>Ga0247831_1003718_pt1 | contig 21685 bp, 7 predicted proteins | sample LaCruzMarch2015__9_FD_192406 | JGI IMG/M metagenome (GOLD analysis project Ga0247831, IMG submission 192406) | Freshwater microbial communities from meromictic Lake La Cruz, Castile-La Mancha, Spain - LaCruzMarch2015_1m | ecosystem: Environmental > Aquatic > Freshwater > Lake | place: Spain...
TCAAACAAATGGCGGGCTTAGTTCCACTTGTATGCACGTGAGAGCGTGACAGAGGAGCATTAAGTTCCACGTGTAATCACTGAGGAATCGGACAGGACAATAAGGGCTGCCGGGCTTTAGGAGTACTCCAAAAGAATAAGGGCTGCCGGGCTTTAGGAGTACCTCCAAAAGAATAATAGGTATCTAGACACACACAAGATCGGTGCACACAAGCCCGACTTGTACCAGTATGTTTTACCTCAAGTAACACTGTACTGAAACAGGTAAAAAGTGTTAGGGGTGCGGTGGTGATGCGGCGCGGTCGATATCATTGCGGGAAGAAATATCAAACCTCCGACCACCGAAAACGGAAAACGAGGTCGACGAATCCTTGCTCGCCTCACATCGAAACCATGGCAGGCGAGACGAAAATGAGCGGTGGCTCCAATGCTGCCGCGAGTAATGATGACAGCTTAGACTGCAATATTACCATCCCATATCTTCGTCGAATGATCTCCTATGCGGAAGCCTTAGCACGGAACATTGATATTGCCGAATATATCGATTCAATGGACGTTGGAAAGAAGCAAGGAGCAGCGTGGGTTGATGGAGAAGATGGTGAAACTCTAGTCAACCATCTAGCGCGTGAATTGCTTGTGGCTGCCGATCCGTACAACTTGAGATTTTCATTGAAGATACCTTCCGCATTCCTCGAGGAAGAGGACGGTGCTGCCGAACGAATGCATGATGATGATGATGATAATGACGACGATGATAATGACGACGATGACGAAAACAACGATGGCGACGATTTTGACGACAATCTCCCCTACAAGGTTAATCCACTTAAGGTGAAGGGAGGTAGACCACGCGATCACACCCGCATTGACGCACTTCGTTCATTGCTCCGTGCCCTAGCGCCGGTAGCGCTTGATGTTGCTACACGAGTTGCATGTCATGTACTCGTGTCGAATGAAAAGTTATCATCACTAATGCATGATGATGATGATGCACATGATATCAATCGAATGAAGAAGAATAAAACAATGGCACACGATGGAAAGAAGATACAATTGCAATCATTTGTCCTCTTTGGTTTTTGGATACCATTGGCACCACAATTAGCACCTGTGATTTCGGACCTGTTTGGTGAATTCCAAAATCGATTTGGAGGTACACAGGATGGAAATGGAAATCCTTTAGCATTATTACCATTCGTTACACAAACGCAGTCAAAGATACTTGTCACGATGGACAAGACATTAGCAGTAGACAAATCAAATACGATGCAGTACCACAATCCTCATGACATTGAATTAACGACTGTAGAAGATGCAGAAGCGGCAGTAATAGCCTCAGAAGCGGCACACGACATGCTGAACGTCTATTGCTGTAAGCGGTACGAAAATGTTTTTGTAAGTACTTGGTGGGATTGGGACTCATATCTCTTCATTTTGATTCATGCTGGCGATGATAATGATGATTCTATAAGTAACGATCGATTGAAGACGTCACTCAGCAATGATGCAGATGGCGATGCAGTCATGACCTCCAATGACGAAGCGATTGAGAAACGCCTGAACTACTTCATTGGTGGATATTCCCCAGAGACGAATGCATTTCATTGTGCCACCCGATGGAAAGATCCAACATTTCAGATGAAATGGCATGCTTCACGGGCGGTAGGGGCGCTATTTGCATTGCGTCCGTTACCGTTGTCGAACTTTCTCAAGACATTGGGCGTGTATCACAAAGATGTTCCATTCGTCCGACATCCTTGGACGATAGATATGGAAGATGCCGCATGGGAGAACAATTTGTTGCACAACGTGGCTAGGGTAGTGTTGCCAAGGGTGGATGATGTGCGGATAAAGTTCGGTTACAATGAGAATGAAATCTTTGCATCTGCTGAAGAATCTACTGGTTTAGCAGCAATTGCAGAGATAAAAGATAAAGACGAAAAGAAGTTTCAATTACCCTCAGTTGTAGATGTGCGACGGTCAATACCAGTTCATCCATCTCTGATACATGCCGGACGTGGTATCTTACTACCTCGGCGAAGATCCGTTGTATCCTATCATGAATGGAGTCGATCATCTCTCATTCACGATGACACATCTCAACAGCAAAGTGAAGTAGCTCCGAAATCTCGTTTCATTCCAACGGCGACTACTATGAGAAATATATCACTGCTTGGTATCGCAATGTCTCATGATCCACATCCACCGCCTATACTAGTTTGTGGACCTCTGGGATCGGGTAAATCAAGTTTGGTGCGTGAAATGTCTCGGCTATGCTCATCGTTGGGGCACTCTGAAATGTCAGCTCATGGACGTAACCGTCAAGAGGATGAACTCCTTGAGTTACACGTTGACGAAGAGACGGATTCCAAGACTCTTCTAGGGTCGTACGTCGCTACTGATATACCCGGAGAGTTCGTCTGGATGGCTGGTCCATTAACGGCCGCAGCCAGAATGGGTAGGTGGGTGTTGATAGAAGATCTTGATAGATGTCCCGAAGAAATTCAAGCGGCATTGCTACGTCTTTTTGAGGAGAGGATCCTCCCCCTGGGTGTTGGTAAGGAGGAAAGGTGTCATCCGAGATTTCGTTTGTTTGGAACATTAGTTACTTCGGCTACTTCACACAAGTCTGTTACATCAATAGGTACTGCAGGGAAACGAATTCTGCACCCCAATCTATGGCGAAAAGTCCATGTTGATCCGTTGCCTTTCGCAGAGCTTCGTGAAGTGGGGCGGATGCTCCATCCGCATCTTCCTCATTCTGTCACAGATGCGGCATTGGTTGTGTTGAGGAAATTGAATATCAGTGGTCGTGGCGATGATGACGAAGTTGACGATTCCGACATTGATATGCATAATTCTCTTAAAATTGACAAGGATATTCTTGGCCATGGGGTAAGGCACGCATCAGTACGAGAATACATCAAACTGCTCTCTCGAATATCGGCCGCTATAAAATTTGAGCCAGGAAGTGAATATGCGACTGAATCGCAACGACTCATTTGCCTAGCAGATACAGTCGACGTGTTTGCGATGTCATGCCATTGTGTCGAAAGACGGCGAAATTTTATCGTTCAGATTTCCGCTCCAGCCTGGAGCTTGACTGCCGATGCGGCGGTGAGATATGTTGAAAACCGTATCCCATCGATTTCGAGCGGATGTTATCATCGATCAATCGAGGTTGGTCGTGCACGTCTTTCAGTTCTAAAATATGAAAATGACGAGAGTGATGTATCAACACCTGGGACAAAAAGGAACTTTGCAGAAACGAATCATGCATTACGATTAATGGAATCTGTTGCAGTCTGCGCAGTACAGAACGAGCCTGCACTATTAGTTGGTGAAACTGGGTGCGGAAAGACCACGCTAGTACAAAGATTAGCAAATCTAACTGGTCGAACGCTACTCGTACAAAATCTAAGTCTTCAGACAGATTCTACTGATCTACTGGGTGGGTACAAGCCATTAGATATGCATCACGTCGCACGCAGAGTATATGACAAATTTGTTGACTTATTTGTTTCTAGCTTCTCCAGGAGTCAGAATGCTCAGTTTCTCAAATACGTCTTAACCGCCTTTGAGAAACGCGATTGGAAGAAGTTGGCTCAGTGCTTCCTGAAAGCTGCAGGTATGGGAGAGAGTAAAATGAGTGAATTAAGTCATAGAGGAGAGGAAGTAACCAATTTAGATTTATGGGCAGACTTTCGATCGATTGCTGAACGCTTTGAACGACAAAGAATGGCAAGCGAATCAGGTCTTGCTTTCTTGTTCACAGAGGGTGCGCTCGTTGATGCTATACGTACAGGCAAATGGGTATTACTTGATGAAATAAATCTTGCCTCGAGCGAGACGCTTCAGCGATTGTGTGGGCTCCTTGATGACTCATATGGCAGCATCACTCTTACTGAAAAGGGTGATGCCATGGCAGTCGTTAGACATGCCGACTTTCGTCTTTTTGCCGCGATGAATCCTGCTACCGATGCAGGGAAAAAAGATTTGCCCGCTAGCATTAGATCGCGTTTCACCGAGCTGTATGTTGACGAACTTGTGGATCCTCTACAGTTGAGATCCGTTGCTGCTCGATATCTTGACGGAGCAGTCACAACTAACGGTATACCTTTGGAGCATTCTGAGTCGGTTATCACATCTGTTGAGTTGTATCTACAATGCCGATTGCTTTCTGACCAGTGTCTTGTCGATGGTGGTGGGCAAAAACCGAGATACACCATGAGAACTCTGTGTCGTACAATGTCAGCAGCTAGGAATCTCATCATTCAACAACGATTTAGTCCACATCGTGCAATACTTGAGGGATTTCAGTTGGCCTTCGAAGGACCTTTAGATATGCCATCGAGGGAAATCATTAAGAAACAATTCACAACTTTTCTGCCGAATGTTACCTCGGAGAATGAACGTGACCACCCTGGTCGAAGACCGGATGGCCGGAGTGGATCAAACTCTTACGAATTAATCAAACCGTTCTGGATAAAATCAGGAAATGTTGCGTCACTTGATTGGGCCAATCCATCCTCATCCTTAGATGGCAAGCCGAGGTTTATTCTTACACCGTCTGCAACGTCCAACCTTCGTCGACTTAGTCAGGCTGTTGCAAGTGGGCCATGGTCAATTCTTCTCGAAGGTCCAACATCATCTGGAAAGACCACTCTCGTTGAGTACCTAGCAGCTAGGTGTGGCCATAGATGTGTCAGAATCAATAATCATGAACACACAGACATTCAAGAGTATACTGGGTCGTATGCTGCTGACTCAAAAGGGAAGATATCTTTTCAAGAAGGAATTCTTGTTCAGGCTCTTCGGAAAGGGCACTGGGTTATCCTAGATGAGCTAAATCTAGCTCCAAGTGAAGTTCTTGAGGCGTTGAATCGTTTACTTGACGATAATCGCGAATTGTACCTTCCTGAAATCAACGAAGCTGTCAAACCACATGAGAACTTTCGCTTATTTGCAACGCAGAACCCAGCCGGAGCGTACGGTGGAAGGAAACCACTCTCAAGAGCATTTCGAAATCGATTCGTTGAGATACATATGTCTGACATACCAGAAGATGAAATGATTGTCATAGTTGAGAAACGTTGTGGCTGCCCCCCATCGCACGCAAAGCTACTTGTCAAAGTAATGAAGTCTTTACGGCAAAGAAGGAGCAGAACAGGAATATTTCGAGGTAAAGATGGACTCATCACCCCAAGAGATCTTCTTCGTTGGGCAGGCCGTGGATCATTGTCTAAGACGGTTTTAGCAATGGAGGGCTACATGTTACTTGCAGAGCGACTACGAAATGATGAAGAGAAAGACACTGTGCGAAGTGTGATTGAAAAAGAATTCAAAGTCACCATTGACATTGCCGATGCATATTACGGAGAAAAGTCTGAAGGCCGCACATATTTAGAGAATGTACTTGGTCATAATTCGACTGTGTCAGCATCGGGCCTTAATGTGAAATCAATTGCCCCGACACAATCTATGATGAGATTGCTTACATTGGTGATGCGATGTGTCAAGCAAAAGGAGCCTGTTCTTTTAGTTGGAGAAACTGGCTGTGGAAAGGTATGTGTTACTCTGAGTAATTTGTTGAATATAGGTAGACATGACACCACTTTCTCACAAATTTATCAACTCCTTAATTCACTATAGACGACAGTTGTTCAGCTCTTGAGCATTATTCTTCAAAGACAGGTCACCGTTGTCAATTGTCATGCAAGTACTGAAACCAGTGATATTCTTGGTGGATTTCGGCCTGTCCGTGGTCGTCAGATCATTGTGCAGGAGATGATAGACAAATCAGTGGCTCTTGTACAAGAGTGGTCAGACTCATCATTCGATGTGAATGCAATTGCCCCTCAATTTATTCTGGATTATGCAAAGTTGAAGCACCCAGATATACCGCATGATGCACCGAAGCAAGTGGTTGAGTTTATTCGTGAGATTGGTAATCATTATCGTTCTAGCAAAGGGTCGTCGACTGAATCGTCGATGATAGACAATGAAAAGCTTTCGAGCAAAAAAAGGCGAAAGTTATCGAATGGTATCATTTCCGACCACCCCAAACTTATTGTTTCTGCACATTATCAGCGAGTCGAGAATATCTGCCGAGAGATAGACGATCTATATCAGAAATACTCGGCTCTATTTGAATGGGCTGATGGTCCTTTAGTTTGCTCAATGAAAAATGGTAGTTTCTTACTTTTGGATGAGATGAGCCTCGCTGAAGATGCTGTGCTGGAAAGACTAAATTCAGTGCTAGAACCTTCCCGAACGTTGACCTTGGCAGAAAAAGGAGGCAAAGGCTCGACTTGTGCCCATGACCTTGCTAACACATCCCAAACATCGAGCAGCGAAATTAGAGCACAAGAGGAATTCAGAATTTTTGCGACAATGAATCCGGGCGGTGATTTTGGCAAACGTGAATTGAGCCCTGCATTGCGTTCGAGGTTTACTGAAATTTGGGTCCCTTCTGTGTCGAGTCGGTCAGATATTGGCTTGGTCCTTGAGCGATCATTCTCATCTGCTATTGAGCATTATGCGATGCAAGAAGCCAGTATAGTTTCGGCGATGCCCGAAATTGTACAAATGATGTTGGATTACTTCGATTGGTTTAATATTGAAGTCTGTGACGACCCAAGTTCGTTCTGTAATGACTTTAAGTTATCATTGCGTGACATGCTATCCTGGGCCAAATTTATTGCTGAGGTTGTGCTGAAAAACAAAGTAAGCCCATACTCTGCGTACGTCCACGGTGCTTCGTTGATGCATCTAGATGGACTTGGACTCGGTACAGGGGTGTCCAATCATGACGCTGCCGTGACAAGGAATACAGCAAAGGCTTTCCTGTTGAATCAAATTGCAAGCCAAGGCGCTGTAGATTTGACTGGCTTTCAAGATGAGCTACATAGAATTAATGAATTTATGATTGCAACAGAGGATCGTTTTGGTATTGACCCATTTACCATATCAATGGGAAATGAACAAGTATCTACAAGTATGGACTTCAATTTTAGAGCGCCCACAACGGGGCTTAATCTTCGTCGAGTACTAAGGGGCATGCAAATATCGAAGCCCATATTACTTGAAGGCAGCCCAGGTGTAGGAAAGACAAGGTAATAAATATTCACTGATGCATTGCATTTCTGTCGATTCTATTGTCACTCACACACTACTGCCACTATTCACAACAACCAGTTTAATTTCGGCACTTGCGAAAGCGTCTGGTCACCATCTTGTGCGGATCAACCTTTCTGAGCAGACTGATATCTCAGATCTTATGGGTAACGACTTGCCTTACTCGGGTGAGGGTGACATCGATGGTGCCTCTTCCAGCGCTTCATTTCGATGGTGTGACGGCGTGTTCCTTAAGGCCATTAAACGAGGAGATTGGGTACTGTTGGATGAATTAAATCTTGCGTCTCAGTCGGTGTTGGAAGGGTTAAATAGTTGCCTTGATCACCGTGCAAGTGTGTACATCCCTGAGTTGGGGAAAGAGTTCGCATGTCCTCCAACCTTTAGAATATTCGCTGCTCAGAATCCTCTTGCTCAAGGGGGTGGTAGGAAAGGACTTCCAAAATCGTTCCTGAATAGATTTACGAAGGTGTACATTGAGGCGTTGACATCCGAAGATCTCTTCAGCATCGTTTCTGCCCAGGTAAGAGATTGGATTGATGGCGCACATCACGTGTCTTTTACCGCATTCTCAACTTTTCATTCATTCGATAATGGAAACGGCAGTTCACTTCAATCCCCACAGATATTGTGGAGAAAATGATTCACTTTAATGAAGAGGTGCAAACGGATATTGAATCAAGATTATACGGACAACAAGGAAGTCCTTGGGAGTTTAATTTAAGAGATGTATTCAGATGGTGTCAACTCATTCAAAACAATGGTCGCAACATATCATCCGATCTTGCTCTAAAATATGCTGACATGTTATACACACAGCGTTTACGAACTGATCACGACCGTTCGTTGATCAAGATGCGGTTGAGTGATCACTTCGGACTCTCGACGGAGGCATCATACCCCAAGCTAGTAGTTACTGAGGAAAGCGTGGTGGTTGGCTCTACAATACTAGAACGCTTCTCGGGCGTGACACATTGGTTTGACGTTCCTACGCAAGACTGCGAACCGAACTTCTCTCAATCACTTTTACGTCCGATGGAGGCAGTTGCATGTTGCATCCGCATGAATTGGCCATGCCTTTTAATTGGACCCACGTCTAGTGGAAAAAGTGCGCTGCTCAAAACTCTTGGTGATGTTTGCAATGTACACATCGAAACAATTGCAATGACATCATCAACAGATGTGACTGAACTTATCGGGTGCTTCGAGCAGACAGACTCAATCGGACTATTGAAGAGTGTGCTTAAGGCCTTGAAACATATTTATGATGGAAGCTTCTTAATTCGTCGACTTGGCGTCGACGTTTTACACAGCATCAACCTACATTACTGGTTGTTGAGTAAAGAGACTTTTCGTCTCGGTGTCAGAAAATCACCCACGCAAAGCAACAAAGCTCTCTTACTTACAATCAACCGGCTTGTTGAATGCTATGAAAATGTATCTCGACTGAATACTGACTTTGCTGCATCATTTTCCAGCGAAATCATCTTAACGAGACAGCGGCTGTCTTCGTTGAACAAGACATCATGCGCAACACAAGCGTTTCCATTTCAATGGATGGATGGAATCCTTGTGCAGGCAATGGAACGCGGGTACTGGCTACATTTAGAGAATGTGAACTTTTGTCCCTCATCTGTCCTTGATCGACTCAACCCGTTAATGGAGTTTGGAGGGGAGCTAGTGATGACTGAATGTGGAATATCTGATGAGGATGAGCACTCTAAACCAAGAGTCATTAGGCCACATCCAAATTTTCGTCTTTTTTTGAGTATGAATGCTAGTTCTCATGGTGAAGTATCCAGAGCGATGAGAAACCGTTGCATTGAAGTGTGTGTGCTGCCACCAGCAGCTGACAAGTTACCAGCTTCTAATATTTCTTCGACCACTGAGGAATTTGAAGTCAAGACGATCGATGCGCTTACTGCACTTTGGGACTCAGAAGTGAGGAGTCACGATGTGGGACATTACATGCTCAGATTGCATCAAGGCGAATGTAAGAGAAGTTTTGAGCATCAAGATGATCCACGTACGATAGAGGCACTGAAAGATTGGGGAGGAGTCTTTGTTGGTTTGCTGAAAAGAGGGCTGGCCCAATCATCTCTATCTCTTTCCTATCAGCTTATCTACGGATTATACAATGATGATCATATGGAAATGGTGTCTTCTAAGTCTGGATTGATCACAGGAATATCAGTTCGTAGAGATTTTGGATTGCAGCCATTTTCTGCCCAATTTATTCAAGACTGCAGACTCATCAAAACGATGATTGAAATCAGAAGCGATCGCCAGACCTCAGCGGCACTCGAAGAATTCTTATCAATGAAGGGACAGGCTTACAAATCATGCAAGCTCGATTGCCAGCAAGATTCCATTTTTCTTTACCAAGCATTCAGTCGTCTTCTGGGCACTGCTGAAATAGATGGAAGTCTCTTGTCATCGCACTTCGATGGCTTTTGCAGGAAATCAGCCTCCATCATAAAGTTTGGGATGCTCCTTATGAAAGGCAATCTGTTTACTCAGTCACCACAATTATTTGGAGCGAGAGCCCCTCAATTGCTGGAGGAATCTGTGTCATATTGGCTACTCTGTCGAGTTAAAGTGGTCCCTCTACCGACTGAGATGAGTGTCATTGCAGTCTCATACTTCGTGTACAAGAAACGCATGGACACATCAATTGTCACTTGCCCTGTCACATCACTGCTCTTCCCACTATTTCAATCCATTGATTGTTATTTGGCATCGCTAGAAATGAACGAGCATACCCACCTTTTCGTCGCTGATTACGAGCACTTTCTATTATGTCGTGATAAACTTTGGCAGTGTCTCAAGAGGACGCGTTATCTTGGGTCTGTATCAAATTCACAGATAGGATTCGATTTTTCTGGTTTCATCATCCAATACTGTTGGTTGAAGAAGTCATTTACAAGGTTTGGGCTATGTGTGAAAAGAGATCAGGGAGTCAATGATGTGAGTTTAAATTCTCTTGCAAGGACATTCGTGGACCTTGATGATTCTATCCAAGAAAGCACCGGTGGTAGTATTTCATCTTCAGACTTATTGTGGAAGAAAGGTGGCCATCCACATATGCCGTCCAAATCAGATGACTTTGAAGAACTAAATCACCTCCTAAATTTATCACAATCAAGTACACTGGTAAAAGATGATATGTTTGGATTCGTTAGGATGGTGTCAGTCCAATTTGCGCCTGTAATAGATCTGAAACAGCTCATAGAATCAAATCATCCCAGCCTTTTTGTGCAACGGAAATTTCGTAATGAGCTCCTTGGGGCATTGGCGATGACATTCTGGGCGTCAACTGATGAAACAAAAAGTGTTTCAGCCAAAAGTTATTCTACAAATACCGCTCCCCAGGTTCTACGCAAGATTTATACAGACTTAGAGGTAGACTTCACTGCAAACCTCCACCTTGCGACGATTGATACCTCCATTCGAACGGTGGATAATGCACTTGATATGGATGCCATAAAAAGTTTAATTGGTGATCACAATAGCAAAACATTAAATAGCGATACATTCCTCCACAGTCTACTTGTAAGGTTTGGTGAGATACAAGCGTCGCAAATAGGGGAAATATGGTGCATCGCTGAAGAGGCTGAAATCATTGGTAGAATATCAGATATTTTGAGGCGCTCTCAAACGCCGACATGCGCTGGTATTAGAGAGGAGCTTCTAAATCTTAGTCATAGGATCAAATCATTCATCAGGAAAATCCTTGCTCACACTGAATGGCCGACAAGCGACCTCAGGCCCTATTTGACGCTAGTGTGGGCTTTGGATAGCAATTTGGCAACAAATGCCATCCTTGTCCATCTTGTGCGCTCCATTTTGCATCGAATGCTACATGTTTTTCATAAACATCATTGGTGCAACACGTACAACGATTTGAGTTGCATTAGTCCAAATCTTCTGGGACCCTCTCTATGGAATAAGGATGACAGTGATGCTCCAGTCCAAGTGGAAACGTTATTTTTTGGACATTCAGCAAAGAATGCCATTGTATCAAGCTGTGCAGGACCCTGTAAGGTTGGGATGAACGTCAGTAGGTCAGCCATTTTCCGCTTGCTTCGATTGCCTGTTACCTCAACATCCGCTTACATGACAATGGAAAATTGTAACGCAAGAAAAGACCAAGCCAAGAACTTATTGAATCTTTTTGCAAACCAGAGTCCAGCTCAGTGTGATGCATACCAACCACATATGATTAAGTACTTACTCGGCAATGTTATCGATGTGTTCCACGATGAGTTTGGAAATCATGGGGACATCAGCAACCTTCTTGAGTCCATTTCATGCGACACTTCCGAAATAGAGGCAGTAATTAAAAACTTGGGGAATACGATCCAACATGTCCATCTCAAGAACCTGATGATTCCTCTCATCGAGAACTTACAGGCTTTGAATGGTTCAACAGTAGGGACTGTTAGATGGAAACACCACTTAGCTCTTGCTTGGATATATCTTGGCTTACTACGTCTTCAACTTTTGGTTCCTTCCTCACCCATCGACCCTGGTAGGAAGCCAGCGGCAAAAGTCGAGCAATTGAACTGGATCCTCCAAGATATCAGCTCTAACCTGCTTTCTCACAGCCTCCACTTTGGTGTTGCTTACGGTGATTTTGCTCCAGATTCGCATTCTACTAGACATCTTTTTGCTTTGTCTGACGGCGCTTCGAAGAAGCGATCCAACCAAGAGAAGAAAATCATTGAACGTCCATCAGATGCCCCACCATACTATGACTTATTTCGCGAGATCCATCACTTTCACAAGACTGTTGCTAGTCTCACTAGCATTCTAGCACTGGTCGATACGATAGCAAAAGGTGATTCGGCTTTTAGAGCTGAAGAATTAAATTGGCAGTGCTCTGCTATCTCGTTTTGTACACGCATATCATCCGTTTATTCAATGTATGAAGACGTAACTATTCCATGCACAAACGAGATACGTGCGATCCAACTCGGTCTGCGACAACTAGCACTAAATCAGGCTGAATCTCCTCAGATGCGCTCAATTGTCAAAATACAAGACGAACTTCTCATATTTCCCTTCACAAACAATCATGCTGTCCGTCATTTAACGGATGAATGTTGCTCTCAGTGTTTGAATGAGATATTGACTCGATTCGATGCAGACGATGGTGGCGGAAGAAAGAAATCCACCGTGACCATTCACCGATCTCTTCAACTGGCATCCCTTGTGCGCGTCCAGATAGATCAGCTGATGAATCATCACATATATGTGAGCAAGACGAATTATGATGAGATCAACTCTATATTATCATCACTGGCTCACTTGCCCGAGATCGACGTAGATAAGGACGTCAGTGCAAGTTCCAAAAAAGTTATGAGCGAGGAAGACAAAGAGGAGAAGGAATTTCGAGAGTACTTTCCCGACCACGGTGCTGAGTTCCAGCGTATCATTGCATTGTCCTTAGAAGATGATGATTACGAGCGAGAATCAGATAATATGGACAATACTGACTCGAATTCTGCTAGTGTAGCTGCCACGTCCCTGCTATCTGATGCCGAGCTGTCATTAGCTGTATCCTTGCACAAAGAATTGTTCTCTAAGAACAAAACAAAGATTGACGACAACACTAGACTACGAGCATTCAGATGTTGTTATGAGGCCGCTAGCCATTTGGGGCATTTAACAGAATGGATGGACCAGAACCGGGGGGATTCATCACTTGCTGGTTCACACCTGCTGGCTCTGGTACTAAGGTGTAATGTCAACAAAGGCTCATGGTCTTCCATGCGAGCAATAGATTCGATGCTGGATTTCCACAATGAGCCCGATCCATCAGAATCTATACGGGCTGATTTGCCTTTGAAAAATCTCCTGATCCGCATAGGCCAGCTTTTGAGAGCATTTCCTGGTCATGCGGTGCTTGTGGCGCTCGGTCAGGTCGTGGAACGAGTGCGACAGTTGGACATTCAGTCCGTGCCATTAGGAAAGGTCATGACTGGATTAGAGGTCATTTTACGCAAGTCCCAGGACTGGGAGCAACATGCCAGTCAACACGTGAGCCTAGGGAAATCTCTCACAGAAATCAGTGCTGTAGTTACAAGCTGGAGGAAGCTTGAGTTGCAGAATTGGTCGTATTTGCTGACAATGAGGGAAAATAGACGGTGCTTGCAAGCAAAGCGCCACTGGCCGCGGATGTATAATTTGATTCATAAACTGAGAGACTCCATTGTCGCTTCGCATCTTCCCAACAGAAAGCATACATCAGTGTCACCTAGATGGGTGTGGAAAGGACACCCTAAACTGTCAGCCAATCTGGGCATCGATATCGGCACCAAAGATTTAAACGATCTGGCCAAAGTGTTGGATTCTTTTGTCTTGACTTCGAACATTGCTGAGTTTATGGAACGCCTGACATTGATTGAAAGTTTTGCAAGCGAGTTGAGAAATGAGTGCGAAGTCATTGGATTGAACAGATTTCATTTGGCAAGACTGCTTCAAGCCTTATGCAATCATTATAAACGGTTTGTCCCGCTCGTATTGCAAACCAAAGACAAACTCAGGGAGCCCATTGAGAAGCGTTTGAAAGACGAAGTTAAGCTGGCTAAGTGGGACGAACAGTCTTACTATTCATTAGCTGAGTCGAGCGAGAAAAATCATCGAAAGCTCATGAAATGTTTACGTGAATATGACGAAGCGTTAGACACAACTGTTATGACTGTATTGGAGCACAATTTTAATGATGGTGTCCGAACAAGCAACCAGACTCAAGCAGCTGACCATGATCCAATCACATCTATTCCTGGGAACTCCTTGCTCTTTCCTGAACTCTCTCAAGGCGACACAGCGGACAAGACTTCTAAGTTACCAATAAATGCACTGACCCATTGTGAGATCGAAGATGTTTCTGCCGACAAATGGCTCTCTGCTGGACTCAATAATTCTATCGACAAGTACGTGCTTAGAATTGGCCATTATGCTCGGAGGATGGAATCCATTAGTAAATCGAAACTTTCTCACGCTTCTGATGCCGCTGATGTCGCAACTGAATTATCAGATGCAATATTTATTAGGATTGAATCACTAAGGGGGTCAAAAATATCCAAACAAATGAAACAGCGAGCGTTGATGGATCTCTTCTCCACGCTAAAAGATCAGGGTTACTCTTCCATGAAATGGTCTGTGCCGTCCAATGTTCGAGACCCTCATGCCCTATTACTGCTTCCAGTACCCTTGTTTGACGATGGGTTGACATGGGACAAAAATGTCTTGACTAATCTTGAGAAGGGTGAATCGTATTTTCATAGGTGCCAAGTTGAAATAGCAAGGTTGAGGTTTGAGATCTCAATGATTGGCAGTCAATATATGAGCCTTCGAGAGATGACCCTAATGCAGGGTTACAGCGAATATATATTGTTCATGATATGTCAACAAAGATGTGCAATTGCAGGCATATTACAATCAGTTGCAAGCATTGAGTCGATTGTTCATTCCTACGATGGCGTAACCGATAGCATGCCATTTCGACAAAACTATCTTAGCAAGGTGGTGTTGAGCTTTGAGAAGCACATCTTATCATTAACGGAGGGTCTTCATCAAGCTGTTCTTCTACTGAAGGAGACACTGCCGTTCATTCAAAGCGATGTGGAACGAGGACGAGTGCATGATTCTGTGGCTATTCTCACATCTTGTGCATCGACGCTAGAAGAAAATTATGTGCCATGTAACAGAGAAATGCCTATCGTCACATCAGCTCAAATTAAACATATTAGCGGAAAGATGTCTGTCATGTTAGGCGACGTCAGGTCAAAGATATCATCGTGCATCAATATTTGTGACGGCGTTCTACCGACGACTATATTCGACTCATGCATGATTGATGTAGAACAGGCTCTCGACATTGCGCTGATCGATGATAAAGATGTAGAAGACTCCGAATCTGCCTCAACCAACCACTCTGAACTGCGGTCGGTTACTAAGAATATTTCATCTTTAGTACAAAGCACTCTTATAGCAGTCCAGAGCAATATGCCGACTTTAATTGGGGACCAAGGAAACAATGAGTCGTCAACATTGTGTGGAAATCACAAAGAAATGCTTGAAGAGTTTCACAACCTTCGACTCGAGCAGATTTATCAGGAGCTTTCTGATATGTCACGCGTCCTTGTTGATCTACATGATGATGCATCTACCAACGCATTTTCTCGGTCATTGTGCACAAGAACAGCTATCAATTCATTGATCTTGGTTCAACATGTCATGCAACTAACAAAGGCCAAATTAGGTGACGCACTTATCTACTATTCCACGCATTCCAAGCTACTTTATATTTTGCTGAGAGTATTCAGAGTTCTCATTGCGAAGGGATTCTGCTCTGATGATGTCTCTGACGGTGGAGAAGGTGATGGCAGCGGTGGGGCTGGCGAAATGAAGTTTGAGGATGATGTCGACGGTACTGGCATGGGAGAAGGGGAGGGAAAGAAAGACGTGACCGACGAGCTGGAAAACGAAGAACAGCTCTTGGGTTTGAAAGGCGAAGATAACGAAGAAGCAGCGACATCTCAAGAGAGAAAAGAGCTCAAAGAGGACGAAGTAGACACGGGAATGGAAATGGAGCAAGACTTTGACGGTGAGAATTATGACTTACCTGACCAGCCAGAATCGAAAGACGATGCTAATAGCGAGAATGAAGAGGAACTCGATCGAGAAATGGGTGCTGGCGAAGACCCAAATGAGCAAGTAGTCGACGAAAAAATGTGGGACAAAGATGAGGATAATATGGAGGAAATGCAACAAGAGACCGAGAGGTTTGAAGAGAATAGCAAAATGCAAGGCGACCAGTTAGAAGATGAGATGCGTAGTGGCGACGGGGAAGACGAGAACAATGATTCCAAGAACAAAGGATCGCAAGAGGACTCCAATCAAAAAGACCCTCCCCAGGATGAATCTGTGGACGACCAAGCAGATCAATTGGACGAGATGATTAATGACGACACCGAGGATAAGTACGAAGACAAAAATGTTGGTGTCGAGGTTAGAAACGATGATCAAAATGATAATGGAGATGAAGAGGAAGACGGAGTAGATCTGGACGATCTTAATCTGGATGATGTCGATGAGGAGTCTACTGGTGCGACTGATGACAATGATAGGAACGACGAAATTGACACCAATGCCGAGCCCAATAATGATGAGACCCATCCTGATGATCCTGCTGACGAGATCGATGAGGCAACGGAGGAACCGGAGGAAATGGATAAGATCGGTGACGGTGGCGTTGGTACTGAAGAAAATGAAGAAACCAATGAACCGGAGGATGATGCTAACGAAACTTCTATCACAACTGCACCGAAGAGTCAATATGATTCTAGTGAGGCACTCGGTGTCGCTGCCAATGATGGACAGGACACCGTCAAAGAGAAAATCGAAGATATTTCAGAACCAGACAAAACAGCCAATGAAGGTGGTACGGCAGAGGAAAACGGGGGTGAGGATGAAAAGTCAGCTAACGATTCTAAGGGAGCTGGTGGCACCGGCAACGATAGTAGCTGGCAGACAGGAAACGATGAAGATCATCGTGACAAACAAAACGAGGCATTTGATGACGTGCCAAATCCTTTTCGCAGTCCTGGCAACGCGGAAAAATTCTGGCATAAAAAGCTTGATATGATTCAAGACAGTCAACAAGATGAAGAGCAACCTACCGAAACTACTGGGCAGGAACAACAAGATGAGATAAAAGATAAAGATGGGCAGTTCGAGTACACCAAGGAAGGCGAAGATAGTCGTGGTCAGGTCTTGGAAGTTGCTGACGAAGATCAAGCTAAACAATTAGAAGACAGCGCTAATGATGATTTTGAGCATTCTGAGGAACAGGATGTCGATAGAACAGATATGGATGTCAATTCTGGAGATAACAAACCCAAGAAGAGGGATGAGTCTCACTCGACAAAGTCGCCACTTAACAAAGATAGCTCAGATTCGGCACCCAATTCTGACAATATTGAACAACAGCAAACTCCCGACAAGAGGAACAAAGAGGCAATTCATAACCCGGAAGAGGAGAACGTCGCAACGAAGAATAGGGCATCGACTGATATGATACAGGTACAGGACTTCGGCCCTACCAATGAAGGAGATGACCAAAGTGATGGCGATTTTCACGAGATTGAAGTAGATGGAGAGATAACATTGGACGATATTGAGAATGCAAGAGCTTATTGGCAGCTCATACAGTCAGATACAAATAATTTGTCTAGACGGCTATGTGAAAAGCTTCGTTTGGTAATGGAGCCTTTGGTCGCAACAAAATTGCGTGGCGATTATCGCACAGGGAAGCGAGTAAATATGAAGCGAATAATCGGTTACATAGCAAGTGGCTACCGCAAGGACAAAATTTGGCTCCGTCGTACGAAACCAGCCAAGAGGGACTACAGAGTTTTGATAGCAGTCGATGATTCTGAAAGCATGCAAAAGAGTCATGCTGGGGACATGGCACTCCGAGCGTTAGCAACTTTAGCTAATGGAATGAGCCAACTGGAAATTGGCCAGTTGGGAATCGCCAGTTTTGGTGAGGATATGAAGCTTCTTCATCCATTCAACATTCCATTCACATCTGAAAGCGGTGTTAATGTTGTGAACAACTTCAAGTTTGATGCAAAGCGGACAAGGACTGCGCTTTGTGTTGAGAGCTCAATTGCAGCCCTTGAAGGAGCCAACAGCATATCAACATCAATGCAGCTTGTCTTCATGATAAGCGATGGTCGTATAGAGAGAGATAGTCGATCAAAACTTCGTCGTTTGATTCGTCAGATGGCAGAGAACAACATGCTTATGGTGATGATAATTGTTGAGGGCGAGGAGAATGGAACATCAAGTAAAGGCAGTGAGAGCATCCTCACTATGAAAGAGGTGTCATTTGTGAATGGAAAACCAAAAATCAAGCATTTCATTGAGGAATACCCATTTCCCTATTATTTGGTGGTTGCAGACTTGGCTGCACTTCCAGAGATATTGGGAGATTGTCTTCGTCAATGGTTTGAAATGCTGGCACAAATCCAAAATGCAGCGTAATCTACTAAAATTCCACAAAGATAGTGAAGCATTTAGTCCAGTTACTTAAATGACAGAACTCAAATGCAACTAGACTGATAGAGATAATAATGCACATAAATATAGATTGAGTTGTAATGATGATCCCTTGTGGTAAACAATCATATTGCCTTGAATACAAAGCACAAACAACAAGATAAACAATAAAGATACAGACACAATTTACTGTTAATCTTTTGTCAAAATGTTTTCTTCTCTTGCTGATTGTCGGTCCCAATTCAGCTCAACATACTAAACCTAGTGTGTTTCAGCACCTTCTATTCTGGCTAATGGACATACCAATGGCAACCCCAGCCTGATATGCTGGGTCTCACAGCCACAGTGGCAAGGAGAATCACTAGTATGCAGTACTACAGGCCAACAGGACTAAGGTGGAGGCAAGGTCCAGAGCAATACAAGGAGGTTACTAGCCAACAGTGTTGACTGTGATCATTGTGGTAGGCCTTATCCGAGTAGGGGAAAAGGAACTAGTCACAAATCTTCCAACATTATTGCACAATTCGGCCTAGAGTGCAAGCAAATTTGTCAGCAAACGAAAGAAGTAAAGGGCGTAATGATGAGATGCAGAAGTGAAAGATACAAAAAGAGCAATGGCTACTATGGCTCAAACTTTTGTGGAAGTATTAATTGCGTGACCATCGGTAAGAAGAGTGAAGAGAATTGGTTTCAACTGTAACTGTGAGCAGCGCGAGAATTAGATTGTGTTCAAAAGCGTAGGTAAATTTTAGGATTTGAATGACTTATTACTATTATCTCGTTACCGTTCATACTAGTAAATAGAAAACACATGATTCCTATGAATTATTATTATTCTCAATCCAATGATCCATCCAAACTCTGCACCGATCAACGTTCGAGTTCATCTCCTCTACGGTATTCGATGGTAATTCTTGAACGATGTCTTCCTCATACGACTCCCTCGCCTCGTCCAATACCACTTGCATAATCTCCGCCTCTAAATTCTCACCGCGTTTCTTTTCGCTATATCCCCGCTCGGTTAGCCTATCGAATAGAACATCAGTTTTGGCACGCAACACCAGAATTAAGTCGAACCAACGTTCGGGAAAGAGCTCACATGTGTGATAATCAGCGACGATGCCAATCCCTTCGTTGACACAATTCTGAAGTAGACTCTCCATTAAATCGAGCAATTTATCCTCGTCGAGGATGTGCGTATCGAGCTCATTATCATATCCATCGTAGCATTTGTGCTGTGCAATGAGCTCACTGATGTTAATGTGTCGCAGGCCCAAGCCAGCGGCAAGGAGTGACGCCGTCGCAGTCTTTCCTACACCTGGTGTCCCTGTTACAAGTATATTTGGTCGTTTCCGCTGCCGCGTTGATTCCTCGCCGCCACTCATCGTGATTGTCTACTCGTACAGTTATGGATGATGTGGTCTGGCCGTCGGATACACGCCAATTGCACGACCCGATAGAATAGCTAATAGCTCATACTTGCTCATATGAACGCCTCCTCCGCCACCGCTGATGGGAATGGTAACATGGTTAAATTCCATCCAAAAGGGCAATGTTCAAACGAAACCCTGGCAATATTGGGGACGTACGCCGCTTCCCATCAATATTCCACAAATTCGACCATTGTAAATGATTCGAAGACAATGAATAATTGTGATAGTTATGACGATGATAAGGGGGGCTCTGACGATCCTTGTGATGATGATAAGACTACTGCTGTAAGCAGCAATAAGATTGAATGTCAAGCACAATTACAACGGCTCCAACATCAAAGTCTCTTGCTCAGCACACGGCGTGAAAATGTGCTTAAATCGTTGGTTTCATTACATGAATTGTACGAGACTGGACTAGACAGCATATCGCGAATGAATGATATGAAGTTCGTACCGGACAATGTTATGCCGGAGATTCCGAAGCGTCTTTGCTGAAAGTAGCCTGTCGTCGCCCTCTGTAAGAATGAGAACGAGATGACTGTCGGACCTGTATGTCTAGAGATGTTGTCGTGTTCACATGTCTCAAGATAACGGCTAGTGTTTGCACAAATTAATTGATGCTTTGCTTTGTCGACCATGTTCCACTCTTTTGTATCCCTTTTTTTGTGAGAATTTAAATAGATAATTACTGCACATCATTCTGCAATAATATGTTATTCAATGAGCACGTTTTAGGTACCTATGGTCCAGCGGAGCATTTTTTGTTCTTGCATCATACGGTGTTAACGACAGTCTTTCACCTTATCTTCCTAGTCTCCTTACTCCTTGTCCACCCCTGCCCAGGACTTATAATCATCGCCTTTGATTGATTTGCCCAAAAAAATCATCTTAGTTCCAGATGTATCAGACAAAGCATTAAACCATTCAAACGATTTTCAGAGAAATGCTCATTTGTCTACCTCCGATTTCCCATTCAGTGTCACGGAGGGGGGGTGAGTGCAATTATTACATCCGTCTTTGCAGTAATCCTCCTTGATTACTCCCCGAGTGCAGTTCAGCTTTTCACCAAGAATATGATTACAATCAAGCAAACAATACTTCCAAGTTGCAATTAATGAGGCACATTTCTTGCTTTCTAAATAGAAATCAAGTGTGGCATAGACAGTCCTTGGATTCTGTTTAATCTTTGAGCCAGACACTGAAAACATTGCTCTCCGACCAGTCAACCAAACAGCATGGTTCCGAAGTAGGGGGGAAAAAGCTCAAAGATCTCTGTTTCTTTTGTTTTGTCAGCCCCTGCATTTGTAGCAAACATGTGCCAACTCTTCTTGACATATCTTGATAGTTCTTTGTACGTCATGCCTGGAAGTTCTTCACTTCTTCACCCATGAGATCATAGATAATGTGAGGATTCTCAGTGATACTACCTGCTTGAATAAATGAGACATAGGACGGCAAATTATCATACACATACATTTTAAATGCTGTGGGAGGGTATATCTAGTAGATCTCTCCTTCCTGCATTTCCAAATCATAATTAGTTTTTTTCATTTCTTTCTTTATCTTCTTTGTATTCGGTTACATTATCTCTCGTAAATAGCTGTGCGCATTGTTTAGATGTTGAAAGAATTCAACTGCTTCCTCATCAGATAAGTTGTGCTTGTCTGGATGGTAAATATGGCTGACCAAATGAAGATGCATAGGCATCCTTGACCACTCCTCTTGTTTGATGTTGACGCTTTTCATGATATTGAGTGCAGTTAAAATAATCATGACGAGAGAGCCAAAGAGAGGAAGACATGGCCTCCTTGGGAATTATTCGTGCAAGGAGGGATCCTAAATCGCCAAAATTTCGTTCCCGCTCATTTCCCGCCGAATCATACATATGGTATCGTACATATGGACAACACGATACTGAGACAATGTTTGACAAATGTGCACGAGAGCTTGAGAAAAATGGATATGCTCTCCTGTCATTACCTGCACTCCCGACTGAAACTAAACGAGACGAAAATGTCGTCGCGGGGGCATTCAATTCCGCCCGAC
>Ga0247831_1003719_pt1 | contig 21677 bp, 11 predicted proteins | sample LaCruzMarch2015__9_FD_192406 | JGI IMG/M metagenome (GOLD analysis project Ga0247831, IMG submission 192406) | Freshwater microbial communities from meromictic Lake La Cruz, Castile-La Mancha, Spain - LaCruzMarch2015_1m | ecosystem: Environmental > Aquatic > Freshwater > Lake | place: Spain...
CTTACGAGGGGAAAGGAGCTAATAGCTTCTTTCTCTTCAAAAGAAATTTATTAACCCTGACACAGTTTAGTGAACAGACCCGCAAAAATCTATTACAAGCATTGAAGCCTAAAACAGTGCATGATTTGATACCTTAGTTGCAAAAAATAACACCACAACAACTAATCGGAATAGAGCAAGATAAAGAAGAGATTGTAGAAATGTAATAATTATTTAGTATTTTTGATTATACAATTAACAAATCATTATAGCCATTTAGAAGAGTCTATGGTATTTGTAAATGGCATAAACATTCCACTATAACAATTTAGCAGCCATGTTATGACGACCTATATCCAAATACTGAGTAAATAGAAAAATATGTGTGTGTTAAAAGTTTATAGTTACACTGATTCATTTAAGTCATTTGAAAAAACGACCAAAATTCCTGTATATAGTAGATACGACAAAGGGGAACAAGAAGGAAATGAGGAAAGCCGTGGAAGAAATAACTATAGAATTTCGTTTGACGTTTCTGACAAAGACTGGGATAATTTTAAAGGACAAATCGAGGACGCCATCCTCTTTTTGACACAACACTATAAGGACTTAGAACTGCTTTTTAAAACTCACAATATCAGCGGAGCTTATCTTGACTTTCCTATTTATTCCAGATTATATGGTGATATTGTAAATCAAAATGACCACCTGCCAAAGGAATTAATAGCAATAGCAGGTAAATTATCTTTGGGTATTGAAATGGCTATTTATTCCAAAGACGCATTTGATAGTGATGAAGATTAAAAACACAGCTGCTAACATGTGGCAATTGCGCAATGGCGGCGAAGTAGCTTTTCAATCATTCATTCTTTCTTCTACTTTGGATTCATCATTCATACATTCTATCTTTATGTCCGCCACTGACGCAAGCCACCGACCGTTAGCGGTAAGCTGAGCATCGGTGCCATAGTAAAACCGAAACATTAAATAATATTATTATCTAAAAAATATTCGACTATGAGAGATTATAAAACCCCAGGAGTTTATATAGAAGAAATTCCAAAACTCACCCCTTCGATTGCTTCAGTTGAAACAGCTATCCCTGCTTTTATCGGGTATACTCAAAAAGCGCAATTAAAAGAATCTTCAGACCTTTTGTTAAAACCTAAAAGGATCACGTCCATGCTGGATTATGAATCTTATTTCGGAGGGCCGGACCCTGAAACAACAATAACAGTTACTATTGATACCACTCAAACCAGTAAAGTCGATGTGCAGGCCAATGTAGCTATACCTTCTAATTATCTTATGTACTATTCGATGCAGATGTTTTTCATCAATGGTGGAGGACTCTGCTATATAGTTTCTGTGGGAGGTTATACCGACGACGGGGTTATACGCGAAAGCGAACTATCAAAGGGACTTATTGAGGTAGCCAAAGAAGATGAAGTCACATTGATTTTGTTTCCCGATGGGTTGAATATTACCTCTGCAGGTTATTACTACGCCCTATATAAAGAAGCCCTGGATCAATGCTTTCTGTTGAAAGACCGTTTTGCAGTGATGGATGTTTGGATCGATCCAGATACTACCATCGACAATATAAAGGTACTACACGATTTTGATTTTGGCCCAGTTGATACCATGAAGTACGGAGCCGTTTATTATCCTAAAATATTTACAAGTATCGATTATGCATTTGACAAAAACTTGGTTACAATAGTAGGTATAGGAGATGCAACCTTGTCAGGTACTCTTGATGAGTTAAAAAGTAAAAACAATTCATTTTATTGCATGGTTTTAAATGCAATAACAAACATTGAAATGATATTGCCCGCTTCTTGTGCTGTGGTAGGTAAGTACGCTCAGGTAGACAGCGCAAGGGGTGTATGGAAGGCACCTGTAAATGTAGGAATAGACTTTGCAATTAAACCTTCAATTACTCTTACAGATCATGCGCAGGCATTACTCAATGGAGATACGAAACTCGGAAAATACATTAATGTAATCCGCTCCTTCCCCAGCCGCGGCCCTGCTCTTATCTGGGGCGCACGAACACTTGCGGGGTATGATAATGAATGGCGGTATATACCTGTAAGAAGGTTCTTCAATATGGCGGAAAAGTCAATTAAGAACGCCACCAAACAGTTTGTCTTTGAACCCAATGACAGAAATACTTGGGTAAGGGTGAAGTCTATGACTGAGAATTATCTTACCAAACAATGGAAAGCGGGAGCTTTAATGGGCATCTCAACCAAAGAAGCTTTTTATGTACATGTTGGGCTTGGTGAAACAATGACCGAACTCGATATACGGAAAGACCACATGATAGTAGAAATCGGTATGGCTATGGTGCGTCCTGCTGAATTCATCATTTTTCGCTTCATGCACAAAATGCTATGTAAATCCTAATTAAGACTTAAAATAATATAATTATGAATTATCATCCAGCTCTTCGGAATGTTCTGCCCAAAGGCATTCCGAAGAGCGGGATAAAAAGGTTCTGCGAATCGTTTGTATTTATGATAAATGTAAAGTCAATTGATTTAATCTGCATTAACTCAGCTCAATAAAGAACATGTCGATGATGGATAGCCTTGATCTCGTCACGTCCAAAAAGACGTGAACGAGAGCAAGAATTAGTTTAATAATGCTAAACTGTTTGGCTCCAAAAAAAATAAAAAACATTCCTGAGTATCAATTGTAAACAGGCAAAACCTGATAAGAAATCAATCGATAATCTAAAACGCTCGACTCACTCCCATTACCCAACGAAAACTTACAAAATCAGGTTTTGCAAATGGAGGTGAACTCAAGAAGAATGGCATATCAAATCGGATTGTGATTGGTTGTATTTTTTCAAAAGGACCAAACTTTTTAATCGTCAATGCTGTGCCTAGCCCTGCATCCATTCGAATTTTGCTCCATTGTCTGATAGGATTTAATTCCGGTATATTGTTGGAATTCAACGTACCACGACTCATAATGCCTGCATCGCCAAATACATACATATCTAAATGAAAATAATCGCGCAATACTTTAGGTCTGAATTTTATAAACTGATCAAAATCAATTTCAACATTGATGGCTGCTCCGCTTCTTCCTTTGTAATTGAGGTATTGAACACCGCCTGCTGTATCTTGGTCTATAGCATAATATCCATTGTAACCTCTTAAATTTAAACCACCACCAGTATGCCAGGTCGCAAAATCTGAGGTAGAAAACCCACCCATTGAAGCAGGTACTATACCTTGAGATCGATTAAATTTATTTTCCATCATTTCCTCTGGATTAGCGCCTTGCAAATACAATGCGCTTTCGGTAGGTATTGTATTGCCTAAACCAAATCGAGCAAACAATCGTGTTTTTAATTCTAGTTTGTGTAATCGGTGTAGATTAATTTGCTCTCCTTGTATGTATGCATATGATGTTGTAAATGGTGCGCGTATAGTTATCGTTTGATTACCCATACCCTTTGCATAGCTGTATTTGTTTGTCCATTGTGCTTGCATGTATGCATTTTGAGTGGAAGTTCGAGAACCAGCATTCAAGTATGAACTCCATTCATTTTGAAACAAAGGATAAGCATGAGATAAAGTACCTGCACGATACAATGTAGTAGCTTCTAACCGTATCACATTGCGAGAATTCAATTGGTAAAAAGCATAAGCACTATGACGTCCATATCCTTCTATAAAACGGGTATCTATACCCCAACTCATTTTAGGATTCAACTTTCGAAAAGGTGTTTCGTAGCGTAAGGTATAATCAATTGGAGATAATCCTTTCCACCAACTTTCACCTTCAAAAGATTGGTATTTTTGAAGTGCCAATATGCGCGAATTGAACCAAACAGAAGTATACAATTTACGAGCATAGTTCATATGGCTTCCAGTATAGTTGATACCAAACTTCATTCCATCTATTGCATTCCACCAAATATCGGGACGAACAAAGGCATTGTATTTTTTCCAAGATGGTGCATTGTTGACATAATTTTCAAATTTCAGATTTAATTTTTCTGGTGTAAATATGCCAGGACGTTTGTAGTTGTTCAGCATATTGACATCCGCTAAGCGATGTGTAGGATCTATTTGTACCGTTTGTATGCCTGATGGTATAACGACTTTAGTAGAGTAAGTTGGATAAAGCAAATCCCAACCATACCATTGTTTAAGCGTTTTTCCTTTGGTCTCCTTTTTAAAATAAGTATTTGGAATTGTATACAAATGTTCGGTACCGTTTTTTGCTTTTATACCAAAATCTATTGGCATTTGCATTTGACCATAGCGTTTGAATTTAATGGTATATTCATCTTTCATGCCCGTTTTCTTAACAGATGTAATACCATAATCTATTGATTTTGTAGTTTCGAGCCATTGGTCAAAAAACCAGTTTAAATCCTGATGAGTATACTCTATGATACTTTGTCTAAAATCTTCAAAATATGGATGTGCTATTTTCCATTTGGCTACATAATGTTTCATAGCATTTTGAAACAGTTCATCGCCCAATAAATATTGCAAATTGTACAACATGGTAGCCGTTTTATGATAAACATTGCTGTATCCATTTTCGTGTGCTATTGCACTGTGAAAATCATTTGAATGTGTATTCAAAGCTTTATCTTCGGCACGCATTGCATCAAACATATAACGATTGTATACATTACGATCAATTGTCAATTTTGGTTCGCGACGTTTGCGTTTGTACTTATTTTTCTCAGGCGTTTCAATCATGGTTTTACCATCTATTTTGGTCAAACCCCATGCTGTTAAAAACTGCGTAAAACCCTCATCCAAAGCGGCACGATATGTTTCATTGTTACCAATCATTCCGTAAAACCAGTTGTGCCCTATTTCGTGGGCAAACAAGCCATGAAAATCAGGTTCGGCACCACCATCCAACGTTAACATTGGATATTCCATACCATCGTTAGCATCGGCTGCTACCATTTTAGGGTATTCATACATCCCAAAATCTTCTGAAAAAGTTTGAATGATTTTAGCCACGTAATCCGAAGCTGTTTGCCATTTAGAAGCATGAGGTTCTGTTACGATAGCTATACAATGAATACCATTCCAAACCGTTTCGCCAATACGATAACTTGGATCGGCCGTAAAAGCAAAATCATGCACATTGTTGGCAATATAATGCCACGTTTTATGATTCACGGTATCATAGGGTGTGATAGTTGAAGGTTTTTCGTTCCATGGTTTACTGGCAAAATTTTTCAAGTCGAGCTTTGCTCGCAATTCAGCTGGCAATACTTCAGACTCATTTTGCAAAGCACCTGTAGCTTCTACAACATAGTTGGCAGCAAATGTGAGTTTTACATCAAACAAGCCAAAATCGCCATACAATTCTTTGTTCAAGTGCTGATCCGTATCCCAACCTTTTTTGATATCATAGACACTGATACGCGGATACCAATGCACACCATTGTAATGCGGAAAACCATACGAAGGATACAACGCCATACGACGTCTAAAATCACCACGATCAAAAAAAGTAGCAAAGTCCATTTTAAACACAACAGACTCGCCAGACTTAATAGGTTTTGGTAAGTAAACTTTTAATATGGTATTGTCCAATTCAGTTTTTACTTTCTTACCATCAACAGTCATATTTTCTACAATGGTGCCCAAACCTTGCGCTTGGTATTTACCCATTCGTTTAATGGGTTGCTTATTCACTCGTTGCAATTCTTCGAGATAGGAACCTTTGGTAAATGCATTTTGATATAAATGAAAGTAAACAAACGTTAACTTGTCTGGAGAGTTGTTCCAGTAGGTCAATTCTTCAGTAGCTGAAATAATATTAGTTCGTTCATCAATGTTAGCATCAATTTTATAAGCAACATCTTGTTGCCAATAGCCGGCAAATGGTTTTCTGTTTTGCCAATACATTTTATTGTCCGACGATCTAAATGCATTGTCGTTCAAACGTGTTTGGCCTATTGCAAAAGTTGCTTGAAGGAGCAACATACATATCAAAATCGTATTCTTCATGTTCATTCTTTTGATCAAAATTTATAGTAATTTAAAACTGATTGGTAAGTTAAACTTGACATTTACAGGTTTCCCATTTTGCTTGCCAGGCATCCATTTGGGCATCATTTTTATAACGCGAATTGCTTCTTGATCGCAACCATAGCCAATACCTCTAAGCACATTCACATTATACACTTCTCCATCTTTGCCTACTGTGAAATTGCATATCACTTTACCTTGTAAACCAACTTCTTTAGCCATTTTTGGGTAAACTAAGTTTTCTCGAATAAACTGCATCATGGCTTCGTTACCTCCAGGAAATTGTGGCATATCTTCTACAACAGTATAAACTTCAGGTTCTTGCGGAGGATCTACAACGTCACCAGCTGACTGAGTTGAGTCTATTGTCTCCCACTCTGGATGCAGAACTATAGGTATATCTTTTTTATTTTTTACAAAGGACTTTTTATTCCAGACAATTTTTTTACCTACCAAGGTTTGAATATCCTCTGCTAAATCCGTTAAGTATTGTGGACCTTCATTTGCATTTCGAATCGATTTTGTTTTGCCATTTACTGTCATAGTCAAATGCACTTTAGACAAATCAGAAGCTTTGACTTTGTATTGAGAAGGCAATTTTAAAAACTCATATTTCATGTATTTCTTTTTCAGCTTCGCAAATTCAGCCATCGACAACTTCCCTTTTATACTACCATCAAATACGGCATCTTTTATACCTATGTAAAACACATCGCCATTACTTTTAATTTCAACTTGATATGCTGGGCACATCCCAAAGCAGGGAGTGCGTTCCATGGTCAATGCTGTAATCTTACTTTGGGCTGATACAATCTGTACCAAACAAAGTAAAAACAACCCTATATAATATTTCATTATTTCTATTTTGAGCGAAAATAAGCACACAAAAGCAAATTCTTTCCTTTTATGATTCTCTAAAAGTGATTAACTTTGGATTTCAATGGAAAATCCAAATCTACAAGCAGACAATTCTGGTCAAGCCACCGACAGAGAATTTGAAAATACCATCAGGCCCTCGAGTATAGATGACTTTTCAGGGCAAAAAGAATTGATTGAAAACCTCACTATTTTCATACAAGCAGCCAATCAAAGAGGAGAATCTCTTGACCATGTGTTGTTTCACGGACCTCCCGGCTTGGGCAAAACCACCTTATCTCGTATTGTGGCCAACGAGCTTGGTGTTAGCATCAAAGAAACTAGCGGCCCCGTCATAGAAAAACCAGCAGACCTTGCAGGATTATTGACAAGCCTCGAACCACGCGATGTGCTTTTTATCGATGAGATACACCGATTAAGTACCGTAGTAGAAGAATATTTGTATGCAGCCATGGAAGATTTCAAAATCGATATCATGATTGATAGTGGCCCCAATGCACGCAGTATACAAATCGCTTTGAATCCATTTACATTGGTTGGCGCTACCACACGTTCAGGCTTATTGACCTCTCCACTTTTATCTCGCTTTGGTATCAAATCACGATTAGAATATTATCCCTTGGAAGTATTAGAAAAAATAGTTTGGCGCAGTGCGCAAGTCCTACAAGTCAAAATCACATCTGATGCGGCCCGCGAAATAGCTCGACGGAGTAGAGGCACTCCACGTATTGCAAATGGATTGCTACGTCGTATGCGCGATTTTGCTCAGATTTTAGGCAATGGCGTTATAGACCTGGGTATTTCCGAACACGGACTTAAAGCCCTCAAAGTCGATGCCAACGGACTGGACGAAATGGACAATAAAATACTATTTACACTCATAGACAAATTCAAAGGAGGTCCAGTTGGTATCAACAATATAGCCACGGCCGTAGGTGAAGAAAGCGGAACGATCGAAGAAGTGTACGAACCATTTTTAATTCAAGAAGGATACATTTTGCGCACACCACGTGGAAGAGAAGCCACCGAAAAAGCATACAAACATCTTCGACTTGAAAGCAAATGGAAAGGTGAAATGGGGAGTTTGTTTTAATCCACTTTAATTTTCAATTGTGTCATGCCTTTTTCATCATTGAGCTGAATAAAATAAATTCCACAGGCTAAATTCAATAGTTGAAAACGACTAAAATTGGCATTTGACTCTACCTTTTGAATTGGAACCACTTGTCCTATTGCATTGAATAATCGATAGGTAAATGATGTATTGTTATGATTCGATTGAATTGTAAAAATTCCATTCATTGATGGATTAGGATAAACCAAATATCTAGAGGACTCGTATTGATTATCTTCAACAGAATTTGGGAAACAATTTAAAGTCGATCCAGCTCTAGAATTAAATTGCCCATTGCTTACCCACCAATCTTCCCATAGTCCACCATTGTTAGGATAATTGACATTGCCTGAAAAATTTCGCAGATCAAAAAAACGAGTCCCTGTTGTATCTGCAGGTATTTTATAAACTTTCACTACTGAGCTATCTTGCTTCCAGTTGAGCGGACTTCCTGAAATACATTGCTCTATTGCGTTGTTTCCTTCACAATCAATTTTTACAAAATAGGCATTGTCATCAAACGTAGGTTGTCCGCCGTAAACGGTTGCTTTAAAATTCGTATCAATAAAAACTGAAGTATACTCTTCACAAGCAATGCCACTTATTTTCTGATTTTGATCTTTCCATGTACGTGCAATAAAAGTCATCAAACGACCTTTTCGATCTGGATTATCAAAATGGGTATCAGTAATAATATCATTCATAAATGAATTTTGAATAAAATCTGAATTCCCTATAGTAACATTCGCATCGTATGGATTACTGAGTACTGTTGCCGAAACCGCGCTTCCAACTTGTGCCGAATTATAATATTCTCCCATGACTGCCATACCAGCACTAGTACCTCCAATTGGGGCTTTTTTTACATTGACTAAATAATTGAGCGCATTTTCAAGTGCTGTATTTTTCCAATTTGAAATATAGGTCCATTGATCGCCCCCTGCTATCCATAGGGCTTCTGCTTTGCGGATAGTTTGCACTACAAACGAATCGTTGGCTGCTGCAATGCTAGGTATTAAAAAGGTTCGTACAGAGTGAATATTTACACCCAATTGACTATACATATAATTGTTGTAACCATCTGCTCCACTTGTTCGGATTACAACTACGTCCCCACCATTTGCATATTGCAAAAAACGCTTCATTGCCCGATCATCCTCCGTTGCACCACCCATTAGTAAAGTTGCAGGTTTTGGTTGCGTTACGATATCAATCGTATCGCCTATAGACCAGTGTGTATATGTTTGAGCAAATGACATTAAATTCAGAAGCAATACCAGGAGTGTAAAGGAAAATTGTTTCATATATGATTTTATTGAGTTGCAAGATAAAGGAATCTTTTTCAATATTGAATATTGCTATCCATTCTGTAGATGGATATCATTCCTTTAGTGCAATAATATCCTTCGCTGCAATCGGGAAACGAAACGCTTAGCAAACTGTAATTATCCTCTGTCTCTGTGGAATATGGTATCATGAAGTGACTCGATCTCTAATTTAAGAATTGACACCATATTGAAAGAGATGAACGATTAATTTGATGAGAAGTTTGCTTATTTTTTCTCTAAAGCTTCGAGGCGTTTAATTAAAAGTTCATTTTGTATTTGTAAAATTTCTATAAGCTTTTTGGTATCCTCATTTTCTTGTTTTAATTCTTTGATCGCATTGATTTGAGCAATGATGATGGCATGGGTGTTTAAATTAAGGTATCCATCTTCATCTTCTCCCACACATTCAGGAAAGACCTGTTGAACATCTTGCGCACTGAACCCAATTTGGACGGCTTTGAGAATCTCCTCTGCAAATTTTCGTTCCCCTACATTTTTGTATTGGTAGGTAATCGGTTTTAATTGCAGGATTTCCTTCAAGCCTTTGTTATAGGTTCCCGTTATGTTTTTAAGTCGTGCATCGGACGTGATTGTCCAGGTATTGGTAGAAGGTTTACGCCCCTGATCGAGAGACAATTCAAATTGACCGCCCGGTGCATTGGTTCCAATACCCACACGTCCATCATATCTAACAACCATGGCATTGTTCCGCAAACTGTTGGCCGAACCATTTCCAATAATAAATAAAGGTGTAGTAGTTTGCATATAGGTTTGTTCATTAACAATTGGATCATTAAATTGACCAATGGCCAAAGATGCCCATCCATTCGCAATGGTATGAATTCCCATAGCTGTAGCATCACCTCCGCCAGCGATACTGCCTGATCCAATGGCCATTGAACGATCTCCGCTTGCGGTAGTATAATTTCCCATAGCTGTGGAACGATCTCCACTTGCTGTTGTTGAATATCCCGAAGCAGCTGAGAAATTTCCAATGGCAGTGTTCCCAGCCCCTAAAGCAATTGAATAATCCCCGATGGCGAATGAGTTGAAACCTATAGCCGCGGAACTATATCCGTTTGCAAAAGTTCCATGCCCAATGGCAAATGAACTTATTCCTTTTGCTTGGGTGTTAATTCCCATGGCTACCGAATATTGCCCTATGCTATCTGGATTCCAAGCGGTAGATGAAGCATTAATTTCACCTACTCTAAAGGCAGATTTACTAGGCATCCACATCATACGTACTCCATTACCTATAACAGGCACTTCAGATGTGCCAGGTGTACCACCATGCGCAAACACCACTGCGCTATCGGCCACATGCAAACGAGCTGCAGGGGCATTTGTTCCTATGCCTAATCGTCCATCATTTTTAATTACAACTCGTTCTACGTTGTTGGTAAAAAATGGCAATTCATGATTCCCATCGGTACCTATACCTCCTGTGCCACCATTAAATGGTGCTGTAATAAAAAGTGAAGTATTAATTGCAGTATTTTGAAGTCGGATTTCAGAAAAAGGTGATGCTATATGCAGTTTACTTGTAGGTGTATTTGTTCCTATACCTACATTACCTGTGTTTGAATTGTATATGTGAGTTCCGTTAGTGACCCATTGATTACTTGTCGCTATAGTTTGCCAGCTAGCCATCCCAACACTATCGCTCGTTAATACTTTACCTGTACCTGGATTTCCTCCAGCTATTTTAATTTGATTTGTCAATTCTAAATTGCCAGTAGGGACTAATTTCATACTTACAATATTATTGGAACCAAACTGCAATTCACCATTTTCACGATTGATTAAACTACTAGCATTACCATTCTGAGTCAAAACCAAACCGTCAGTAGCTGTATGTCCTGAAGTGGTATTTGTCAAACGCAAATCCATGTTTATACCATCAGTATTGTTGAAGTGTACACGCGATACAGGAGCTGCATTACCGCCTATACCAACATTCTCGGTAGTAAAGTCTGCATGAAACTTCAACTTACTTGTGCCCCCTTTAAAAATGCTTATACCTGCATTACCTGCTGTACTGATTAAAAAACGACCTAGTCCATCATTTGCAGCTAAACCATTGTTGCCAAATGCAAGTAAATTGCCAAAAGGATACAATCCTGTTAAACCAGCATAACTGCCAGCAAACGCAGATCCATACTTCGTAAAAGTAGAATAGTTTGTTGCTGCGTCGCTATACAATGTAAAACGACCTGCACCAGTTGTACTTAGATTTTGCATTCTAAAATGCTCCTGAACACTAGCCAAATTTTGATTAATATGTAATTTAGCTGAAGGTGTTATTGTTCCGATTCCAATATTGGTACCATTGTCAAATAATTGAGAATTGTATATAGTATTGGCTGCAGTAAATTTAGTCAGAAAATTCACAGTACCCGTTCCACTTGCTGATGTACTTACAGAACCTGCACGATCATTGTTATTTGTTGTTTTGGCCATACCTGCTTTATCGGCATAAATGGCATACGGTACGCTCAACAATTGTGTTGTACCTGCATCAACAAAATCATTGCCACCTGTTGGATCAATCAAAACTTTGATATACTTATTACCTGTCTCCCACTTTACTGTTTTCATTTCTCCTTTGAGTGGTGTGCCGTTTCCAATTTGTAAATTGTAAAGTCCAAATTCATTAGTCGTCACAGACTGTATTTCTTCATATTCCCCTTCTGTGGCATCGGAAGTTGGTAATACAATAATTTTCAAAGACATAAGCTGTCTCGCCATCGGATTGCCTTTTGCATCGCGAGCAATGCCTTGGTAGTTGAACTTTTGAGGCACTTGAGAATACAAGTAAAAAGTAGAAAGTAGTAAGTAGAAAGAGAAGGCGATTTTGAGAATGTTTTTCATAAGGTTAGATTTGGAATATAAAAGTAATTAAAAATCTGAAGTGTAGTTAATCATTGTTGATTCAATTTTATAACTTGAGTGATGATGAAATTATCCATATGTACTAATTTGTAGGAAGAATTCATAATGTGATAAAAGTTCCTTCTCTAAGCATACGAAACAATGCGCTTTATCCAATATATTCTTTTATCTCTTTTCCCAAAAAACAAAAAAATCCCACACTCTTTCGAATGTGGGATTCTGATTTATAATCTAAAACAAATTTTATTTCACCAATTTGCGGATGAAGAGTTCGCCGCTATTGATATCTTTTAGTTTGATGTAGTAGCTTCCTGTACTTAATGCATTCAGTTGGTCTAAACTTATAGTATTGCTACCTTCTTCTAAACTTACCATTTTCTGTACAATGATTCGTCCTGCTGCATCCGTCAATTCGATGTTGAGATCTGTTGCTTGTAAAGCCACATAATCGATTTTGATTTGTGATGTAAATGGTGATGGATAAATCGTTACAGTTTCATTGCTCAAATTGCTTTGACGTGCACTGATTGTGTTGGAGTAACTATACTTGTTGTCTATATCGTTCAATTTGATTCGGTAGTATATCACGCCTACATTACTGATACTTGCTATGTCATCATTGATGTTATAGTTTGTACGGCCTTGTGTTTGTTCGCTTGCATTGGTCTCTCCTACTTTTGCAAATGTTGTACCATCGATGCTACGTTCGATATCAAATGATTTTGTATTTGTTTCATCTTTTGTATACCAATTGACTTCGCATACATTGTTGGCTTTGATGATAGCCAATGTGGCTGTCAACTCTTTGGCTGGCAATGGTATACCAAAGTAAATACCGGCATCAATGTTTGGATTGTACTCTCCTGCTGTTAATGTTACTGCATTGGTTTTTCCGCCCAAATTCATATCACTATTCAATGCATCGTTTAATACGCCCAACGTTTTTGTGCGTGTAGAACCTGATGGTAAATTGCTAAAGCCTACGATATAGGTTTCTGCACCTAAATTAGTAAAGCTATATGCTCCATTACCATCTGTTACTGCTGTTGCCAATACTGTAGTACCATTGGATGCATACAAGGTAACTTGTACGCCTGCTATACCAGGTTCGTTCGCATCTTGGAATCCATTCTCGTTGACATCGTGCCATACATAGTTGCCTAAGCCTGCTACTAAAGGTGTGGTCAAACCTGCATCGATGGTTGGATTGTGCGTTCCTGCCAATACGGTGAAGCTTGCTGTTAATCCTGTTGCTGGATTTACATTGCTGTTATCATTGTCTGTTGGGGTACCTACTTCTTGTGTAAATACCATACCAAGTGGTGTATTGCTAAAGCCTATCGTGTATGTACCTGGTATAACATTGGTGAAGATATATCCTCCATCAGGACGAGTGATTGCACTTGCTACTGGTGTGTTAGTATTGTCGTATAAGGTTACTAATACGCCACCAATTCCACTTTCACTTGGATCTTGTAGTCCATCCTGATCAGCATCAAACCATACATAATCGCCTACACTTGCTACTGTCGTTGACACAATACCTGCATCGAGATTTAAGTTGTTGTCGTTGATCGCTAAGGTTACTTGCGTCGTTTGGCCTGTTACCACATTCGCATCACTGTTTGCACTTCCGTTGATGCCGTTTGCATCAGCGTTTTCTGTTGTCAAGGTATAACCATTTGGAAGGTTGTTAAAGCTTACGCTGTATGAACCTGGCGTTAATCCGATGAAATAGTATTCTCCATTTGCATCTGTTGTCGTAGTTGCTACAACATTACCAGTGTTATTGAGTAAGCTTACACTTACGCCTTGTACACCTGGTTCGCCACTTGTTTGAAGTCCATCGTTGTTTAAATCAAACCATACAAAATTACCTAAGCTCGCCGTTCCTGCTGGTGGTGTAATACCCATATCGACACTCATTTTGTCTTCACCTGTTCCTAATGTGATAACATCAGTTTTTTGTGTTCCGATGTTGACATCACTATTCAATTCGCCGTTTAAGCCTTGGCTATCGCTGTTTTTAGGACTGATTGTAAAGCCTACTGGTAGATTTGTAAACCCTACTACATAGCTTCCAGCATTTAAATCCGTGAAGATATAATTGCCTAATGCATCTGTTGTCGTTGTTTTGATGACAGTTATTCCATCTTGTTGATATAGAGTTACGGTCACACCAGCTACACCTGATTCATTTGGATCTTGCAAGCCATTGTTGTTGATATCATACCAAACTAAATCGCCCAATGTTCCAAGTCCTATACGTGTATTGCCAAGATTGATACCTGCATCTAAATCTGTGATGTTTGTACCTCCAGTTAAGGTAACAGATGATGTTAATCCTGTTGCTGTACTTGGATCGCTATCAGTAGCTGATGTACCTTGACCTGGTGTACTAAATACGTAACCTACAGGTAAATTGCTAAAGCCTACATAGTAGGTACCATTTGGCAAGTTAGGGAATAAGTACATGCCATTTAAGTCTGTCGATGTCACTGCGATTGGTGTGTTTGTATTATCATACAATGTAACTGTTACACCAGATACACCAGATTCTGTTGGATCTTGTATACCATCTTTATCGGTATCATCCCATACTTTATCACCAATGCTATTATTGTTTGCCACATTTGTGTTATAAATACCAGCATCATATGTCAAGTTGTATTGACCTGCTGCAAGATTGATTATTGGCGTTTTGCCTGTTCCTACATTGGCATCACTGTTTGTTGTACTGTCTGTTCCAATGGTTGTTGTTAAGACATAACCAAGTGGTAAATTGCTAAATCCAACCACATATTGTCCTTGTGCTAAACCATTGAAAATATAATCACCAAATGTATTGGTTGTGGTTGTGCTGATTACTGTTACGCCATCATTTTGATACAAGGTTACTGTGACACCAGATACGCCTGTTTCGTTCGCATCTTGTATACCATCTTGATCGACATCGTACCATACTTTATCACCTAATCCGCCCAACAATGGGAAGTTGATTGCGATAGGATACATACCAGCATCCACATACGTAATCTCATCACCTGCATTCACTGTAAACGAACCTGTGACTCCTGTCAATGCGTTTGCATCACTGTTGCTTGGATTGCTTACTAAACCATTGTTTGGACTTATTGCCAAACCTGCTTTTGGTGTAAATCCTACCGTATATGTACCTGGTACGACATTGGTAAATAAATAAAATCCGTTTGCATCGGTAAGCATAGTCGCTACTGGATTTCCTAGATTATTGTATAAGGTAACTGTAACGCCACTTATACCTTCTTCACCTCCATCTTGTATACCATCTTGATTCACATCCAACCATACGTAGTTACCAACACTTGCTGTGATAGGTTGTACAAAATAAATACCTGCATCGACTGACATGTTGCTATCGCCTGCGACGATTACATAATTGCCAGTGATACCTGTTATTGGATTCACATCATTATCGGTGTCATCATTGCCTGCGGCATCTTGTAATGTGAACACATAGTTTGCTGGAAGCGTGAAACTGACATAATATGTACCAGGATCTAATGGTGCAAACTTATAGTAACCATAAGCATCCGTTATTGTATTTGAAACTACCACATTGCTGTTGTTGAAAAGCGTAACTGTAATACCAGCCACACCCACTTCATTGGCATCTTGTGCGCCATCTTGATCTGTATCGTTCCAAACATAATTACCCAATTGTGCTGGCTTGTAATATCCTGCATCTATGGTATTGTTATCTTTTGCTACACCTAATCCATTGACATCAATGGCAAATGAAGGAGAGAAACCATCTGTTGGGTTCGCATCATTGTTGTTGTCGGTAGCAGTTGTTGTTGTTTGTTCTGTCAAACCTTGAGCTCCACTCACCAATGGGAATTTAACTTTATAGTTTGCCGATTCGCAAATCGCAAATGTATAATATCCAGGGTTAGAGCTGATGTCATTTGCAGTCGTTGTAGTTTGGTCTAATGCATAAACGTTGCTACCACTGATGGTTTCTTTCCACAATTCTACAGTTAATCCATTGATACCACTTGTTGTAGCTTCATCGTTGAGTCCATTGCCATTGGCATCGTACCATACGTAATTACCTACACTACCTTCTACATTGATTACATCAACGCTTGTTGTTGCAGTGCAACCATTTGCTGATGTAGCTGTAACGGTATATGAACCTGCACCTACTGTGATAGCTGGTGTTACAGCTGTTGTGTTCCAAACATATGATACACCACCATTTGCTGTTACAGTCGTTGTACTTCCGTTACACACAATTGTTGTTCCTGTTATAGTTGGATTAGGTGCAGTTGTATTGACATTGACTGTTACAGTTGAAGTTGCAGTACAACCATTTGAACCAGTTACGGTTACGGTGTAAGTTGTAGTTGCTGTAGGGTTTGCGGTTGGTTGTGCAATGTTTGTTGCACTTAATCCTGTAGCTGGAGACCAGTCGTATGAATTACCACCAATGGCAGTTGTTCCGATTGTTGCACTTGTTGTTGTACAGTCTAGATTTTGTGTTGAGCCTGCATCAGCAGTTGGTATCGTTGTGTTAACATTCACCGTTACTGTTGATGTTGCAGTACAACCATTCGAACCTGTTACGGTTACGGTGTAGGTTGTAGTTGCTGTAGGGTTTGCGGTTGGTTGTGCTATGTTTGTTGCGCTTAATCCTGTAGCAGGTGACCATGAATATGAATTACCACCAATTGCAGTTGTTCCGATTGTTGCACTTGTTGTTGTACAGTCTAGATTTTGTGTTGAGCCTGCATCAGCAGTTGGTGTCGTTGTGTTGACATTCACTGTTATAGTTGATGTTGCAGTACAACCATTTGAACCAGTTACGGTTACTGTGTAGGTTGTAGTTGCTGATGGACTAGCTGTTGGTTGTGCAATGTTTGTTGCACTTAATCCTATTGCTGGTGACCAGTCGTATGAATTACCACCAATTGCAGTTGTTCCGATTGTTGCACTTGTTGTTGTACAGTCTAGGTTTTGTGTAGTACCTGCATCAGCTGTTGGTGCTGTTGTATTGACATTCACTGTTACTGTTGATGTTGCAGTACAACCATTCGAACCTGTTACAGTTACTGTGTAGGTTGTCGTTGCAGATGGATTTGCAGTTGGTTGTGCAATGTTTGTTGCACTTAATCCTGTAGCAGGTGACCAGTCGTATGAATTACCACCAATTGCAGTTGTTCCGATTGTTGCACTTGTTGTTGTACAATCTAAATTTTGTGTAGCACCTGCGTCGGCAGTTGGTGAGGAAAGTATTGAAATAGACATTGTATCAGAACACAACCCTGAATTATAAATGAAATCATAAGTACCTGATGCAGTGTTATCAAAACAAACATTTGCAATTCCTAAAACTGTAGAACCAACTGTTGCACCACTTGGATTTGATGGACTTTCAGTCCATAAACCATTAGAAGGATTAGTCCCTGTAATATCCATACATGAATTGATACATGAAGTCAAATTAACTCCAGCATCAGGTTTGGTACATTCATAAAATCCTGCATCTATTGTATTATTAAACTCATTAAACGATAATAAAACTTGTTGTGATTTATAAAATCCGTCAATATCACTATCCAGACTATCATTCAATCCTATGTTAGGCAAAGTGCTAGTATACAATACGCCAGGAGATGTAAATTCTACTTGATAATTTACATTTGGTTGAAGATTTATAAATTTATAAAATCCACTTGAATTTGAATTTGTACTATCTATTCTAGTGCCCAAGGAATCTAAAAGATAAATTTTAAGATTCGCTATTGCAGGTTCACCTGCATTCTGTATCCCATTTTTATTAATATCATTCCATACTGTATCTCCCAAACCAGGTAACGCTTTAAGACCTAAATCAAATGAATGGTTTATAAAACCTGCATTACCAGTCGTTATATCTATGAAAGGTAAACCACCCGGCATAGCACCTAGAGCTGTAGATAAATTATTGTCACTAAAATTATTATCATTTAATGTAGCATTTGATCCTTGTCCAGAATTAGTCGAAGATATTTTGTGCTTCACACTTGATATAATAACAGTAGAATCAGAAGAATTAAATTGAGCATTTCCTATTAATAACTTGTAACTTGTATTGGCTTTTAAAGTATCTCCATTTAAAGTAGAAAAATAATAATTCCCGTTTGCATCAGTCGTTTTAGTAGCTACTAGATTGCCAGTCAATGCATTGTATAAATTCAAAGTTACACCACTTAGTCCGCGTTCATTTGGATCTTGAACACCGTCAACATCGAGGTCTTTCCAAATGTAATTTCCTATTTCTATATAGGCCACATTATCAGTAACCAATTCAATATCACCCATACCATTAGCTTTCCCAAATTGAGAAATGCCATCGTCAGAATAATAGGATTTACCGCCTGTAGGTTGACCTGTCGTATTGCTCATTTTTCTAATTCCATTGGCCCAAAGCACACCATCACCTTTATAAAAACTAGGATCCACCATACCTGCTATAATCTCTCCAGAACCTGGCCTCAATGTTAATCCACCAGTTCCCATTTCAGAGTGGTAATTTACATTCCCACCAATATTATCATTGTAAAATTCACCAAAACCAGGTCCTTGATTATTTGTAGGTGCATAACCAACGCTCGGGCCTGCTTTAGCAGCATTTTCCAAAACATAAGCTCCATTGGAATAAAAAGCTCTTAGTACATCCCCTCCAGCAGCGATGAAGAAAGTAGAATTAGACCATGTACTTCCATTCCATGAATCAGCATTTTCTTGTCCATATTGATGACAAGTTCTATCCATCAAAGCAATTACCATTGTGCCATCCATATCAAATTCGATATCAGATAAAATAGGAACAGGATGTAAAATAGCACTTGAATTACCTGGATTAACAACACTTGGGTTATCCGACCAAATATACCAACCTGTTTTTGAACCATCTTGCTGATCAGGATATCCTTTTGGATAGGTTAATGGAAAATCAAAAACATCAGTCCAAACATTTGTAGTTAAATTATATGCTTTTACGTAAGCAACCATAGACGAGGTCGTGCCGGTTGAACCATCACATACCATTCCAACATACATCAAACCATCACGCAATGTCAATGCAAAAGGTCTAAAAGAGCCGTTTACACATCCTGGATCTGGAATTGTGATATTAGATACATCTAAAGCAGTAGGCAAAGTACCATTTGCAAAATAATTCGTCAGATTGATTGTGTATACTTTTTTATCGTATAGATTCATCAAATACAAAGTATTTCCATCGTCAGATAAATCCATATTTCCGATACCAGCTTTCCCAATATATTGATAAGATTGTGCATCTATATTTTGAGCAGTTTTACTTGCACCCATTCCACGCAACACGTTACTTGGTATGACACTTTGACCAACGTCAATACCAATAGTACTAACATCCAGAAAATTAGAAAAAACAGGAGCAGCAGGATTTGCATAGTCAACTAAATAAATACCCCCAAGACCTAATGGGCCTAATCCACAATGCCTTTTCAAAAATGCAGATACAAGAATCTTTTTCTTAAATTTATTCCAAGTTTTAGCCCATGCACTTCCTATTGCAGAACTTGCGGCTAAGGTTGTATAATTAAAATTAGTTTCATTTGTATAGTTATGTGCTATTAAAGATGCTGTTGTGCCAGCATTACCACCTCCCAAAGGATTATTGTTGGTATATAAATTTGTTACTATGACAGGATTTGCTTGAGAGTAATTTAGTGGATTAACAGCCCCACAATTGATTCCACAAGCAGGTGCATCTAAAAACCTTACACTCGAGCGATTACCTGAAACAGAAGGCCCAGAATTGCCAAAAACATAAGTAGGAAAATTTGTGAACTCTAAACGTACTGGATAATTTGTTGTTGGAATCAAGTTTGAGTTTGCAGCACTGAAAGCGTAATTGCCCAAAGCATCTGAGGTTGCATTATATTGAACACCATTGATATCGTAGGCTGTAACAGTTACACCAGGAATACCAACTGTCTCTCCATTTTGTTTAACACCATCAGAATTATTATCGTTAAACACCATTCCGCCTACATCACCAGACACACAAGCCATCGGTGTACATGGAGATGGCGCATTTACATCTACAGGTGTAGCAGATGAAGAATGTGCTCCACTCATCACTGCTGTAATTGTATGTGCAATACCGTCAGCATTGATTTCAAATGCGACCACTTGAGGAGATTTAATTGGACCAGCAACATTTGAACCTGTTCCAGGATTATACATGTCTTCTACATTAATTATTCTTTGAGTAGCAACATTATTGTCCACCCTAACTGTAATAATATCACTGCTATTTGCTCCAGTCCAGCCTACTTGAACACTTATGGTTGTTTTACTTGCATTTAAGTAATAATAACAACCGGATACTGTTGTTTTTTGAATGGTGGTTGTTTGTGCTGATAATGCAGTGCTTAATAACATTAAAAAACAAAAGAATATACTTTTTGTTAGCGTTTTGTAATAATGGATCATAATTTTGATGGTTAAATAGGTTTTTAATAGAAATGTATTTTTAATTATAGTGCAAGTGAATGTAAACAAATGATTTAGTTACAATCTTTAATAGAAAAATTTTTTATTTTGTTAAGTTTGTTTAATTCAAACTCTACTAAACATGTTTTGTTTAATGATGAGAGATAGTAGCCAAAGATTAAATCTGTTTGATGAAAATTGGGTCTGCCAATCAGCGTGTATAAAGTTTCAACACTTGTATAAGTCTGTATATTAGGGTCATCTAGAGAATCGGTTTTTGCTAGAATAATCAAATGTTTTAACTTATCAAAATATTGCATTCTCTCAGATTTATTCGCGCCTTTAAAAAGTTGACAATTAGTTGAATCTCTTGGTGATAACTTATCTAAGGTTTGAGAAGAAGCTATATTTGCGAAAAAAATAACAATTATTGCGACTAAAATTGATTTCATCCTTCAAAACTAGCATAAAGCATCTTATTTTTAAAGCTATATGTATATTGATTTATACAATATTTAAATATTATAATAATTTAATTATATAACATATTTATTTTCAACATTGTACATTAAATCATTAAATTATTAACATTCGTTATTTTTTCAATTTGTAAACAATTATTAATGTTCATACGAATAATATAGAAAATGTTACTTTCTAAATTTCATGCATCATTAAAGTGCTTTAAAAATGAAGATTGACTGTTATATTTATTATTTTAAAATGAAACTCAATATGATTTTGTAGTGTGTTAGCTATTTCGATAAATGTAAATACAAACCGCTTTTTCTTACTAAGATTTATAAAAAATATATAACCATAAATAATAATTGTATTTTCACAACAAATTCCACTTATGAAAACATCACTATTTGGGAGTCTATTCTACAAACTGTGTCAAAGCCTTAAATTTGTTATACAATGGAAGAACAAGAAAAATTTGAT
>Ga0247831_1003723_pt1 | contig 21666 bp, 22 predicted proteins | sample LaCruzMarch2015__9_FD_192406 | JGI IMG/M metagenome (GOLD analysis project Ga0247831, IMG submission 192406) | Freshwater microbial communities from meromictic Lake La Cruz, Castile-La Mancha, Spain - LaCruzMarch2015_1m | ecosystem: Environmental > Aquatic > Freshwater > Lake | place: Spain...
GCAGGGGTAGGGTTTGCCGCTTCTGCGTCGGCATCCACAAAGATAACGTGATCGCGAATCACAATGCGTCCAGGCACCTGCTGCACCGCCACGGCCCTGACCGCCCGCTTTTGCTTCACTTCCCGTCGCTGCTCCACCTCGTTTCCGACTTTGATCGCTGAATTCTGGCGATGCACCGGCTCGGCCATGCGCTCGATCAGGTGACGGCGTCGGGGCTTGAATCCATCCTTCCACGTCTTGTCCAGAGGGATCTCAAACCGCACCCCTAGCATCCAGTCCGAGCCGATAAAGCGCTCGTCCTCATACCACATCGCGCTTAGCGCGATGGCGGGCAACGGGCGCACTTCGATCCCGGCCTTGAAGCCCTCCACCGTACCCGTGAGACCTGTTTGCGGCCCCAGCGGCGCATTATCAAAAGCGAAGTAACCGCCCAGCAGCTTCACATCCATCCACTGATCGACCCATGGAAGGAGCAGCGCGGCCTCCAAGTCCCAGCCCAGCATGCCTTCTTCAAAGATGTCGGTGATGCGTTTCACGGTGGTCGTCGTGGTGACTTGGCGTGCGGAGGTGCCCGCGCTGAAGGTGACATCCTGAAACACACTGTTCCCCACGGCAAATGGCTCACCATACGCGGTGACCTGCGGCGAACCAAAGGTCTGCGTCACCGATTGCTTGAACTTCTGCGTCTCCGTCAAGCGCTTGGCCAGCTTCCGATCTGTGAAGGGAATGTAGTAGTTCCCGCGCACTTCGAAGTAGCGCGAGCCCGCCTCCAGACCGACACCGAGTTGCCAGAACTGGTTGTCGAACTGCGTGTTCAGCATGTCGATGAAGACATTGCCCCCAATGTAAAAGCCCTCATCACGCCAGCCTGCGAGCGCGGGTTCGGTCAGCTTGCTCAGCGGCTGGTCATTGAAAAGGTGGCGAAAGCTCAGGCCCAGGCTAGCGACCAACTCGCCCTGCTCGCCCCAGGAGGAATACGGCTCCAGCAAGAGGTAGCTGCCGCCGAGCGTGCCATCCGTGCCCAGCGTGCTCCAAAGTGGTGCGGTGAGGAAGAAATTCCCATCCGTGTAGTCCTCGCTGGTCTTTACCCCGCCGCCGATCAAAGGGCGGCTCCAGGCGTCGATCGGGGTGATCAGTTCCGTGGGGTTTTTCGCAGTCGGCTCGCCAGCGGTAAGGCAGGAAGCGAAAGCCAGGATCAAGGTGAGCGTTTGTCGCATAGCAGTTACAACATCGGAGATTGGGTTTTCCAAGCATTAGTTATGCACTCGTGTTTGGGCGGCGGCGGTGGCTGTGACGAGATTGCAGAATCCCGCCTTTCGCTTTGACCGCGTTCATCGAGCCGCCTACGCTTGCCACGATGAACCCACGCTTCCTCACTGTCATGGCCGCTTTGGCGGTCGCCCCTCTTATGTCCTCCGCTCAAGACGCCGCCAAGTCTGCTGCTGCTCCCGCCCCTGCACCCTCGGGTGATCCCATGGCCTCCGTGCCCCTCGATAAAGTGTCCTACTTCATCGGTCGCAACATCGGTGGCAACATGGGCAGCCAAGGTTTCAAGCCCGACTATGATGCCCTGAAGCAAGGTCTCCAGGACGCTGTGGAAAAGAAGGCCAGCAAATACACCGATGACGAACTCAAGGGTGCGATGGAAAAGTTCCAGGCTGCCATGCAGGCGAAGGAAACCCAGCGCGCTGCGGAGTCTGCCAAGAAGAGCGAGGCTTTCCTCACCGAGAACGGCAAGAAGAAGGGCGTGACCACCACGGCCTCCGGCCTGCAGTATGAAGTCATCACCGCAGGGGAAGGGCCAAAGCCTGCCGCTACCGACACGGTCAAGGTGCACTACAAGGGCACGCTGGTGAACGGCGAAGAGTTCGACAGCAGCTACAGCCGCAACGAGCCCGCTGAATTCCCCCTCAATGGCGTCATCCCCGGCTGGACCGAAGGCGTGCAACTCATGAGCAAGGGCAGCAAGTTCAAGTTCGTCATCCCAGGCAAGCTGGCCTATGGCGAAAGCGGCAGCCCACCAAAGATCGGCCCGAACGAGACCCTCGTCTTTGAAGTCGAGTTGCTCGAAATCAAGGGCAAGTAAGCCTCTCTCCGAGTCTCATTTATCAAGCCGTCCGCAGACATGCGGACGGCTTTTTGTTTTTCAAAGAGCAGCGTTGCCCACCACGTCTTTCAGCCCACTGCCGGAGATACGATTGTCTTGGATTGTCTGCTTGCCGCCCGTGACGATGATGCCGTTCTTGCCGCTGCCGACGATGTCGTTGTCTGTGATGGTGTTGTTCGCGGTACCCTGGCTGATTTGGATGCCGTTCCCAGCCATGTTGAGAAAGCTGTTGCCGTTGATCTGATTGCCTTCGTTGAGTCCTGGTTGCTTGCACCAGCGCCAGAGATTGATTCCCGTGCCGCAGTGCATGAACTCATTGGCGCTGACCACGCAGTGGCTCGCGTCATTCATCTCCACGGCAACGAGACAGCGGGCAGCGTGGTTGTGGCGCACGCTGGTTTTGATGGTGAAGTGGTCCAGGTCGATGGCTTCATCCGTGCAGTCCATGATCACGTTGTCCTTGATCTTGCCGCCCTCGGTGGCGTAAAAGGCGATCCCGCGTCCGTGGCAGTGCTGGATGATGCAGCGAGAGACGATCACGTCCTTCACCAGCTGTTTCGGCCCGCCTGAATACGTGTAGTCGCCGCTGGCAAAGACACCGCACAGCTGCGCATGGCCACGCACGGGAGGATCGCCTGCCACCCGTCCGCCATCCAGCGTGAGCTTCTCAATGCCGACGAAGTCGCTGCTGCCGCGCACTTCGATCAGATTGGGCGCACGCGAATCACGGATCATTGTGCCCGCCGGTGCGGGGAATTGGAGCGGCTCCTTGAGTATGAGTACATTGCCCTCCACTGCCTGCACGTTGGCGTTATGGCAGGGCTTGGGCTTTTGCGTGAAGGATTCCATCTCGCCCTCGGCTTCGATTTGCAGCCTCATGCCTGGCGTTAGATTCTGCAGGCGCTTGCAAACGATGCGCGTACTGCCGGCGGATGCCGCTTCACTCACCTCCGCATACGCCAGCGGCGGCAGTTTCAGAATGCAGCGCTCGGTATCCAGGCCGATCAGTCGCAGCTTCTTCGCGTCCTTGATGACCAGGCCCTTGGTGATCAGGTGCGTGCCCGGCGGGATGACCACCTCGCCACCCCCAGCGTTGATCGCGTCATTGATGTAGCCCTGAATTTCCTGCTCGGTCAGCGCGTGGGCTTGCGCGACCATGAGCAGGGCCAAGAACCAAGGGAGAAAGCGAAGCGGCGGCATGATCTGACACCAACGCTGGCGGTGCTTCCGTTTGTTGCCAAGTTTCCTCAAATCGTTACACTGCCGACATGATTGGCACCGCCTTGCCTCCTGAATCACCCCCGCTCATGCGCCTGACCTGCGACAGGTATCATGCGATGATTCAGCATGGCTTCCTGACCGAAGACGATCCGGTCGAACTCATCAACGGCTACCTCGTCACCAAGATGTCTATCGGCCCGAACCATGGCGGAACCGTGAACCGGTTGAATCGACTGCTTAGCAAGCGCCTGGGCGATGATGTCATCATTGCGGTGCAGAATCCCATCACCATCCACGAATACTCCGAACCCGAGCCCGACATCGTGGTGGCCAAGCATCGCGACGACTTCTATGCGAACCGCCATCCGCAGCCCGAGGACATCTTGCTTGTCATTGAAGTGGCGGACACCAGTCTCGCCTATGATCGCAGTGCGAAGATTCCGCTGTATGCCGCCTGTGGCATTGTCGAGTCTTGGTTGGTCGATCTGGCTCAGCATGAGGTGACGGTTTATCGTCAGCCTGCGGGCGCGGCCTATGCCCAGAGCCAAGTTTACCGTGCGGGCGACTTGCTGCCGCTGCCGGGTGGTCAGAGCACTCTTGCGGTGGATGAACTGGGGCTGTAGCACATGGCTTCCCTCGACTACCCCGCATCGATTCAGCGCCTCATCGTGCAATTAAAAGGCCTGCCCGGGATTGGTCCGCGCAGTGCGGAGCGCATGGCCCTTTGGTTGTTGCAAGGCGGGCGCAGCAAGGCGGGGCTGCTCGCCTCGGCGCTGCATGCGCTGGAGCAAGACGTGGAGATGTGCGCGGACTGCGGCTTCTTCAGTCAGAGCGGCAGCGATTGTTTGCTATGCAGCAATGAAAAGCGACAGCAGCACATCGTCTGCGTGGTGGAGCAGGCGGCGGATGTGCTGCGGCTAGAGCGCTCGCGGGCCTTCACGGGGCAATACCATGTGCTCGGCGGCAAGCTCTCGCCGCTGGACAATGTGACGCCCGAGGACCTGCGGCTGGACTCGCTGCTGCGGCGCGTGACGACCCTGCCTGCGACGGAGGTCATCCTGGCTCTTGGCTCCGATGTCGAAGGCGAGGCCACGGCGAACTACATCGCCGACATGCTGCGCAGCACGGGCATCATCATCTCACGACTGGCGCAGGGTATGCCCTCCGGCGGTGGCTTGGATCATGTGGATGAATTGACCCTGCACCACGCGCTGAGCGGACGGCGGACGATGTGACCAAACATGAGAACAAGGGTCTTCTTCTTTGGCTGTCTTGTTATCGTCCTGTGGAAGGTCTGCCGCACCGATTGGATTGTCGAATGCCAAGCGGCCAGCGCCGACTTTCATCGACCAGTGTCTGCATCGTATTACACTGATTCGTTTGCGCCCCCAGTTTCGCCCTTCTGGATTCCACCCCGCCCCGCTGCTTTGACAGGGCGGGCAACTAGCAAGTGGAGTGATCCGGAGTTTTTTGCGGCGGGTGGCTCGTATGGGCCAACGAGCGAGCCCACGCTGCGAATTCACTGGCAGCTTTCGCTGACGAAGATGTTCGCTGCCTTTATGGGGCTATGGATTCTCACTCGGCTATCGACTGGGTGGAACAAACGAGGGTGACCCACCTCGTCTCTTACACCAGTGCTACGACCTTCGTGGCCAGCTCATGGAAGGCCTTGCTGGCGGCGCTTTTGTCGGTGGGCACCAGGGCAATGGGGTGGCCTTCATCACCAGCCTCGCGCACGCTCATCTCGATGGGGATCTGCGCCAGCAGTGGCACGCCCAGGCGCTTGGCCTCGCGCTCGCCGCCGCCTTGGCCAAAGATCGGGTAGGCCTTGCCGTTGTCCGGGCAGAGGAAGAAGCTCATGTTCTCCACCAGGCCGAGGATCGGCACATTGACCTTGCCGAACATGGTCGAGGCCTTGCGCGCGTCGATTAGCGCGACCTCCTGTGGCGTGGTCACGATGATCGCACCATCGACGGCTACCGTCTGCACGATGGTGAGCTGGATGTCGCCCGTTCCTGGGGGCAGGTCTAGGACCAGATAGTCCAGATTGTCCCAGGCGCACTGCCGCAGGAACTGCTGCACGTAGCGCGTGGCGATGGGGCCGCGCACGATCACGGCCGACTCATTATCGACCAGGAAGCCCATGCTCATCAGCTGCAAATCATAGCGCTGGATGGGGATAATCTGCTGCTCGTCATTCGCCAGCGGGCGCTCGTCCGTGCCGAACATGTGGGCAATGCTGGGGCCGTAGAGATCGCAGTCGCACAAGCCCACGCGCGCGCCGGTCTTGGCCAGGGCCACCGCCAGATTGCTCGCCACCGTGCTCTTGCCCACGCCGCCTTTGCCACTGGCCACGGCGATGATCTTCTTCACGCCAGGGATGCTCGACTTACCCACGGTGGTGGCTTGGCCAGCGGCCTGAGGCGGGTCCTTGATGTCAAAGTTCAGCCGCACCTCGCCGATGCCGGCCAGCGTCTTCAGTGCCGCCACCGCTTCCGCGTGTAGCTGGCGCGGGATATTCGCATCGCGCGTGGCCAACGAGATCTCCACGGTCACATCATTGCCGCTGACCTGAATGCCTTTGACCAGGCCAAAGGAAACGATGTCGCGGCTGAAGCCTGGGTAGCGGACAGTGCCGAGTTTTTCGCGGACGAGGGAATCAGTGATCATGAGAGTGAGGGGAGCGCAGTGTGGCGGAGATTACGCTTTTGCCAAGGGGATGAGTTTCGTGAGAACAGGTTTGGTGTTCCGAGTTCACGCTTCAGCGTGTTCCGTCCGCCCCTGACACGCTGAAGCGTGAACACCGAACGGGCTGCGGGCTTTTCCTTATCCTGGGAGATGACAGAAGGAATCACCTCGTCCCCTCGTTCCCCTCTGTCCATGAAACTTAGTTCCTTCCTGACTGTCGCCTTTTTGTTCAATGCCACTGCCTTCGCTGCGGACCTGCCGAGAATTCCCAAGAAGCCAATCGCGGAGAAGAAGGAAGTGCTGTTCCAGGACAACATGGATGGCGATACGCATGATGCGAAATGGCACCGCGTGGTCGACACCTTCGCCTTTGAAGGTGGCGCGCTGAAGGGCACCCAGACTCGCGTTAAGGACATGCCGTCCAAAGATGGCAAGTCCGTCATCACCGCCCATGCCGCCGTGTATGGCCTGGAGGTCCCCACGAAGGACAGCGTGGTGGAGTGCAGAATCAAGTTCGAAGGCGCGACCATGATCGACGTGGAGTTCGACGACCGGAAATACACCGGCTCCCACTACGGCCACCTCTGCCGCGCCCAGGTCCGCCTGGACAAGGTGACGATCATGGATGAGCGCGAGGGCAGCCAGAATGAGGTTCTTAAGGCCATGCGCAACGACCCCACCAAGAAGGCCGAGGTGGCCAAGCTGATGGCGGACAAAAGCGCCACCTTCCCCGCCAAGCTGAAAATCGGTCAGTGGTATAACCTCGCCGTGGAAACCGTGGGCGACGAAATGCGCGTGACCATCGACGGCAAGGCCGCCGCCTTCCTGAAGTCCCCCGGCATCGGCCATGCCACCAAGTCCAAGATCGAACTCGGCGTTGCCGGTCAGAGCGGCTTCTTCGACGACATCAAGGTTTGGAACGCCGTGGCCGCGAAGTAGTCGTTCGGTAAGTCAGGAGCGACGGCCCCGCGCCGTCGCTGCCTGAACCTCACGCAGAATCTCCGTGCGGCCTTCCCGCCGGTCGGGAAGGGCAGCTGGAATCTCCGCACAGTCGTCCGCCAGGTAGGGCGCGTTGTCCCCAACGCGCTGCGCATGGCAGGCCGATGGGATTCGTTCATGGTCGGTCCTCGATGAAAATCCAGTGGCCCAGCGGCGGCGCTCTGAGGACAGAGCGCCCTACCTGCGAGGCGTGAGTTCGGATTGTGAATTGGCGCGGGGGACGCTGCGAGGGGCGAGTTTGGATTACGGACTGAGCGGGGAGCGGGCAGGAGTACCCGCGCTCCTTTCTTCTGCGACTCCAATCTCCCTTCCAACCCAAGTCGTGGCCATGTTGGGTTCTTTGGTCGTCCTACTCATGACGACCGCTTGCGCGAGCCGCACGGGATTGCTGCTGCGGTCGGCGGTGTCGGCGCGGACGTCTCTGCATCTGCCCACCGGGACGGTGGTGGACACGGGCTTGTCCGATGGCCGGGTGTATCTGTCGCCGGGCATTTACAGGCGGTGGGGGAGAATGAGAAGGGCATCTTCTGTGCCTCGCCAGTGGGCGTCGGCATCCACGTGCAACTGACCGCGGTGGATCTGTTCTCAGTGGGCAATGGCACCCTGGGCACGACGGTGCCGGTCGGGGTATGTGTGGCGAAGGTGCCGCTGGGCGCGGAGTCAGTGGCGAGCTACGCGACATGGCGTGCGGCCCCCGAGACTCCCGCCATGCCCGCTGCTTTGTCGCTGGCGCAGCCGGAGGTTCAGTTCACATTGGTGCGCTGAATTCCTTCTCTCTTCTATGACCATGAACAAGACACAAACCACACTCGCGGCGGTGCTCGGGGCACTGGCGGTGATCCTCGGTGCCTTTGGCGCGCACGGGCTGAAGGCGACACTGGCGCTGCACGGCACGGCGGCTACCTGGGAGACGGCGGCGCATTACCATCTGGTCCACGCGGTGGCGCTGCTGGTGCTGGGCCTGACGGGGGTGAGCCAATGGGGCTGGCGCTTGATGGCGACGGGTGTGCTTATCTTTTCCGGCACGCTCTACGTACTGTCGGTGACCGGGATCAAGTGGCTGGGCGCGATCACGCCGATTGGTGGCGTGTGCTTGATCGTGGGGTGGCTGCTGGTGGCGGTGAGGAAGTAGTTAGTGGTTAGTCATTGGTATTTAGTGCTGAGTTCTGAACGTCGCCATTCCGAGACTAACCACCAAGCACTCAAGACTGATCACTGGTTCCCGCCCTCTCACGTTGCCACGCTCTGATAACCTTGTCCCCGCGTGCAGTGCTCGTGCAGGTGATTGAAGACCTCGTGCGCGCGGATCATGCCAGAGCGGGGGATGTGGGGCAGCTCGCCGATGAGGACGGGCCAGTCTTGGGTGTCGGCGGGGACTCGGCCGTGGCTGCCGCGCACGAGCATGGCATCGAGCGGGATGACGTCCATTAACATGCGGAAGCCTAACAACTTCTTGGCGAGCTTGAGGCCGACCCTGAGCTTGGGGAACTTGAGGGCGGGATCGAGGAAGAGCTCCACCGGGTCGTAGCCGCACTTGCGGTGGATGTCCACGCAGCGGGCGTAGTCGGGGGCTTTCTGGTCGTTGATCCAGTAGTAATACGTGAACCAGGACCGCTCGTCGGCCACGGCGACGAGGTCGCCGCTACGCTGGTGCTCCAGGCCAGTGAAGAACTTTTCCTGCTTGGCCAGCACTTGCCCGACGCCGGGCGTGGCGGTGAGCAGGGCGCGGACTTCGTTCATTAAGGTGGGGTCCTGCACGTAGACGTGGGCGACCTGGTGATCGGCGATGGCGAAGACCTTGCTGCCGCCGAGGTCGATGCTTTCGCGGCCGAGTTCGTCCTTGATGCTGATCCAGCCCTTCTCGCGGAAAATGCGGTTGAGGTGCACGGGGCGGTCTACATCCGTGATGCCGTATTCAGAGAGCAGGACGACCTTGATGTTCCGCTGCTCGTAAAAGCGGATGAGATCGCCGACCACGTCGTCGATGTCCTTCAAGTCCTGCTGGATGGCGGGCATGTCCAGGCCGACGCGCTGAAGGTTGTAATCCAGGTGCGGTAGGTAAACGAGGCTGAGGCTGGGCCAGTGTTTCTCCTCCACCCATTTGGCCGATTGGGCGATCCAGATGGTGGACTTGATGCCGGCTGCCGGGCCCCAGAAGCTTGGAAAGGGGAAGGGGCCGAGGTCTTTCTTGATGCGCTCTCGCATTCCCATGGGCTGGGTGTGCACGTCGAAGACCTTCCGCCCGTCCGCCGGATACAAGGGGCGGGGTGTGATGGCGAAGTCGGCGGTGGAGTGCATGTTGAACCACCAGAAAAGCTTAGCGCAGGTGAACTGCGGGTCCACGCGGCGCAGGCTCTCCCAGAGCTTCTCGCCACTGACGACGTGGTTGCTCTGCTTCCAGAAGCGGTGCTCGTCGTAGTCGCGGTCATACCAGCCATTGGCGACGGCACCGTGATCGCGCGGCAGTTTACCGGTCAGGTAAGTGGACTGCGCGGTGCAGGTGACGGCCGGTAGGACGGGCTCCACCTTGGCCAACTGGCTGCGCTCCATGAAGGCGCGAATCTTCGGCGTGTCATTGCCGATGAGCCGGGTGGTTAAGCCGACGACGTTGAGAACTGCGGTGCGCTGCATGGGGGGAAGGGGCATTAATGATGAGGCATTCGTCATTGGTCAACGAGCGCTCGTTATTCGCAGCATTGAGCGGCGCATGACCAATCACCACTTACCAATGAATTGACCTCAATGCACCCAGCCTAGAACGATGGCAACCACATAGCCTGCTTTGCAGAGGTAATGCATGCCTTGATCTTGGTTGAAGTTGGTCTTGCCGTCGCACTTCACCAAATCAATGAACCAATGCACGACGAACTCAACCATAGCGAGCGCCCAGGCAAGCTTCAAAGAACCCAGAATGACCCAGACGGCACCCGCGTGGACCAGGCAGTGCGCGGTGAGCACGTGCAGCCACATACTGCTAGGCCTGCCGGTGTCGGTGTCCTTGGGCACGAGGTGCCGATTCTTGTTCGTCGCCATGAACTCGCTCTGCCATGCGAAGTCTGCGAACGCGTGGCCGATGGCGAGGGCGAAGAAAACGATGAGGCCGTCAGCCCAGGACAGCGGCAGGAGATTCAAGGAATCGAGCATGCGATGGGGGAAGTTCAGCAGAGCACAGGCAAGTCGCAACAGAAAACCCGCCGACCTGACAGGAATGCAGGCGGACGGGTTTCAGCTGCCGGGGGATTACATGCTGTAGAAGCGTGCCACCTTTTCATTTACATCGCGCAGGCGACGGGCGATGGTGCGGCCAACGCCGATGAGGAGATGGGCTGCAGGGAGTGGGTAGGCGTTGATGAATTCTTCCAGCGCTTCCGTGGAGATGCGCCAGACCTGGGAGAACTCGATGGCGGTCACGGTGGCGCTGGCCTTGTGCGGATCGAGGAGGTTGATCTCGCCGATGGTTTCGCCACGCACGATCTTGCCCAGCAGCACCGGGTGACCGGCGCGCATGGTGGTGGCGTGTAGCGTGCCGTGAACGACGACATAGAGGCTGTTTTGGTCCAGGCCTTCCTCAATGAGGTGCTTGTCTTTTTCGACGGGGAGGAATTCTCCGTAGCCGCTGAGGAGGCGACGGTCGTCATCGCCGAGAGGCTGCAGCAGACCTAGAGGGGGGAGTTCGGGGATAGAGAAGGAAGCGCTCATGTTGAGATGTTTGGGAAGCCCGCCATTTACACGACAATCGCAAACCTTGGCAAGAAAGGAGTGCACAAGGTGGAGGATTCTTCGGTGGGCATGTTGCTGAGTTGACCACATTGGCGATTCGTCCCTTACCTTGTTTAGAAGCCCATATTTTTACTGGATTTTATGGTGTGCATCGCCACAATCGCCAGTCTCTCAAGCCAAACTCAACACGAATCCCGACCACTACCATGTCCGACACTAGCTGCTGCTCACCGAAATGCTGCAATGACTGGGCCTTCGCCCATCTGATCCTCCGCCTCTGGGTGGGACTCCGTCTCCTGTTCGCCGGTTTCGATAAGATGCGCCAAAAAGGCGGCGACGGCTTCGGGTTTGAGTGGATCGAGAAGAGCATGGCTCCGATCGTGGATAACTTCGCCAGCAACCCCTTCCTGCCCGGATTCATGCTCAAGCCCTACGCGCTGGTGCTGCCGTACGCGCTGCTGATCAGCGGCCTGTTCATCACCCTGGGCTTGTTCACCCGCCTGAGCTTGCTGGCTGGTGGCTTGACCTTCATCTCGTTGGCTTTCGGTTTGATGGCTCTGCCTGATGACGACCAGGCCGTGTATCGTGGGATCGAAGTGGCGCTGACGGCTTTTGCCCTCATCACTGCTGCTCACAACGGCCTGTCTGTGGATGCCCTGATCTTCCGCAAAAAGAAGGCCGAGTAGTTCCTTGCTTCGTTAACTTCCTGTGACCCCACAGGGCAATCCAACATGTCTTCCACCATGACCGAAGCATCAGTTTCCCCATCCCAATCCTCTGCGTCCGGCCTGAGTCACTTCATGGACCGCCGCAACTTCGTCCGCACCAGTGTCCTGACCGGCGCGGGTGTGTATCTCGCCACCAGCAAGACCGCGACGGCCCAGGCCATCTCCACCGATAAGGTGCTGAAGGTCGCCCTCGTCGGCTGCGGTGCCCAAGGTGAGCGCCTCCTGCTCAGCTCCAAGGACATCCCCGGCATTCAATACGTTGCCGCCGTGGATATCTGGTCATTCAAGCGCGTGCAGATCGCCCGCCGCATCAAGTATGCCTACGGCTCCTGCAACGAATACACCGACATTGAGGAGATGTTGGCCAAGGAGAAGGACCTGGACTGCGTGCTGATCGCCACGCCCGACTTCCTGCACGCCCCCTATACCCGCCTTGCTCTGCAAGCGGGCAAGATGGTGTACTGCGAGAAGATGATGACTAACACCATCGACGCCGCGCGCGACATGGTGAAAGCCCAGCGCGAGACGGGTGGCATCCTGCAGATCGGCCATCAGCGCCATAGCAACCCCCGCTACCACAACGTGCGCGACAACATCCTCAACGGCAGTAAGCTGTTGGGTCGTGTGACGCACTTGTATGGCCAGTGGAATCGCGGTGTCTCGGCAAGCGCGCCCTACGAAGTGCCAAAGACGATGGACTTGGATGGTGCCACGCTCGCTAAGCACGGCTACAATAACGCAGAGGAGTTTCTGAACTGGCGCTTCTACTCCAAGTATGGTGGCGGTCCGATCTCCGATCTGGGCGCGCATCAGATCGACATGTTCAACTGGTTCTTCAGCGAGAAGGGCAAGCCTGTGGTCACCCCGATCTCGGTCATGGCCACTGGCGGTGTAGATTACTATGATGGCAGCGTGGGGCCTGACGGAAAAAAGAAGGCTAAGTTTGAGCTGCCGGACAACGTGATGGCCATGTATGAATACGCGAGCCCCGAGGGCACGCGCCGCGCCTACTACCAGGTGCTGACCACCACGGGTTCACAGGGTTACTTCGAGAAGCTCATGGGCGTCGAAGGAACCGTGCTGATTTCCGAAAGCCCGACCTACAACTCGATCTACAAAGAGCCGAACGCGACCCAGAAGTGGGACCCGCTGGCTGAGACGAATCCTCCAGTGCTGAACCGGTCGTCCGCCTCTGTGTATCACAAGTTCTGGGAAAAGCCGAAGCCTTGGACTCGTGCCAAGCCATGGCTGGACTTGAAGGGCAAGGATGCACGCGAATCGAAAGCCCTGGAAGCCTGGGAACTCGGTGCGACCTCCCCGCAGTGGCCACATGGCCCGCATTTGGCCAACTTCTTCGAGGCTGCTCGCAAGAAAGACCCAACCAGCCTCAATTGCCCGGTCGAGGACGCCTTCCGCTCCTGCGTGACCGTGCTGAAGTGCTACGAGTCCATTAAGTCCGGCCAGAAGTATGTCTTCACGCCTGAAGACTTCACTGTTTAACACCCCCGATTCCCCATGATGAAACAAACCACGACCCTGATCCTGGGCAGCAGCCTTCTGGCCGCCGCCGCCCTCTCGCTCAGCTCCTGCGGCAAGTCCGACAGCAGCGGTGCCCCAGCTACCGCCGCCACCTCTGCGGCCCCAGCCGCCCCTGCGGGTGACTTGGAAGAGATCAAGCCAACCTATCCAAAGCCAGCCTTCCAGGGCACGCCAGTGCCTCCCGGCGATGTGCCAAACCTGGAAGAACCCGTGGGTGAAGACAAGGTCATGAAGACCTTCATGGCCCCCAAGGGCACCACCAATGTGGCCCTCAACAAGAAGGTCACCAGCTCGGACCCCGCCATCGTCATCCCTAGCCCTGATGCGCTCAAGCTCATCACGGACGGAGATGCCGACAGCTCGGACGGTTGCTTCGTCGAACTCGCCCCTGGTCCACAGTGGGTGCAGATCGACCTGGAAGGCGAATTCACGATCCACAAGATCTTGGCTTGGCACTTCCACAAGCAAGCCGTCATCGTCAAAGGCGTGGTGCTTCAGGTTTCCAACGATCCTGAGTTCAAGGCTGGCGTGACCACCCTTTATAACTCCGACATCGAAAACGCCTGCGGTCAGGGCGTCGGTGCTGACAAGGCTTGGGTGCAAACCAACCACGGTCGCTTCTTTGATGGCAAGGGAACCAAAGGCCGCTATGTGCGCCTCTGGTCCAACGGCAGCACCTACGACGACTTCAATCGCTACATCGAGACCTCGGTCTACGCGACGAAGTAAGACTTCGCTTCCCAGTTCACTAGAAAGCCGTTGCTGGTCATCCAGTAGCGGCTTTTTTGTGGTGCCAGGGAACAATCGCCAGTTAGCGACGGCGGCGAATAGCCGTCATTAGGCCGACCATCATGGTCAGGAGGCAGTTGCTGGGTTCGGGCACGACTTGGAGGTAGTTGCTGAAGGTATTCGTGGCCACGTCTGCTCCCAAGGCTTGACCGTCGATATTGTCGAACGAGTCATGAATGGCATTCATAAATGCGGCTTATGCCTGCTTCGGCTGCCACTTCGCTGAAGCTGTTGAACGTGCGATAGCTATCTGATCCGCTGAGGAAGGGGGACTCGCTGATGGTGGTGAACGAAATGTTAGCCGTGCCCAAGAAGCTCGCCAGAATCGTTGCGCCACCGTTGCTGAAGGCCCTGTGTCCACTGGTGACGGCGGGGAATGAAGGCGTTGGGATGAGTGGTAACCAACTGGTGTTTTGAACGGTATCGATGTTCCCATCAATGTCGGCTTGGGCAATGGCCTGCATGGGCCGCCAGAAATCATCATAACGCTTGTTATCCCAGGTGGCGATAGCGGTGTCCGCCTCTGCCAGATTGAGCAGCGCAAAGAGGCGAGCTTTGTCTTCGATTCCGAGAGAGCTCTAGACTTCTTGCGCAATGCTGCGCCTGGGCCGTCCATCCAGAAGTAAGCGATGTTCGTTTGATCCTGGGGCGCACACGCCTCGTACAAGAGTCCAAGATACGCACTTTCTCGAAAGCTGCTGTGTAGGCGGAGCTGGCCAGGAAGGTGGTCACATCAGTTTGGGACCAGGTGGATGTTCCCGAGGGTGAGAGGGTGCGGAATTGATCCCCGGAACTCATGGTGAACGGAGTCACGTAACCCCATTGGGATTTCAGGAATGTGCCGGAGGTGGCACCCCAGGCTCCAGCGTTGTTGCCCAGTTGCCAAGCCCCAGGGGTGTTCGCGGGCTGGGAAGACCAAGTCGTGGCAGCAGTGGAGCCATCGCCGGTGCGGGCGGCGATTATTCCTGAAGCTGCCGCCGTTCCCAACGAAACACCATTGTTTCTGGCGGTCGTATCCGTGATGACTGAAAGCTGGGAGTTAAGCATCGCCTGAAAGTTGGATGCGTAAAATGAGTTCGCCCCATACAAGCTTATGAGCACATCGTAGCCAGCTTGGGCGGCCGCCGCGTCCTTGGAGGTTGACCCCGGGACCGAGTCATAGCTCGTGTAGGGACTGAAGTTCCGGTTCACCGAATTGACCGCATCGAACATGGCGGCTCCCATCATCCCCATCGCGCCGGAATTGGTGGGAGGAATCACATTCTGCCCCTCCTGTGCGAATGTTTGCAACAGCATGTTGTTCCAGTCCGTGATAACATCTGCCGTTGCTCGGAACGGAAGGATAACGGCAAGGCCAAGGGCGAGGGAAACAAGGCGGAAATTCATGACAGGGCGGTGGCTCCAGGCTGCTGAAAAAAAATGAAAATCATAGTCGCGGGTCAACTTTGTTTTTTGCTTTCCATGACTGTCAACTTTCCCAAATAATAAGCCAGAATGGATTCTGTCATTAAAACCCTTGCCTCGATGGTAAGTGTAAATTCTGTGAACCCGGCCTATGGCGACGGGGGCTCGGAGGCGAACCTCGCGCCCCTGGTCGAGGCTTTTTTTAGCAACCACGGCATTGAGACCTTCCGGCAGGAGGTGTTTCCAGGTCGTTGGAATGTCATCGCTCGCCTTCCGGGCAAGACTTGGCGTCGAGTGGTGCTGGAGGCGCACATGGACACCGTCTCGATCAAGGGGATGAGCATTCCCCCCTTTGAGCCGACCCTGCGCGATGGCCGTCTTTACGGGCGAGGCTCCGTCGATGACAAGGCGGGGCTCGCCGCGATGATGCACGCCGTGGCCTCTCTGAAGGCTGACGGCATCACACCGCCGTGCGAGGTCTGGATGGCCGCCGTGGTGGACGAAGAGTTCAGCTTTCGCGGGGTGGTCAAGCTCTGCGAAGACCTGCAAGCCGACGCCGCTGTCGTGGCTGAGCCCACGGAACTGCGCGCGGTGATTGCGAGCAAAGGCGTGCTGCGCCTGCGCATCGTCACGGAGGGACTGGCCGCCCACAGCAGCAAGCCGATGCTGGGGATCAATGCGATCTCCCACATGTCTCGTCTCGTCTTGGCCCTGGAGGTAATGCATCAGAACCTGTCTGTGCGGCAGCATCCGCTGCTCGGTCCCGGCACGCTGAATGTCGGTGTCATCAATGGCGGTGTGCAGGTGAATTTCGTGCCCGATCTCTGCACTATCGAGGTCGACCGCCGCCTGCTGCCCGGGGAAAAGGCGGTTGATGTGCTGCTCGATATTCAAGAGTTGATAGAAAACTTGCGAGTCCTGCACCCCAGCTTTAACGCCCATATTGAGGCCCCTCTGCTGCTGGTCGACGAGGCGCTGGAAACCCCCGTCAGCGCTGCCGTCGTGACGACGGCGACGAGCGTCCTGCGCTCCATGCGGCTGAATGATCGCCCTTGCGGTGTGCCTTTCGGTAGCGACGCCAGCAAGCTCTCCCGTGCTGGCATTCCCGCCATCGTCTTCGGCCCAGGCAGCATCGACCAAGCCCATGCGGCCGATGAATATGTGGAAGTCGCCCAGGTGAAGCAGGCGATGGAGTTCTACCGTCGCTTCATTCTCGATTTTGGAGCTTGAGTGCAGGGCGGCTCGTTCGGTAGCATCTGCCGAAGTGTCGCCCGCAGCCTGCTGTCGATAAAAGTCATGAGTGCTCGGTGTTTAGTGCATGGTGATGTGCAGCATCGCCTTTTGACTTCTCACTGAACACTGAGCATTTTCCCTTCCCGTCCATGAACCGCCGTCATTTCCTCGCCCAAGCCTCCCTCGCGACCCTTGCCAGTTGCACCACTCTGGATCGCCGCTCTGGCAGCTTCATCGATGCCCACGTGCATGTCTGGACGCCAAACACCAAGGCTTATCCTTTGGCCGCAGGCTTCCTAAAGGCCGACATGCAGCCCGCGAGCTTCACGCCCCGGCAGCTCTTCGCTCATTGCAAGCCAGAGAGCGTCTCGCGCGTGGTGCTCATCCAGATGAGCTACTACGGCACAGACAACAGCTACATGCTGGACATGATCGACCATCATCCCGGCACCTTTAGCGGCGTGGCGATTGTCGATGAATCCCTGCCCGATGTCGCGGTGACCATGCGCACACTGGCGGAGCAGGGCGTGCGCGGTTTCCGCATCACCCCTGGCAAACGCGACCTTGCCGAGTGGTTGGGCAGTCCCGGTATGGCGACGATGTGGAAGACCGCTGCCGCCGAGGGCTTGGCCATCTGTCCGCTGATCAATCCCGAAGCGCTGCCCTTGATCGACAAGATGTGCCAGCGCTACCCCGACACCACGGTCGTCATCGACCACTTCGCCCGCGTGGGCATGGCGGGTCCGGTCAAGGAGCGTCAATTGCACGACCTCTGCCGTCTGGCCCGACATCACCACACCTTCGTCAAGACGTCTGCCTTTTACGCCCTCGGCGAGAAGAAAGCACCTTACCTCGATCTCGCCCCGCTGATCCGCCGCGTGCGCGATGCTTTCGGTGCGAGCAGGCTCATGTGGGCCAGTGACTGCCCTTTCCAGGTCGATCCCGGGCACAATTACCACGACAGCATCGCGCTGATTCGCGACCGGCTGGATTTCCTGACCGCCGATGAGAAGACCTGCCTCCTGGGCACCACGGCGGAGCAAGTCTTCTTTGCCTGATTCAAGCCTCGCTGAAACTCGAAACGAAGATTGACCGTTTCTACCGATCTTCTAAACTTTTGCCGTCATTTCCAATAATCATGTCTGCCGCCCTTGCTGCCCCTGAGGCTCCGTCCGCCGAGAAGCTCACCAAGAAAATCCTCACCGCCGACCACCCCACGTGGTGCCCCGGCTGTGGTGACTTCGCCGTGCTCGCCGCCTTCTACAAGGTGCTGGAAAAGCTGCAGTATCCGCATGAGAAGATCGTCTGCGTCGCTGGCATCGGTTGCTCCTCGCGCTTCCCGTATTTCGTCAACAGCCACGGCATTCACTTCATTCACGGTCGCGCCCTGCCGCTGGCCACGGGCATTTCTTTGAGCCGCCCGGATGTGCATGTGTTCGTCTTCGGTGGCGACGGTGACGGCTTCTCCATTGGCGGCAATCATCTGAACCACGCCGCGCGCAAGAACATCCGTCTGACCTATGTCATCATGGACAATTTTGTTTACGGCCTGACCAAGAACCAGACCAGCCCCACCACGCCGACGGGTCGCAAGTCGAAGACCGATCCGCAGGGCAGCTTCGACCGTCCGATCAATCCGATGAAGCAATTGCTCGCCAGCGGCGCGACCTTCATCGCCCGCACGCACGCCATGCAGGTCGCTCATATGATGGGCGTCTTCGAGCGCGCGATCAATCACGACGGCTTCAGCGTCGTCGAGTGCTTGAGCGAGTGCGTCATGTTCTATCCCGGTGCCTTCGACGATAGCCTGCCGCGCAAAGGCGGAGCCTGGGACCTCATTGACGAAACGCAGCACGACGTGACCGACGACGTCGCAGCCTTCCAACTCGCCGACCAGCCTGCCCCTGGGAAGTTCGGTGTCTTCTACCAGAAGAAGCTCCCAACCAAGAACGAGAAGGAACTCAACTGGATCGCCGACACCAAAGCCAAGCTCGGTGGTGCCAGCGACAAGGATCTGATTCGGAAGCGGTTTGAGATGATGCGGTAACTGTAACGCAAGGCCCGGCAGCGTCCTGGAGTGCGGTGGGAAGCGATAGCGTCACACCGCTGTCTTCGGAGACCATAGTTATCAATTTGTGGGCAACTTGAAGGGGCCTTTCCTCCGACGAAAGCGGTGTCGCCGATTCGCGGGGTTGCCCCGCGAATCTCTGCCACCGCACTCCAGGACGCTACGCGACTTTCAAGGTTTGCCCCGCCGCATCGTCCGCTCACACATCCAGCACCTTGCCCGTCGGCTGCGCGCCTGCGGCTGCATCGCGCTTCTCGCGCCAGGCTTTGTAGCGATTCAACTCCGTATCGATCAGCTTCAGGGCAAAGGCCACCACCGTGGCATCATCCAGATACCCGAGACCGACGATGATGTCGGGGATCACGTCGATGGGGTTCAGCACATACATTAGCGCGAGCGCTACTGCCCCGATGGCCCAATAAGGAACCTCGCGGTAGTTGCCCTTCGCGTAGTCTTTGATCAGGTCGATCATCACCATGCCCTGCTCGAACAGCGACTGCATGGCCTTGGTCTTTTGGAACTTCTTGCCGATCTCGTCGGCCTTCTCGTTCACGCGGTGGATGTTGTCGTCGTGTTGGGTTTCGTTGCTCATAGCGGAGGGCGTTTGTATCGAGTTCGCAGAGTTTGCTCAATTCCAGTCTCGCGCCAAGATACGAATCATGCCCGCCACTTTCCACCTCGAAGGCTTTCATTTTCATGTGCTGCCCATGCGCACACGCTTTCCGTTCAAGTATGGCATCGCCAGCATGACCGCGCTGCCGCACTTGTTCGTCAGCGTCGATCTCGTGGTGAATGGCAAGCCCGTGCGTGGTCTCGCGAGCGAAGGACTGCCGCCGAAATGGTTCACCAAGGACCCTTCGACCCTGTTCGAGCAAGACTTGGCCGAGATGCTGGCCGTGATTCAGAATGCCTCCCGCATTGCCCGGCATGCGGCGGCAAAGGACATCACCTTCTTCGCATGGTGGCGTGCGCTCTACGATGAGCAATCGCAGTGGGCCAAGCAGCGGAGTGTGCCCTCGCTACTGGCGAATCTCGGCACCAGCTTGATCGAGCGCGCCGTCCTCGATGGCTTGTGCAAGGGCCTGGGCCAGCCGCTGCACACGCTGCTGCAAACGGATGCCCTGGCCATTGACCTTGGCTCCGTCCGTTCGGAGTTGTTAGGCATGAGTGTGCGCGATGTCATTCCCGCGCAGCCGCTGACCCACATTCAAGTGCGGCACACCGTGGGCCTGGGCGATCCCTTGCGCGCGGCTGACATACCCGAGGCTGATCGCCTGCACGATGGGCTGCCCCATGCGCTGGATGAATCCATCCGCGCCTATGGCCTGCGCTACTTCAAGCTGAAGGCCAACGGCAAACCGGAGCAAGACATCCCTCGTCTGCGCGAGATCGCTGCGGTGCTGACCGAGTGCTGTGGCGATGACTTTCATTGCACGCTGGATGGCAATGAACAGTTTCACGACCTGGCCGGTTTCCGCGACTTCTACCGCACACTCACCGCCGACCCTGCGCTGCGGCCGCTCTTTGATCACCTCATCCTCATTGAGCAACCCATGCACCGCGCCTATGCGCTGGAGCACTCCTTGGCCGAGTGGAAGGACGGCCCCGCGATCATCATCGACGAGAGCGACGGCTCGCTCGACGACCTGCCGCGCGCGATTGAGCTTGGCTATCGCGGCACCAGCCACAAGAACTGCAAGGGCATCGTCAAAGGTCTGGCCAATGCCGCGCTGCTGAAGAAGCACGGCCTCACGCATCTCAGCGGCGAGGACTTGGCCAATGCCGGACCCGTGGCTCTCCTGCAAGATTTGTCGGTGATGGCCTTGCTAGGCGTGCCGCATGTGGAGCGGAATGGTCACCATTACTTCCGCGGCCTGTCCGCGCACTCGGAGCAGGTGCAGAGCGATATGCTCGCTGCTCATGCCGGACTGTATGAACGCCGTGCCGAGGGCTTCGCCTCCTTGAGCATCGTCGGTGGAGCGCTGGATGTCAGCACGGTCAATGCCGCGCCTTTTGGCTGCGGCATCAATCTGGATGTCGAGCAGTTCGAGCCGCTGAATGCGTGGATCAAGCGTGGCGGGATGGGGGAGCTTTGAAATGCTAGGCGCTGGTAGGGCGCTGTGTCCCACAGCGCCGCCATCGCAGACCAAGGGGCTTCGTTCACGCCGACCATTCGTCAAAGTCTGCTGGCCCAGCGACGGCGGGCTAGGGACAGCCCGCCCTACCCTTCGCCTCGCAGGCTCTGCTGCACATCACGGATCAGCAAGTCCTGGCGCTTGCGGTTCTCGAACACGCTCACCTTCTCGTAGCCCACGTCGGCCAGCGTTTGCAGCGCATCGAAGAAGCCCTCGGCCACGCGGGTGGGTTTGTGCGAGTCACTGCCGATCACGACTGGGATCTTGCGCTCGCACATCATCTTCAACATCTGCGGGCCAGGGTTCATCTCCTGGTAGCTCTTGTGCACGCCGCTGGTGTTCAGCTCCATGGCCACGCCGGTCTTGGCGATGCGGTCCAGCGCCTCGGCGATCACCTCCTGCATCGGCTCAAACTCCCAGTGTTGGGGCCAGTAGCTCTTCACCAGGTCGGGGTGCGCTAGGCAATCAAAGAGGCCCGTCTCTGCGCTCTCCGCCAGCAGGCGGAAGTAAGTGCGGCGGAACTCCATCACATCCTCCGTGCCGAAGCGCTCGCTGTAGTCCTTGCCCTGCCAGTGCACGCTGCCCAGGCAGTAATGGAAGTCCGCCTTCTGGTGCAGCTCGGCGATCCAGTCCTCGTAGCCAGGGAAGAAATCACTCTCCATACCCAGCTTCACGTCCAGCTGACCACGGAAGGCGTCCGTCGCGCGGTTGACCAGTCCCACATAGGTATCGAACTCCTCCATGCCCATGCGCACCTGCGGCCAGAAACCGCGCGGCATGGGACTGTGACAGGTGAAGATGATGCCCTTCAGGCGCATAGCCTGCCCATGCTGGGCGTAGGTCTCGGGTTCGCCCAAGGCGTGTTTGCACAGCGGAGTGTGCATGTGAGAATCATAGAACAAAGGCGTCATGGCGAGCAAAAGGGCAGCCTGTTCAGTGCTCAGTGATGAGCGGTTAGTAAAGGGGAAGTTGACACCCTGGGAGAGGTAGGACGCGTTGCCCCAACACGCCGCGCATGGCAGGCCCCTGGACTTC
>Ga0247831_1003726_pt1 | contig 21631 bp, 15 predicted proteins | sample LaCruzMarch2015__9_FD_192406 | JGI IMG/M metagenome (GOLD analysis project Ga0247831, IMG submission 192406) | Freshwater microbial communities from meromictic Lake La Cruz, Castile-La Mancha, Spain - LaCruzMarch2015_1m | ecosystem: Environmental > Aquatic > Freshwater > Lake | place: Spain...
GTATTCGAGAGATCGACGCTGACCGTTTCCTTGGCACCCCCCGCAGCCGCGTAGACCGAGAAACTGCCGGTGTAGCAGAAGAGGTTGAGCATGCGCTTCCCCTCGGCCTCGCCGCGGACCATTGCCCGCGTCTGCCGGTGGTCGAGGAAGAGCCCCGTGTCGAGATAGTCCGAAAGGTTGACCTCAAACGAGAGATCTCCCTCCTTCACGGAGAACACCGTCTGCCGCTGGTCGACTTTTTCATACTGGCCACCATCACGCTGGCGGCGGCGCATCTTCAGAAACGTCTGCGTCGGCGGCACGCCCAGTTCCAACGCCGCCGCCTCAATCATCTTGTCGAGCCAAACGTCGTGCTCGATGTCTGTGCGTTCGTGCGGCCGCTCGTATTCGGCCGCGTGCAGCCAGCCCGCATACCAGTCGATCACCAGCGGGATTTCGGGGATGTCACGGTCGTAGACGCGAAACGCCTCGAACTGCTGCCGTCGCGCCCACTTCGAAAGATGCTTGAACCGCTTGGCAAGGCGACGGCGGAAGTCGCCGATCTGGTCGTCGACAGGGCGGGCTCTGCGGTGCAGCGAAAAACTGTCTCTGGGGGAGGCGCGTTCGCTGGGCAGATCGTCGCTGGGCAGATCGTCGCTGGGTGGGTTATCGCTGGATGGGTTATCGCTGGATGGATCAGCGCCGGGCGGATTGTCGACGGGACGGCAGAAGTCTCCTCGCGGGGATCTTTCGCCGTCACCGTGTGTGGCGATGCTTTCTTCTTGAGGGCGAAAGCTCCTACGCTCGTCGAGCTTCCGCCGATCCCGTCGCTCAGCATCGGGAGAGGCGGTGTCTCCCAAGGAATGTGGGGTGTCCGCGCCTCCCGTGGGAGGTGGGGGGGCGGCGACGTTTTGCTCCGCGAAGTCACGCCTTCTGATCTCCACCTCCAAGAGCCGGCAGGCGATCGGTCCGTTCGAGAGCGGCACGCGATAGGTCGGACGCAGGCCGAGTTGGCCGGCCGCGGGTGTGTCGGCCGCAAGAATCGCCGCACGCCAGCCGCCGCAGTGCTGCACGAGCCAGTCGCCAAACCGCCTGTAAAAGGCGGCCGATCTCGGCAGCGGCAGCCGCTCGCCGTAGGGTGGATTGGTGACCACGAGCCCGCTCTCCCCGGCGGGCCTTGCCTGCTCGAAGTGCTTGATTTCGATCGCGATGCAGGAACTCACGCCCGCTGACTCAGCGCAGGCCTTCGCCGCCGCGACAGCCTGCGGATCGAGATCACTGGCCTGAAAGCCCCCGACCGGCTGCCTCACGCGGGCCTCGAGTTCGGCTACAAGCCGGTCGAACAGACCGTGATCGCAGTCACGAAACTTCGAAAAGCCATGTGCCTTCCGCCTCGCGCGATAGAGCCCAGGCGCGATACCGGCCGCGATCGTGGCCGCCTCGATGACGAGTGTGCCCGAGCCGCAGAGAGGGTCTAATAATGGCCCGCATTTCTCATCATCACCCGTACGCCCGCTCCCGTTGCTCCCAACCCGCCACCAGCCCGCTGTCGCGAGGATCCCGGCGGCGAGCACCTCGGAGAGCGGCGCGTCGACTTCGCCCATTCTCCAGCCCCGCTGGTGGAGCGACCTTCCGGCCGCATCGCGGAAGATCGTCGCCGTGTCGCCCACCAGATGGAGCCCAAGCCGGAGCGTCGCCCCCCGCAGCTGCACGCTCGGCCGCTTGCCACTGGGGGTGCGGAGCTGGTCGACGATCGCGTCTTTGACGATCTGGGCGGCGTAGAGCGAGTGCGTCAGAAACGTATCGTGGATGGCGGCATCCACCCGCAGCGTGTCGGAAACCTTCAACTGCTCTCGCCAATCGACCTCCATCATCGCCCTGTAGAGCGAGTCCGGGGAATCGACGCGGAAACGCCCGAGCGGCTCGAGCACGCGGATCGCCGTACGGCTCTCGAGCACCACCCGGTAGAGCGTCTCCTTTTCAGCCCCCGGCGGCGCTGAAAACTCGATCGTCCGCCGTCCTATACGGAGGTCCTGTGCCCCGAGGTGCTCCAGTTCCTGGGCGAGAATCCACTCGAGCCCTTCGGGGGTGCGGGCGGTCAACCGCGGCGGCTCTTCAACCGCCGGCGCCGGCAGCGGCCGGGGCACGGGAGGCACTGCGGCAAAGGAAACAGACATAACCCAAGTTAGACCGTCGGGACTGAAAAAGCGACTGCTACGACTGGGCGGCCGCCACGGGCTCCGGGAAGCGATCCTGGATCGCCTGCACGCCGAGCTGCTCGGTCTGCAGCGCCTCCATCGCCAGCACGCAGGCCTCCGCCGCCGGCAGCGTCGTGATGCAGGGCACGCCGTAGAGCACGCTCGCGGCCCGGATCCGGCCCTCATCGGTGCGGGCGCCCTTGCCCCGCGGCGTGTTGAAAATAAGTTGCACGCGGCCGTCGATCAACGAATCGAGAAGGTTCGGATGCCCCTCCTGCAGCTTCTTGACGATCTCGACGGCGATGCCGGCCTCGGTGAGCGCCCGCGCAGTGCCGGAGGTCGCAATCAGTTCGAAGCCCATGGCCAGGAGCCGGCGGGCCAGCCCCACCATCATCTCCTTGGCCTGCGGGCTCGCCACGCTCAAAAAGATCCGACCCTTCTGCGGCAGCAGAATGCCCGCGGCGATCTGGCTCTTCGCAAAGGCGATGCTGAAGCGGTCGCTCACCCCCATCACCTCGCCGGTGCTCCGCATCTCCGGGCCCAGCGCGATGTCGACGCCGGCGAACTTCACGAACGGGAAGACGCTCTCCTTGACGCTGATGTGAGCCGGCACAGGATCGGATACGACCCCCTGCTCCGCCAGGCTCACTCCGGCCATCACCTTCACCGCCACCTTCGCCACCGGCAGCCCCGTGGCCTTGGCGACGAATGGTACGGTGCGACTCGCCCGTGGGTTCACTTCGATCACATACAGCGTCGGCCGGCCCTCTTCCTTCTTGACGGCGAACTGCACGTTCATGAGCCCGACCACACCCAGGCTCCGGGCCATCCGGGCGGTCGCCAGCTTGATTTCCTCCACCACCTCGGCCGACAGGCTGTGCGGCGGGATACAGCAGGCCGAGTCGCCGGAGTGCACGCCGGCCTCCTCGATATGTTCCATGACGCCGGCGATGATCACGTCGCGGCCGTCGCAGATGCAGTCGACGTCGACCTCGATCGCGTCCTCGAGAAACCGGTCGATCAACACCGGCTGCCCCTGGGCCACGGCAAACGCCTCTGCGACATACCGCTCGAACTGCACGTGGTCGTAGCAGATCTCCATGGCCCGGCCGCCGAGCACGAAGCTCGGCCGCACCAGCGACGGGAAACCGATCCGGGCCACCTCTCGGCGGGCCTGTTCGAGCGTCCGCGCGATGCCGCTGGCCGGCTGCTTGAGCCCCAGCCGGTCGAGCAATTCGCGAAACTTCTCCCGGTCCTCCGCCATTTCAATCGTGTCGACACTCGTGCCGATGATCGGCAGCCCGGCGGCAAACAGCGCTCTGGCAAGGTTCAGCGGCGTCTGCCCGCCGAACTGCACGATCACGCCGTCGGGCTGGATGCGGTCGGCGATGTTGAGCACGTCCTCGCAGGTGAGCGGCTCGAAAAAGAGCATGTCGCTCGTGTCATAGTCGGTGCTCACCGTCTCGGGATTCGAGTTGACCATCACGCTCTCGATCCCCATCTCGCGGAGCGCGAAGCTCGCGTGGCAGCAGCAGTAGTCGAACTCGATGCCCTGCCCGATCCGGTTGGGGCCGCCGCCGAGGATCATCACGCGTTTTTTCCCCGGCTCCTTCGGACGGGCTTCGTCCTCGTCCTCCCACGTGGAGTAGTAGTAGGGAGTCTGGGCCTCGAACTCGGCGGCACAGGTGTCGACCGACTTGTAGGTGGCCACGATCCCACGGCGTTTGCGGTCGTCGCGGACCTCCATCTCGGAGACACCGAGCAAGACGGCCAGTTGCCGGTCGGAGAATCCCGCCTGTTTCGCGTGCCGCAGCAGCGAGTCATCGATCGCCGCCAGCGTGCCGACCGTGCTGAGCAGACTTTCAATCTCGACGATCTGCTGGAGTTGGTCGAGAAACCAGCGGTCGATGGCGGTGAGTTCGTGGAGCTCTTCCACCGTCATGCCCGCCTTGAATGCGTACCGGAGATACCAGACCCGGTCGGGGTCGGCGGTGGCCACTCGGGCGCGGATGTCGTCGAGGGACGGTTCGGCCGCGGTGGCCCAGAGGTCCTTGCCATCGCATCCGAAGCCGAAGCTGCCGACTTCCAGGCCGCGGAGCGCCTTTTGAAACGCCTCCTTGAACGTGCGGCCGATCGCCATCGTCTCCCCCACGCTTTTCATCTGCGTGGTGAGCCGACTGTCGGCTTCCGGGAACTTCTCGAACGCGAACCGCGGCACCTTGACGACGACATAATCGATGGAGGGCTCGAAGCAGGCCATCGTCCGCCGCGTGATGTCGTTGGGCAGTTCGTGCAGCCGCCAGCCCACCGCCAGCTTGGCGGCGATCTTCGCGATCGGAAAGCCGGTGGCCTTGCTGGCAAGCGCCGAAGACCGGCTGACGCGGGGATTCATCTCGATCACGATCATCCGGCCGTTCTGGGGATGGACGGCGAACTGGATGTTCGACCCTCCCGTCTCGACGCCGATCGCCCGGATCACGGCAAAGCTGGCGTCTCGCATCCGCTGATACTGCCGGTCGGTGAGCGTCATCGCCGGGGCGACAGTGATCGAATCGCCGGTATGCACGCCGCAGGGGTCGAAGTTTTCGATGGAGCAGACCACGACCGCGTTGTCGTCCGCGTCGCGCATCACCTCCATCTCATATTCCTTCCAGCCGAGAATCGACTCCTCGACGAGCACTTCGCCCACCGGCGAAAGATCGAGGCCGCGCTGCACCTTCTGGTCGAACTCCTCGCGGTTGAACGCGATCCCGGAGCCGGAGCCGCCGAGCGTGAAGCTGGGCCGGATCACGGCGGGCAGACCGATCTCGGCGAGCACCTCGCGGGCTTCAGACAAGGTCTTGACGATCCGTCCCCGGCAGGTCTCGAGACCGATCTTCCGCATCGTCTCCTTGAAGATCTCACGGTCCTCGCCGCGGCGGATCGCGTCGGCTCTCGCGCCGATCATCTCCACGCCATGTTTTGACAGCACGCCGTGGCGTTCCAGTTCGAGGGCGAGATTGAGGGCCGTCTGGCCGCCCAGGGTCGGCAGCACTGCGTCTGGCTTCTCGATCTCGATCACCTTTTCGAGCATCTGCCAGGTCAGCGGCTCGATGTAGGTGCGGTCGGCCGTGCCCGGATCGGTCATGATCGTGGCCGGGTTTGAGTTCACCAGCACGACCCGATAGCCGTCCTCGCGGAGCGCCTTGCAGGCCTGCGTGCCCGAATAGTCGAATTCGCAGGCCTGACCGATGACGATGGGCCCGGAACCGATCAGGAGAATCGTGTGGAGATCGTCGCGGCGGGGCATGGAAAAACCTGGGGTGCGCGCAAAACTTCCAGAGATTAGCATCCCGACCGCCACGGCTTCAACGAACAGCTACAATTCCCGCGACCGGTGCACTTCCTCCCTGTCTGACACCCTTTCAAGGCCGCTTCCTCCGATGCCTATCGCCACCCCCTCGCTCGACGCCCTCCGCGACACGCTTCCCGACGAACTCAAAGACATCCGCCTCAATCTGTCGAGTGTGCTGGCGGGGGAAAACCTCCAGCCCCTGCAGGCCATGGGAGTGGCGCTGGCCGCCGCCGCCTTCGTGCGGTGCGGGCCGCTCGTTGACGCGATCGAGGCAGACCTGCGGGCGAGTGACACCGCCGCCGCGGCGCCGGTGATCTCCGACGCCACCGCCGCGGCCGGCCTGATGGCGATGAACACCGTCTACTACCGCTTCCGCCACATGCTCGGCAAGGAGAGCTACGAAGCCCGCCCTCCCCGCCTCCGCATGAGCCGTATGGCCCAGCCGGCCACCTCCAAGGCCGACTTTGAACTGATGAGCCTTGGCTGCGCGGCGTTGGCCGGCTGTGAGCTCTGCATCAAGAACCACGAGGCGAGCCTCGTGCATCTGGCCGTGAGCGAAGACGCCTGCCACGACGCCGTGCGGATTGCCGCCGTGATCAACGCCGCCGCCTGCGGCCTGCCAGCCTGACGCCGCGCGGGCCTGACGCTGTTTCCGCGAACGCACTCGGCCCGCAATATCTCAGGGGCTTGTATGAACCCCGGCGGCACGGAATCCCGTTGCTTACGCTTCCCATAAAAGCCCCCGGCGTAAGCCGGGGGATCAGCAGCACGGAATCCCGTCGCTTACGCTCAGGGCTTGTATCACGGGCTTGTATCACGGGCTTGTACGAAGCCTCCCCACAGCCCCGGCGTGCCAGCCGCCAGGTCAGCCGCCCAGTTCACGAAGGTATTCGAGCGTATAAATGCCGCTCGAGTGCCCGTCGGAAAACTCGATCGAGTAGGCGTATTGTCCCACTGGCTTCATGCCCGCGATCGCAAGCGGTGCGAGATCCTCGGGCTTCAGCACCGTCAGCAGTGATGGCGCCGCAGGCTGCACCCGCTGCTCGCGACAGGTCGCACAAGGGCAGGCGTCCCGCAGGAGCCGGGGCGTATAGCTGGCCTTTCTGCCATCGCTCCAGGCGATCTCGATGCTGCCCTGATCGAGGCGGCTGATGGACTCTGGCGTGGGCTGGGTCATGCGGGTCTTTCCGATGGTTGCTCTGCCGTTCGAGCGGCATTCGTGTCTGTATTCGTATCTGTATTCGTGCCGCGATGATCGACGATCCGCCGTCCTTTGCCCTCAAATCGGGGCAGGCTGCCCATGGGAACGACCACCACCTCCACCCGCAGCCCAAGCCGCAGGTGCAACTCGCCGGCGACGCGTTCGGGAGCCGAAAGCCGATCCTCGATTTCCAGATGCAACACGTCGAGACTCCCGCGGTTCGAAAGCGTGATCCGGTATTCGACGATTTCGGGAAAGCTGCGCACGATGCCGTCGATCGCGCCGGGGAATACATTCACGCCGCGAACCACGAGCATGTCGTCGGTGCGTCCGAGGACTCCCCCTTCCAGCCGCACCCACGGACATCCCCCCGCCGCGATCGCATCGGGGGTCGGCCACCGGGGTCGCACCAGATCGCCGGTGCGATAGCGGATGACCGGCGAGCCTGACCGACCAAGCGTCGTCAGCACGAGTTCCGACAGTTCGCCCGGCCCGGCCGCCCGGCCCGTCTCGACGCTCAGGAATTCGGCATGGAACCAGGGCTCGATGACGTCGAGGCCGCGGCCCCCCAGATCGCCAACGCCCCACGGCCCCACCTCAGTCGCACCAGCATGATCGAGCACATCTGCGGCCCATGCCTCGCAGATCCTCGCCCGCACCGCAGGCACCGAGCCACCCGGCTCACCGGCCACAATCACCAGACGAATCGGCAACTGCTCGAGGTCGAACTTGTGCTGGGCCGCCACCTCGGCGAGGTACAGGCTGTAGCTGGGCGTGGCCACAAGCACGGTGGCCCCGAGCGACCGCGCCAGCTCCAACCGGGCCAGCGTCGTCATGCCCCCCGTCGGAATCGCCATGGCACGCCGCGTGAGCACGGCGTCGAAGCCACTCCAAAACCCCGCATACGGCCCGAACGAGGAGGCCACCAGCACTCGATCACCCGGCTGCACACCGCCGCGATCGAGGATTGATTCCCAGCATCCCATCCACCACGCCCAGTCCTCGGCCGTGTCGAAGACTGGCAGCGGCCGGCCATGCGTGCCGCTCGTCTGATGAAATCGAACGTAGCGATCCGGTGGCCAGGTGAGGTTTCCCGGGCTGCCCACCGTGGCTGCCGCCTCGACGAGCTCCTCTTTATAGGTGTAGGGCCAGTGTTCAAGCGCTGCAAGCGTGGGGAGCTCGAGTGAAACCCGGGCGAGCTTCGCTGCATAGAAACGGTTGTGCGGCAGGATTGTCTGGATGAGCCCACGCAGCCTTTGGAGCTTGAGCGCATCGAGCTGTTCACGGGAGGACGACGCTGAAAAGAATGACGAGTCGGTCATGCCAGCAGTATGCCACACCGCCCGCACGCCCGGTCGTCGGTTGCGACCACCGCGGGGGCGAGTTTTTAACGTGCCCTTTGTGCCGGCTCGTGGGGGCGAGTTTTTAACGTGCCCAAACCAGGCGTATGGCTCGCTCCCCTCGGCTCGGCCTACAGCCCCGGAATACCCTGGGAGGGCGCGTTTTGACGCGGTGGCTGCAAGCCCTGCATCGGGGATGGCGACGGAGGCGGCAGCACGAGTCCCCCGCCCGACGGTGGCAGCGGCTGCGGGAACGGCGACGGTTGCGCGAGCGGAGGAGGAGCTGGAATCGGCTGGACGATGACCTGCTGCGGTGCGATCGGCACCCGCACTGGCGGTAAGGCCGGCAGACTCCCGGCGGCGAGGCGGGCCTGCTCGGCTCGGGCAACGACTGATTCCGGCGGAGTCGAGGCGGTCGTCGTCATCGCGAGATCAACGACCCGCTCGTCGCGAATCTCCCATGGCCAGAGGTTTTCAGTGACGAAGTCGAGTGGAAAAATCTCGTACCAGGGAATCGGGAACGGCTGTCGAACCGTCAGCGTTTCGTAGCCGTCCTTGACGAGCCGGATCTTGCGGGTGCCGTAATAGATGAAGTCGGTCGAGACCGGCGTGGTGCCGATCTGATAGTCGTCGACATACACGAGCGCCCCCGGCGGATTGCTGCGAACTGTCATCCGCCGCTGCACGCAACCACCGGCCACAGCCAGGAGGGTCACAACCAGGAAGGACACGGCCAGGAGGCAGGTCGACGAACCGGTCCACAGATCGCGGGAGTGCCTGCGAGCAGTCCTCCTCCCCGGCCCGCCGGCTGGCAGGTTTTCTCCGGTCTTCGCATGGCTGGTATTCATGGAAATTTCCTTCGTGGCCGAAACCCAGCGGCCCAAAAGCGTCAGTGGTTCACCATAGATTGTTCCCCGCAGCCGCCGCCAGAGCATCCAGCAGGTGCCGCCGGGGCATTCCAAAGCCGCCGCCCGGGCACAAGCCCCAGGCAGGCTCCCCGGCCAATCCTGCCTCGCCCGGGCCGCCCCATCCGGCTAGACTTCGCTCTTTTACGCCCCCCCGCCCCCCGAGGCACGTCGACGCGTGGGAAAGATGACGAGCTTGGTCTACTGCGAGCGAACCGACATCGGTCGCCGTCGCTCGAACAATCAGGACGCCAAGGCCGTGCTGCCGGCGAGCCCTCAGCAGTTTCGCACCCGCGGCTGGCTGTTCGTGGTAGCCGATGGCATGGGGGCCCATGCCGCCGGCGAATTGGCCAGCGCCATCGCGGCCGACCGCGTGCCGAAAATTTACGAACAACGCTCGCAATACTCCCCGCCGTTGGCGCTGCGCCTCAGCCTCGAGAAGGTCAACGCCGAGATCAACGCCAAGGGGGAGAGCGGCCACGAGTTCAAGGGGATGGGCACGACCTGCACAACGCTCGCGCTCCTCCCGCGGGGGGCGATCGTCGGCCATATCGGCGACAGCCGTTGCTACCGCGTTCGGGGCCGCACGATCGAACAGTTGTCGCGGGACCATTCGCTCGTCTGGGAATTGGAATCGGCCGGGGGCATGTCACGCGAGCAGGCCGCCGACGCCGCCCCGAAGAACATCATCACCCGCTCGATGGGGCCGCACCCCCGCGTCGACGTCGACCTGGAGGGGCCATTTCCAGTGATGGCGGGCGACGTGTTCCTGCTCTGCAGCGACGGCCTTTCGGGTCAGGTCAGCGACGAGGAGATCGGCCTGCTCGCCGCCGGGCTTGAGCCCCAGGAGGCAGTTGCCGCCCTGATCGGTCTCGCCCTGGAGCGCGGGGCCCCGGACAACGTCACCGTGGTCGTCGCGCGGGCCGGCGAGGAGGAGGTTTCGAAGCCGCTTCGCAGAGACGACTCGTGGCCTCTGAGCGAACAGGCCACGACCACCCAGATCAAGACCCGACGCTCGTGGATCTCGCTCGTGCTAGCAGCCGCCCTTCTGCTGGTGGCGATGATGTTCAACCCCCTGAGCCCGCTGGCCAAACAGATCTTCGGTGCTTCAGATCTCATGCGGGCGGTCTGCCTGTTTGGCAGCGCGGGGGCCCTCCTCGCGGCGATCGCCACGCTGCCGTTTGCGATCTCTGGCTTTCTTGCCCCCGCCTCACGGGGGCGGACGCTCCATGCCGGCGACTTCCTCGGCAAGGGCCCCTACCGTCGCTACGACTGCACCCCGACTGAGCGGCTCGTGGAAGGGATCGTGGCGAGCATCGACCACGGGGCCCAGGCCCTCGCCGCCGCCGATCGCGACCGCACGTCCGCCATCGTGGCACGGGCACGTCAGCACGCCGCCGCTGGCGGTTTTCACGAAGCGCTGACGGCAGCCGCGGAGGCCATCGCCATCCACACCCGCGCCGTCGAGGCCGCGCGGAACGACGAAACCATCCGCACGTCCCCCCCCGCTCCGCACCGGCCAAACTAGCCCCAATCCCGACCGAGCCCCCATGAAGATCATCACCCGCTACGTTCTGAGCGAACTGCTGCAGGTGTTCCTGGTGGCACTCTCCGCGCTCACGCTCTTCATGCTGGTCGTGGGACTGGTCAAGGAGGCGCAGCAGCAGGGACTTGGGCTGATGCAGATCCTCGCCCTTGTCCCCTATGTGTTGCCTGAAGCGATGCGGTTCGCGGTGCCGGGCACGATGCTGTTCGCCGTGGCGAGCGTGTTTGGGCGGATGTCGGCCGCCAACGAGATCACGGCCCTGAAGGCCGCAGGCATCACGCCGATGGCCGTGATCTGGCCGGCGGCGGCGCTGGCCATCGTGGTGAGCCTTGTGTCGGTGTGGCTCAACGACGTTGCGGTTTCGTGGGGCCGCGACGGTGTGCGCCGCGTGGTCATCAGCAGCGTCGAGGAGATCATCTACGGCCGCCTCCGGCAGCAGCGGTCCTACAGCACCGCGCAGCTCTCGATCAACGTCAAGGGTGTCGATGGGCGGCGGCTCATCCGTCCCACGCTGTCGTTTCAGCCGGGTGGCTCGAGCCCGCCGGTCACGGTGTCGGCGGCCGAGGCCTCGCTGCGTGCAGACGCGACCGCAGGCACACTCACGATCACCTGCCGCGATGGCACCGTGCATGTGGGCGACGTGAAGGCCGTGTTTCCCGACACCATCGAACGGGTCGTGCCGCTCGACGCCGTGAGCCGGAAAGGCAGCATCTCGACGAGCCCCTCCGAGATCGCAATGGCCGACTTCTCCAAGGCCCGCGCCGATCAGATCGCCAAGATCGACGAGTTCGAGCAGGTGGCCGCCGGGAAGATCGCCATGGGGATCATCACCGGCCGCATGGAGCAGACACTGCCCTCCTCCGTCGAGCCCGACCGGCAGCAGGCGGCCTGGGCGAAGTCTCGTCTCACCCGCATCATCATGGAACCTTGGCGGCGATGGGCCAACGGATTCAGCTGCCTCTGCTTCGTGCTGGTGGGGGCTCCGATGGCGATCCGGATGCGCAACTCCGACTTCCTCACGAGCTTCTTTCTCTGCTTCCTGCCGATCCTCCTCGTCTACTATCCGGTGTTCATGCTGGGAGTGTCGCGGGTCAAGTCGGGCTCGCTGCCTGCTCCGGCCGTCTGGATGGGGAACGTGCTGGTCGTCCTCTGGGGCCTGTGGCTCCTCCGCAGCGTCGTCCGCCGCTAGCACTCGGGCTTGATGTGCGAACCCGAGCCGACCCCGCCCTTCCTCTCCCGGCTCCTTTTCCATCCGAAGGATTTCTGGCAGACTTCGGTCTTGAATCCCCGTTCACAAGGAGCGACCCATGCCCCGTCCCGTCACGCTGTTCACCGGCCAGTGGGCCGACCTGCCGCTGGAAGACCTGGCCCGCAAGGCCCGCGAGTTTGGCTACGGCGGCCTCGAACTCGCCTGCTGGGGTGATCATTTTGACGTCACTCGAGCCCTTGAAGAAAGCGGCTACTGCGCCGCCAAGCGGGACACGCTCGAACGCCACGACCTTGCGGTGCATGCCATCTCCAACCACCTGGTGGGACAGGCCGTCTGCGACCGCATCGACGAACGCCACAAGTCGATCCTGCCGCCCCACGTGTGGGGAGACGGTGATCCTGCGGGCGTCAACAAGCGGGCTGCCGAGGAGATGAAGCGAACCGCCCGGGCTGCCCAGAAGCTCGGCGTCTCGGTGGTCAATGGCTTCACAGGCTCGAGCATCTGGCACCTTCTCTACTCGTTTCCGCCGGTGCCGGACTCGATGCTCAACGCCGGTTTCGCTGAATTCGCCGAACGCTGGCACCCGATCCTCGACGTCTTCGCGGAGTGCGGCGTGCGATTTGCGCTGGAGGTGCATCCGACGGAAATCGCCTTCGACACGATCACGGCGCAGCGGGCACTCGAGGCGATCGGACGCCGTGAAGAATTCGGCTTCAACTTCGACCCCAGCCATCTGCATTGGCAGGGCGTCGACTCGGTCGAATTCATCCGCACCTTCCACGACCGGATCTATCACGTCCACATGAAGGATGCCGTCACCCTCCTGAATGGCCGCAATGGTATCCTCGGCAGCCACCTCAACTTCGGCGATCCCCGCCGTGGCTGGGACTTCCGCTCCCCGGGCCGCGGTGGCGTTGACTTCGAGGAAATCATCCGTGCGCTCAATCAGATCGGCTACGAAGGGCCGCTCTCGGTGGAGTGGGAGGATTGTGGCATGGACCGCGAGCACGGCGCCGCCGAGGCCTGCGAGTTTGTCCAACAACTCGATTTCGCCCCGAGCAGGCGGCAGTTCGATTCCGCGTTTGCCGAGGAGAGCTGAGCTACGGCCGACATGCGTTCGCTGGCACGTTGCCGTGCACTCACCCTGCTGATGCTTGCTGCGGTGGCACTCCTGCCGCCGTGGTCGCATGCAGGCGTCGCGGCTGCCCCGGCTGACGCAGAGTCAGAGGCCGAGGTCGACGCTGCCTGGACAGCCACGGCGGCCGACCTTGTGCGGCGAGCGGAGGCGGGCGGCCACGGCGAACTCGCCACGATGATCCGCGGCTGGCACCTGCCAGACCCGGGGGAACGGCAGTTGATCCTCGCCATCCCCGCCGTTCCCCCGCAGGCGACCCCCCCCGACTTTCTCGACACCCCGGCCGAACAGCAGATCTGGGAAGACTTCCTGGCGGCGCGGCGAATCCGCGCCGCTGGCACCTTCGCGCTAGCCGTGGACGCATCGCAGCCCCACCGCCTCGTCGACGCCGTCGCGAGTCCGCTCCCAGAGCATCGCACCGCGGAGGCCATCCGGCTGCTGTATCGCACACTTCGTGATGACCCCGACCACCCGCGGGCGCGGGAGGCGGGCGGCTGGCTGCAACGGCAGGGGCAGTGGGTGTGGCCGGAGGCAGCACGGCGGCTCGACAAGGGAGAGGAGTATTCGCCCGAGTTCGGCTGGCTGCCACAGGGACGGCAAACACGCTACGCTTCCGGCGAACGCTATGCCCGCGGCCGTTGGACGAAGGCCGGCGAACAACCCCCGGCCCGCCGGCCGCCTACGGCCGCAGGCGACATCGACCGGCAGGGCTGGAAGTTTGCCTCTGATCATTGGCAGATCACCACGACCGCCGACATGGCTTCGGCCGCCGACCTGGCCTTGCACCTGGAGGAGGCCCACACCGCGTGGCTCCAGGTGTTTGGTGGATTCCAGTTCGAGCCCACCGAGTGGGAGCAGCGACTGGAGGGCCGCGGACGGCCGCGCCCCATCGATCCCTTCCTCGCCACGCTCGCAGCGGACCGCCAGACCTACATCACGTCGCTCGAATCACTCGAACCGACGATCGCCCGCACGCTCGGTATCTATTGGACGCCCACCCGCACGGCCTGGTTCTTCGTCGGCGAGGGGCAGCAGCCAACGACGGTCCATCATGAGGCTGTGCATCAGCTGTTCGCCGAAAAGCGCCGCACCAGCCCACTGGCGGGCGAGCGGGCTGGCTTCTGGGCGATCGAGGCAGCCGCCTGTTACCTGGAGAGCATGGAGCAGACCACCTTCGGCTGGACGGTGGGCGGACGTGACGCGGGGCGGGCTGCGATGGCGCGGGAACGGCTGCTCGAGGACGGCTTCCATGTGCCGCTGGCCGAGATCACGGCGTTGGGCCGAAGGGGCCTGCAGGCCGACGACCGCCTGCCGCAGATCTACAGCGAGATTTCCGGACTCGTCGACTTCTTCATGAACGGGCAACAGGCACGGTATCGCGAGGCCTTCATCGAATACCTCACCCGCATCTACACCGGCACCGTCGATGCCGACACGCTGTCCCGCCTCTGCCGGAGGAGCTATGCCGACCTGGACGACGAGTACCGTCGGCACATGGCAAGGTGACGCATGCGTTGACGTCGGTTCCTGCCCGCTCCTACACTTCCGTCCATCTTTACGCTGCTGATCCCGTTCCTGCCCCCATTCCTACACGATCCTTTCGGAGAAGACCGTTCCATGGCTGCCCCTTCCGCCACCGCCACGCGGCCGTCCCACGCTGCCGACATCGATCGCCTCGCGATCGACACCATTCGCACACTCTCGATGGACGCGGTCGAAGCCGCCAAAAGTGGCCATCCCGGCACGCCGATGGCTCTGGCACCTGTTGCCTACACCGTCTGGAAGGACTTTCTCCGGTATGACCCGGCCGATCCTCTCTGGCCCAACCGCGATCGGTTCGTGCTGTCCTGCGGCCATGCCTCGATGCTCCTCTATTCCCTGATCCACCTGGCGGGAATCCGTCGGGCTTCCGGGCATGCAGCCGCAACGAGTGACGCTTCTGGTGGTGCGGCCACCGGGCCGGCGGTGTCGCTTGAATCGATCAAACAGTTTCGGCAACTCGACAGTGTCTGCGCGGGCCATCCCGAGCATCACATGACGTCCGGTATCGAGACGACGACGGGCCCACTCGGGCAGGGATGCGGTAACTCGATCGGCATGGCGATGGCATCCCGCTGGCTGGCGGCCCACTACAACACGCCTGGCCACGTGGTATTCGACTACGACACCTACGTGCTCTGCAGTGACGGCGATCTGATGGAGGGCGTTGCCACCGAGGCGGCCTCCATCGCCGGACACCTCGGCCTCGCGAATCTCTGCTGGATCTACGACGACAACTCGATCACGATCGAAGGAGAGACGCATCTCGCCTACAGCGAGAACGTGGCGAAGAAGTTCGAAGGGTTGGGCTGGCATGTCGAGCATGTCGCCGACGCCAACGACACCGCGAGCCTGAAGCAGGCCCTGCTGGCTTTCAAACATGAGCAGCAGAAGCCTACGCTTGTGATCGTCAAAAGCGTGATCGGCTACGGTGCACCCAAGAAGGCCGGCTCGCACGAATCACACGGGGCGCCCCTGGGGCCGGAGGAGATCAAGGGGGCCAAGGCCGCCTACGGCTGGCCGACCGACGCACAGTTCCTCGTGCCCCCGGAGGTGCCCGAACATTTTGCCCGAACGATGGGCGATCGCGGCCGAAAGGCCCGCGAAACGTGGCTCCAGACGGTGGCCGATCAGGCGACGTCGCACGCCGCTCTGGCCGCAGAATTATCCGGCTTCCTCTCCGGCAGGCTGCCAGCGGGCTGGGAGTCGGCCATCCCCTGTTTCCCCGCCGATGCCAAGGGGCTTGCCAGTCGCGTGTCGAGCGGCAAGGTGATCCAGGCCCTCAGCGGTGTGATCCCCTGGTTTCTCGGGGGCTCGGCCGACCTGGCCCCTTCGACCATGACCCTCGTGCCCGGGGCCGGTGATTTCGGCCCTGGTTCCTACTCGGGCCGAAACCTCCGTTTCGGCATCCGCGAACATGGCATGGCGTCGGCCTGCAATGGGCTCGCCCTCTCCGGCCTGCGTCCGTACTGCGCGACATTCTTCGTCTTCTTCGACTATCTGAAACCGGCCCTCCGGCTCTCCGCGATCGGCAACCTCGGCGTGATCTATGTGCTCACGCACGACTCGATCGGCCTCGGTGAGGACGGCCCGACCCACCAGCCGATTGAACAGTTGGCCAGCGCCCGCGCCGTGCCCGGCCTGAGCGTATTTCGGCCGGCTGATGCCAATGAAGTGGCTGAGACCTATCGCGTGGTGATCAACCGCCCTGACCGTCCCGCAGTCATCGTGCTCTCGCGACAGAATCTCCCCACACTCGACCGGGCGAATTATGGCTCGGCTGCCGGCGTGGCCCGGGGGGCCTACGTCCTCAAGGACTGCGCGGCCGGTGGCCTGCCACAGTGCATCCTGATCGGCACGGGCAGCGAGGTGCAGCTCTGCCTCGAAGCCGCCGAAAAGCTCGCTGCCGAGGGCGTGCAGGCCCGGGTCGTGAGCATGCCGAGCTGGGACCTCTTTGCCGAACAGGACGATGCCTACCGCGAGAGCGTGCTGCCCGCCGCGGTGACCGCACGAGTGGCCTGCGAGGCGGCATGCGGCTTCGGATGGGATCGCTGGATCGGCCCCCGTGGCCGCTTCATAGGCATGACGGGCTTCGGTGCATCAGGCCCGGCCCCGGCGCTCTACAAGCACTTCGGCATCACGACTGAGGCCATCGCCGCAGCAGCAAAGCAGTCGATTGCTGCTCGGTAGCACTAGCGTGGGGGCGAGTTTGTAACTTGCCCATCGTCGGGGCGATTTTTCAGCGCGCATCGTGGGGGCGAGTTTGTAACTTGCCCATGCCACCTCCCCTTTCGCCCGCCTACGGTTGGTGGTGGGAGTCGCCGATGACCGCGTCTTCGTCATCGACGCCCGCGGCAACCTTGCCGTCGTGATTCTTGAAGAGATGATCGTCGCGGTGCAGATCTCCGGGAACGAGCCGCTTCACGTGACCATCTTCGAAGAGCACGTGGTGAATGCCATCGGGATGATTGTCGCTCTTCTCTCCACCCTCATCCGGGGCATCGGCCATGACCGGATGGTGCTCCCGCCGCCGATCCAGATTCGGCTGCAGAACGCCGGTGGCATCGCGATGGCCGAGCGTGTAGCCGTAATCGCCCCCCATCGTCCGCATGAGTTCCTCGAACTGAGGCGTGCCAACCGCGGCGCTCAGTTCTTCGAGCGACGGCACGCGGAAGGTACCGCTTCGGGAGAGCATCGTGTCGGGGCAGAGGAGCGTGCCATCATCAGCCACGAGCCGGTGCTCCGAGACGAGCGTCGGGGCATAGAGCCCGGCCCGCGAGAGAGGGCCAGAACCCGGCGGCGTCGGAAAGACACGATGGGCATCGGCATAGCCCTGAAGCGCCCCTGATGTCTTGAGCAGATTCCGTTCCGCTCGCCTGGCGCGGGACTGCGCGATCGAGTCGAGCAGCAGTGGGGCGAGGAGCACGAGGGCCGCAAGCGACGTGGCGGCGACGATGACGCGATCAATCCACGCACGGCCACCGCGGCCGCGGGCCGCGGCATCGGAGTCTGACATCGGCCGTGGCATCGGCCTCGCCTGGCTGCCCGTGGCCTGGCTTGCCGTGGACTGGCTTGCTGCTTCGTGTTCCGCAATGAACCGCATCGTTCGGTCCGCCAGGCCGACTGGCGGCCGCATCGGATCGCGATCGTATGCCAGAGGCTGTAGCGCCAGTTGCAACTGCTCCAGATCATGACGCAGCGACACACCACTTTGCGGATCGGCCAACGCCGTTTCAACCTGTTTCGAGTCAGACGGCTCGAGGGCCCCCAGAAGGTGGCCGATAAGTTCTTCTCGCATAGAAAATACTCACATCAATCGTAATTCACGACGAACCTTCGGTGGGGCGTCAGGTTCGTTCTCAGCGGTTTCTGTCTTGCTTGATCCGTCTTGCTTTATAGGCGCTCGCGATCACCGCTCGCGGCCGCTCTCTTGCCACGATTCGTTGAGCTTGAGGAGGGCCGCATGCAGCCGGCTCTTCACGGTTCCGACCGGAATGCCGAGCACATCCGCCGCCTCGCGATACTTCATACCCTGATGGTAGACGAGAAGCAGGGCGCTCTTGAGCGGATCGGGCAGTTCCTCGACCGCCGTTCGCACCCAGTGCTTCGCCTCCTCATCCTCCATCTTTTTATCGGCCGTCTGTTCGCGTCCCGAGAGCATGTCCACAAGCGAACCAACGTCGTCGTTGCCGCCCGTGCGATGATCGAGGCTCACCATTCGGTGACGACGATTACGACGCTGGGCATCGATGGCCTGATTGGTTGCGATTGTGTACAGCCAGGGACGGAACCTCCGGCCATCTTCGAAATTCTCCCGCTTCAGGTGGACCTGTAAAAATGTTGCCTGAAATACATCCTCTGCCATTTCCGCGCTACCGAGATAACGGCGGAGGTAGCTGAACAATTCGTGTTCGTACCGATGCACAAGTGACTCAAACGCCGACGCATCGCTGCCCGCCCGAACCCTGCCGATCAATTCCTCGTCGGTCGGCCCGGCCCTCTGGGTTGGGGATTCTGCGATCGATTGCGTCAACGACTCGACAACCGAACCGCCGCCGGACCGGTCGTCTCGCCCTGAACTTGAGTGGGACTCGTGCAAATCCATCGTTCCTACGCGGGCACGCGGGGAAATGTTCGCGAGAAAAAGAGGCCGCCTGAAGATCGTTCGGCAGGCCCTCTTGGAGGCCCGCCGCCCGCAACGGAGTATAACCGCCAGACCGGGGGTGCGGGGAAATCGGGCTCTGCTCGAAAGGCCGACGAGGCCGCGGCGTTTTCATCGAGCGGATTTGACTTTTTCGGCCGACAACCTGACATTCCGGCACGGTCGTGCCCGGACCTTCTGGCAGGATCTGGCAGCACGCCCCGCCCGCACGACGCCGCTCTCCGGCACGGACACGCCCTCATGGGACCACATCCACCCCCCGCGACATCGCCCTACCGCTGGGCGACCCCGGGCGACATCAACGCCTTTTTTGGCCTTACGCTCGACAACCTCGCCGACCTTGTTCTGGCGGTCTCACTGTTGGCAGCCGTCTTTGACTATCCGGTTCAGTTTGCCCTGTCCCACTTCGTGCCCGGCACTGCGGTCGGAGTGGTGGTCGGCGATCTGATCTTCACCTGGATGGCCTTCCGACTGGCCAGACGAACCGGTCGCTCCGACATCACGGCGATGCCACTGGGCCTCGACACCCCGAGCACGTTCGGCATGGTCTTCTTCGTGCTCGGACCGGCCTACATGGCGTCGCTCGCGGAAGGCATGGACCGCGACGCCGCGGCCCGGCATGCCTGGCACATCGGCATGTGCGCGATCGTCGCCAGCGGCGTTTTCAAGATCTGCTGCAGCTTTGCCGCCAATACCGTCCGTAGGCTCGTGCCCCGCGCGGGCCTGCTCGGCAGCCTTGCCGCCATCGCACTGGCATTGATCACCTTTCTGCCGCTCCTGGAAATCTTCGACTCCCCGCTGGTGGGCCTCGCCTCGATGGGCATCGTGCTGGCGGCGCTCACCGCACGAATCCCGTTGCCGGCGCGGATTCCCGGGGCGCTGGCCGCGCTCCTGGTCGGTGGCGCGATCCACGCGATCGGCACGTCCGCCGGCTGGATTCCTGCGGACGCGGCCCACGCCGCGATCGATCCCGCCGCCGCGCTCTGGCCGGTGGAGTGGCTGGCGGCATTGAAGCTCGAGTGGCTGGAGGCCTGGAGCGATACTGTCCGCTATCTGCCCATCGTGATCCCCTTCGCACTCGGCACGGTCGTGGGGGGCATCGACTGCACGGAGAGCGCGGCGGCGGCCGGTGATGAATACGACACCCGCAGCATCATCGCCGTCGAGGGCCTCGCCACAATTCTCGCGGGCGCCTGCGGCGGCGTGATCCAGACAACGCCCTACATCGGCCATCCTGCCTACAAGGCGATGGGAGGCCGGGCGGCCTACACGCTCGGCACGGCGGTGTTCATCGGCGTGGCCGGCCTCACCGGCACGTTTGCCTATCTCTACCAGGCCATCCCCGGCCCGGCGATCCTGCCGATCCTCGTCTTCATCGGCCTCGAGATCACCGCCCAGAGTTTTCATGCCACGCCGCAACGGCACTATCCAGCGGTGGCGATCGCCTGCGTGCCGGCGCTTGCCGCACTCGTGATGATCCAGGCCGACAAACTCCTAGCCGCGGGTGCCGTGCCGACCGGCCCGCTGGCCCGCGAACTCTTCTCGATACGGCTCCTCTCCTCTGGCTTCATCGTCACGAGCCTGCTCTGGGCGGGCATGCTGGCGGCACTCATCGATCGGAAGCTTCTGGCGGCTGCTGGCTGGTGCCTGGCCGCTGGAGCCTGCACGCTCTTTGGCGTGATCCATTCTCCGTTTGCCGACGGCCGGCTCTTCCTGCCGTGGAATATCGGCAGTCTGCCCGCCGAGGCGGCCGGTCGCGGCCCACTCACACTCGCAGCTGCCTACGCGCTACTGGCCGCGATCTTCGCGGCGTGGCAGTTCATGCGGCTCTCGCCGGAGATTCGCGATCCCGAGACCAGCACCGAAGAGTAGGCCGACACCAGCACTGCGTCCTCTGCCCTCTCCCCGGCGGCGGCACGACTCAGGGCGTCGATCTTCTGAAGGTCGACATCGAGGGCGGTGAATACGACGTCTTCGAGAGTGCGCCTGATCACGTCTTCGCTGGCATCCACAACATTGTGTTCGAATATCATCCCATTCAAGGCTATGAGCCGCGACTGAAGGCGATAGAAGACCGGCTTGTCAGTCTTGGCTATCGAGTTCACCGCCACGGATCGCTCGTAACGGCACGCAGACCATCGCCGGAAAAGAGACGCGGGTGACATGCCACGTCCGCTCTACTATTTCAATCCCTACGGTGGGAACTTCGGCGATGCGCTCGGCCTCGCGATCGTCCGGAAAATGACGGGCGAAGACGTTCTCGCGGTTGATTTAAACACGCGGAAGCGGACGGGTCCGGGCATTGTCGCTTTGGGCTCCATTTTTCATTATGTCCATGATGGAGACATCGTGTGGGGAACAGGCATCAACCCGTTCTGGCAAAAGAAAAAGCGACACCGCCACCTTGACATCCGCGCCATCCGAGGGCCGCTATCTCGTGAATACATCGAGACACGCCTGGGTCATAGCTGCCCGAGCGTCAATGGTGATCCAGCCCTGTTGACTGCGATGCTGTTCCCGGAGAAAGCCCCGTCGCCCGTTCGCCGTTTCGGCATCGTCCCACACTATTGGGACAGGGATGCAACGCGATCATTCGCCGATGTCATCTCTCCGACGGCCCACTGGGAGGAAGTAATGACGTTCATCCTTGGCTGTGAGCTGGTGGTCGCCAGCTCTCTCCACGCACTGATCGTCGCCGAGGCGTTTGGCATTCCGGCACGGTGGTGGCATTCCGCGAGCCTCGGAAGTGCCCGCACTGAGGGCGTCTTCAAGTACAACGATTATTACGCTTCCACGAATCGCAGTCTGAATGACTGGGCGTCCAGCATTGATGAGGCGATCGAGATGGGCGGCAAGGAGCCCATTCGTGGTTACGATTACGCAGCCCTGATGGGCACCTTTCCGAGATCCGAGTTCTCTGCCTTATGAGCATTTCCTCCGTTTCGACACTGGTTGTGTTAGTGCAACATTGTTTCTGTAAATCGCCGGTGTGTTCCTGACCGAGGCGAGCTTGCGAGCCGAGGGAAGGAACACACCGGCGGCGTGAGTTGAAAAGGTGGGCCATCGAGGCTTTCTTGGAAGT
>Ga0247831_1003731_pt1 | contig 21596 bp, 5 predicted proteins | sample LaCruzMarch2015__9_FD_192406 | JGI IMG/M metagenome (GOLD analysis project Ga0247831, IMG submission 192406) | Freshwater microbial communities from meromictic Lake La Cruz, Castile-La Mancha, Spain - LaCruzMarch2015_1m | ecosystem: Environmental > Aquatic > Freshwater > Lake | place: Spain...
TAATTAATAATATTTTTTCATTTAATAAAATAACATCATATAATAATAATGAAATTAATGATCATATTTGTTGGTTTAAATCATATATCATATTAGATTTATTATATATGATATATAGTAAAAATAAAAGAATTGATTTATATCTTCATCATATATTTTGTTTAATTACTTTTATTATAATAGAATATTATAATAGTTATAGTTTATTGTATTCATTTTTGTTGTTAACTGAATGTATTAGTATTGTTAGTGGTATAGATTCAATGTATTTAGAAGATAAAAATTATGAAAAATCAAAAAAATATAAACAAATAAGAATTAATATAATCAAATATATTAGAAGGCCTATGTGGATAATATGTATATTATTATTGTTATTTAATAAAAATAATATGATTTTTACTATATTTTTAATAAATTTAGTAGGTTGTATATTATTCTTATGTTTAGATATATATTGGGAAAATAAATGTTATAAAATAATAAATAAAAATATTTAAAAAAGTATTTTTATATTATTTTAATAATGACAAATATTCCTGAAAAACATGAATTTAATGCTGAAATATCTAAATTGATGAAAATAATTATTCACAATTTTTATTCTTCAAAAGATATATTTTTAAGAGAATTAATTTCAAATTCTTCTGATGCTATAGATAAAGCTAGATTTAATAGTCTTGAATCAAATGAATTATTTACACCTAAAATTAAAATTTATAGTGATGATATTAATAAAACTTTAACAATTGAAGATAATGGTATTGGTATGACAAAAAATGAGGTTATTAATTGTTTAGGAACTATTGCAAAATCTGGAACTGAAGAATTTGTTTCTAATATGCTTAATAATAATAAACAAAATATTGATCTTATTGGACAATTTGGAATTGGATTTTATTCAGTATTCTTAGTTGCTGATAATGTTAAAGTAGTTACTAAACATTTAGAAGGTGATAGTAATTATGCAATTGTATGGGAATCAGATTCAAATTCAGGATATTCTATTAATATTGAACCTAATGATGATGATAATTTTGAACATGGAACAAAAATTATTTTACAATTAAATGAAGAAAATTTTGAATATTTAGATCAATCTAAATTGATTGATATAATTAAAAAACATTCTGGTTATGTTCATCATCCTATTTTCTTATTACAAAAAATAAAAATTATTAAAAATATTAATAATGATACTGATAATAATAAAGATAGTAATGATGATGATTATGAAGATAATTCAGATGATGAATTAGATATGGATAAATTAGCAGCCGAACTCAAACCTATTAATGAATCTAAGGATGAATCTAATGAGGAATCTAATGATGAATCTAAGGATGAATCTAATGAGGAATCTAATGATGAATCTAAGGATGAACCTAATGATGAATCTAAAGATGAACCTAATGATGAATCTAAGGATGAACCTAATGATGAATCTAAGGATGAACCTAATGAGGAATCTAAGGATGAATCTAAGGATGAATCTAAGGATGAACCTAATGAGGAATCTAAGGATGAACCTAATGAGGAATCTAAGGATGAACCTAATGAGGAATATAAAGTACCAGAACCAGAAGAATTTAAATATGAATTTATTGAAATTAATTCAAAACCAATTTGGAGTAAAGATCCAAAAGAAGTAACAGAGGATGAATATTTAAATTTTTATAAATCATTAACTAGTAATAATGATAGTTATATAACATATAAACATTTTAGAGCAGAAGGTGATGTTGAATTTTCAGCAATTTTATTTGTACCTAATAAAGCACCCTTTGATATGTTTGATGCAAAAAAAGATAATAATAATATAAAATTATATGTTAAAAAAGTTTTAATTACTGATAATTGTAAAGATTTATATCCAACATTTTTAAATTTCGTAGTTGGTATTGTAGATAGTCAAGATTTACCATTAAATGCAAGTAGAGAACTTTTACAACAAAGTAAAATTATTAAAAAAATTAATAAAGTATTAGTAAAAAAGACTTTAGAAATGTTTAAAGATTTATCTGATAATACTGAAAAATATAATGATTTTTATAATAATTATAATAAAAATATTAAATTAGCAATTAATGAAGATCCTTCTAATAAATCAAAATTAGTAGATTTATTAAGATTTCAGTCTTCGAAAAGAGAAAATATTAGTTTACAAGAGTATATTGATAATATGAAAGAAAATCAAAAAGGTATTTATTATGTTGTTGGAAATACATTTGAAAATGTAAAAAATTCAGTATTTATAGAAAAACTTGTTAAAAATGATTATGAGGTTATATTAATGTATGATCCAATAGATGAATATATAATGCAACAAATGCATGATTATAATGAAAAAAAGTTTATTAATGTTATTAAAGATGATTTAAAATTATCAGATGATAAACCCGAAGAAAATACTGAACCTGATGAATCTATAAATGAAATTTGTAAAAAAATAAAAGAAGTATTAGATGATAAAATTACATCTGTAGTTGTATCATCAAAAATAGAATCTCATCCTGTTGTAATAACAAGTCCAATGGGTTGGTCAGCTAATATGGAAAGAATTGTAAAAGCACAAGCATTAAATAATAATACAGGTATTCCTAGTTTTATGATGAATCAAAGAACTATGGAAATTAATCCAAAACATAAGTTAATTAAAAAAATAGTTGAATTAAATTATGATAAAAATTATATTATTATGTTATATAATATGGGATTAATTGCAGGTGGGTATGAATTAACAGAAAGTAATATATTTTTGGATAGTTTATATAATCATATTTAATTTATAATTTTAAATATAAATCATCTTTATTAATTGCTTTTTCATCTTCTTTAATGTTAGGAATATTTATATTATTTATATTAAGTATATTATTAGTAGAAATATTAAAATATTTAATATTTTCTATATAATTAGATACTTGTTTTCCATATAATATTTGATTTAAATTAGTATCAATAATAAATGGTAATGAATCTTTTAAATTTTTATTATTTAGTATTGTTTGTATAACTTTTATTTCTTTTGGATCTTTACTATTATCAATATTAATAATTTTAAATAAATTATTAATATTATTATTATTTAATTGTTCTATTATTTTTATACAGTATATATATTTTTCAGAATAATAAATTATTTTCATATAATAATAATATGAAAATAATTTATTTATATAAAAAAAAATGATAATTTAATATTAAAAGGTAAAATGTTATATATATTAATGATGAAAATTAATAAAATAAATATAAAAATTATTAAACTAGATCATGAATTAAATGAGTCATTTTTACAATTTAATATTAGCGGTGATAATATTAATTATGTTATAATTAATACTTTAAGAAGAACAATATTTTCAGATATTCCAATTTATGCTTTTAGTGAAATAATTATTGATAGAACTTTAGCAGAAAATAGATCAGTTTTTCATAATAATTTTATAAATTTAGATTTAACTAATTTTACTGTTTGGGGTATTGAAAATAATATTGATTTTATTGATAATGATGATAATGATGATAATGATAATGATAATGATAATGATAATGATAATGATAATGATAATGATAATAATAATGATAATGATAATGATAATGATAATGATAATGATAATGATAATGATAATGATAATGAGTTTTTACCTCATCAAGATGAAAATAATAAATCTTCATTAAATGAGTTAACGATGTATGTTAATTATAAAAATAAAACAAATAATACTTTTACTATTACAACTGAACATGCTAAATTTTATTATAAACAAAATCAAATAGATTCTCCATATATAAATCCTAGTATTATAACAAAATTAAATCCTAATAGAGAAATATCTTTTTCTGCAATCACTAAAATTGGAACTGAAGAAAGAAATGGAACTATGTATAGTGCTGTTACTGTTTGTTTTTATAAAGAAATTAATAAAAATGAATTTGAATTTGAATTACAATCACGTGGTCAAATAACCGAATTACGTATTATACATGTAGCAATTATAAATATAAAAAAAAAATTAAGAAATTTTTCAAAACTAATTAAAAATAATAATGACATTAATGAAACTAATATTGGTGAAATTTTAATTAATAATGAAGATCATACATTAGGAAATTTAATAAGTAGAGGATTACAATTTCATGATAAAATTATTTTTGCAGGCTATAATAAACCACATCCATTAATTAAAACAATAAATTTACATTATAATAAAAAAAATAAAAATGATAATATTAAAGATATAATACAAGATGTTATACAATACAATATTGAACTTTATAATGAAATTTTACAACAAATAAAAAAAAAATGTAAAAGTTTTTAATAAATTATTCATTATGTTCAGATTCATTAGTAGTAGTATTATCATTATTATCAATGATAGATTGATAACGTTTAGGAACATCAATAAAATTAATAAATTTTTTAATAGATATATTTTGATTATTATCAATAATTTTATAATCAATATGTATAAATAATTTTTTATCTTTTTTTATTGGTATCATAAAATTAGGAATTATACCATGAAATGATTTAATAGTTCCTTTATAATGATAATCTTCATCTCCAAATATTTCAATATCAAATCCAATAGTATTTTTATTTATATTATTTATATCAAAAGTTGAAGAATCATATTTTTTTGATGATTTTAAATTTTCTCTAGAATTTATTATATATTCATCATTTGTTTCACATGATCTAGAATCTCTAAAAGTATTTGTATTATTTGTTTCACAAGATCTAGGATCTCTAAAAGTGGTTGTATTATTTGTTTCACAAGATCTAGAATCTCTAAAAGATGATATACAATTTTCTTTAGAAGTTATAATAGATATATTTGGAATATTTATTGCTAAAAAATTATATATTACTTTTTTTTTTTTAATAACTCTATTCATATTTTTATCAAGTAATTCTGATTCTTCTATCATGTGTCTTTGAGTAAAAAAATAATCTATATTTTGAAAAAATTTATCTTGACTTTCAAATGTATTAAATGCTTCTCCTAAATATGCCATTATATAATTTAATATATAAAAAATCTCCTAAATAATTTTTTTAAATCTTTTATGATTATATTTTATATATCTTAAATATTTTTAAACTAATTATTAATTAGTTTAAAAATATTTTTCTAAAATTATTATATGAGTATTGAATATGTATATATTGCATTAAATGAAAAATTAGGTGATACTAATCCTACAATAACTGGTAATTTAACTGTTACTTCAAATATTCTAAGTCAAAATATTTATGCTATTAATGATGTATTTAGTAACTCTATTAATACATTAACATTACAACCACCTAGTAATCAACCATTAAATATTTTAGGAAATATTATTAATATTGGAGATTCTAATTCATTTGTAAATATTAAAGGAACTACTACATATGTTGCAGCATCTGAAATGGTTATTAGAGATAAATTAATAACTTTAAATTTACATGTTACTGATTCTTCAGCATTAGATATTGGAAATGAGTGTGGAATTGAGATTATTGGTATTAGTGGTATGGGTTACATAAAAACAAATAATGATGCTACTAAATTTATTATTAAACCACCTATAGGGAATGAACAAATAATAATGACTAGTAATAATAATAATGATATAACTGCAAATAATATATATGCAAATAATATATCAATTAATTCAAATTTATTTATAAATAATGATGTTTTAATAAATAATAATATTAATATTAGTGGTAATAGTATTATTAATGGGAATACTACATTATTAAGTGATATTAGTATATTAGGTAATAATATTATTTTAGGTAATACAACAATATATAATATTTTAAATGTTGGATCTGATACAAATATAATTGGCAATACTACTATATTTAGTAATTTAAATGTTATTAAAGATATTTTAGTTAATGGTAATATTACAATTAATTCTAATTTAAATATTTTAGGTACAACTAATTTAAATAATACTATAAAATTATATAATATAGATCAAGATAATATTAATACTTTATCTGATAATATTGAAGGAAATATGATTTTTAATACAACCACGCAAAAAATTAATATTTATACTAATAATAAATGGTCCGAAATAGCTAATACTGAATCTATTAGTATTTCAGGAAATACTATACTTAATAGTTCAACTACTATTACATCTAATTTATATGTATCAGGGATTACTTTTTTAAATAATTCACATATATTATCTAATTTAATTGTTGATAATTATATTCAAACTGATAATATTGAATCAATTGGAGATACATTAAATATTAATAGTAATATAATTAATATAGGTGGTACTAATAGTATTGTTAATATTTTAGGAACTACTACTTATGTAGCAACAACAGAAACATTAATAAAAGATAAAATAATAACATTAAACATGGATGAAAATAATGTAGTTGCATTTGATATTGGTAATTCTAGTGGTATTGATATTTTAGGTATAAGTGGTACTGGATTTATTAAAACATCTGAAGATGCAACTAGATATTATATTAAACCACCTGTTACAAATAATATAGAATATATTGCAACATTAGATTTAAATAATAATTTAAATATAAGTGGAAATACTTTATTATATGAAAATTTATCTGTACTTAGTTCCTTATATATATCTGGAGATAGTAATCTACTTGGAAATGTTACATTATTATCAAATTTAAATATTTTTGGAGATACTTTTATTGATGGAAATGTAAATTTATACGATACATTAACTGTTTCTAATGATACTATATTATTTGGAAATATAACAATTAATAATTCACTAAATTTAATTGGTAATGCTAATATATTAGAAACATTAAATATATCTGGTAAAAGTAACTTAGCAGGTGATGTTAATTTATATAATAATTTAAATGTATCTGGAGATAGTAATTTATTAAATTTAAATTTAAGCAATATATTATATGTTTCTGGTGATAGTAATTTACTAAATTTAAATTTAAGTAATTTATTAAATGTATCTGGTAATAGTAATTTATATGGTGATATTACTTTATATAATACATTAAATGTATCTGGTATTAGTAACTTATTTAATTTAAATTTAAATAATTTATTAAATGTATCTGGTAATAGTAACTTTATTGGAGAGGTTACTTTATTTAATAGTTTAAATGTATCTGGTGATAGTAATTTATATAATTTAAATTTATATAATATATTAAATGTTTCTGGAGATAGTAATTTATTTAATTTAAATTTAAATAATATTTTAAATGTTTCTGGAAATAGTAATTTATTTGGAGATATTACTTTATATAATACATTAAATGTATCTGGTAAAAGTAACTTAGTTAATGATGTAAATTTAAGTAAAAATTTATATGTTTCAGGAGATAGTAATTTATTAAATTTATATTTAAGTAATTCATTAAATGTGTCTGGTGAAAGTAACTTCTTTGGTAATATTACATTATATAATATATTAAATGTTTCTGGTGAAAGTAACTTTAATAGTAATGTAAATTTAAATAATACTTTATATGTTTCAGGAGATAGTTTACTTAATACAATTAGTATTAATAATTCATTAAATGTATCAGGTAAAAGTAAATTATTTGGCGATACTACTTTATATAATACGTTAAATGTATCAGGTGATAGTATATTAATTGGAAATGTAACATTATATAATAATTTACATGTATTAGGTAATACAAAATTAGATTCATTAAATGTTGAAAATAATATAGTTGTAGATACATTATATATTACTAATGAATTATTAAATTATGGTATAAGTATATTTGAAGAAGAGGTAACTCTATTATCTAATATAAATGTATCTGGTAATAGTAATTTTATAGGAAATGTTAATTTAAATAATTCATTAAATGTTATTGGAGAAAGTAATTTTATAGGAAATGTTACTTTAATTAATACATTAAATGTTATTGGTGAAAGTAACTTAATTGGAGATGTTACTTTATATAATATATTAAATGTTATTGGTGAAAGTAACTTAATTGGGGATGTTACATTATATAATACTTTAAATGTTTCTGGTGAAAGTTATTTAATTGGAGATGTTACATTATATAATTCATTAAATGTATCTGGTAAAAGTTGTTTAATTGGTGATGTTACTTTATATAATAGTTTAAATGTATTAGGTAATAGTAATTTAATTGGCAATGTTACTGTAAGTAATATATTAAATGTGTCAGGTAAAAGTAAATTAATTGGTGATGTTACTTTATATAATACATTAAATGTTTTAGGTAATACAAACTTAATAGGCGATGTTACATTAAATAATACATTAAATGTGTCAGGTAAAAGTAACTTAATTGGTGAAGTTACTTTATATAATACATTAAATGTATCTGGTAATAGTAACTTGGTTGGAGATGTTATATTAGATAATAATTTATTTATATCAGGTACTAGTAATTTATTTGGATTTACAAATATATATAATTCTCTATATGTAAAAGGAACTATTTTTAATAATACAGTTAATACTAATAATATTATTAATAATGGCGATACATTATTATTACAAAATTTAACAGTTCTTTCTAATTTTAATATATCTGGAACAGCAACTTTATATGATTCAATAATAACTAATAACACCATAGTATCTAATCTAAATGTTATAGGAGATACTAATCTAAATGGAAATAATATTTTAAATAATACAACTATGCTAAATACTTTAAATGTTTCTGGAAATACAATATTACATAATGAAGTATTGTTAGAAAATAATTTAAAAGTTATGGGAAATGTTCATTTCTATAATAATAATATAGTAGATGGTATAACTATATTAAATAATAATACTACATTATTAAGTTCATTAAATATATCAGGAGATACTATAATTAATGGATTTGTAACATTTACATCAAATTTAAATGTATTAGGTTTAACTACATTAAATAATGGATTAGTATTATATAATCTTAATCAAAGTCAAATTAATAATTTTAATAATTTAAATGGAAATATTATTTTTAATACAACAACACAAAAAATTAATGTATATAATAATAATAGATGGATTGAATTATTAAATTCAGAATCTATATATATTACTGGTAAAAGTATATTAAATGGAGATACTACAATTTTATCTACATTAAATGTTTTTGATAAAACATTTTTATATGATGATACAAATATATCTACTAATTTAAGTGTTAATGGTTATATTCAAACTGATGATATTGAATCAATTAATGATACATTAAATATTAATAGTGATACATTAAATATTAATAGTGATACATTAAATATTAATGGAAATATAATTAATATTGGTTATCCTAATAGTATTGTAAATATAATTGGTACTGCAACATATATTGCATCTATAGATACTCAAATTAAAGATAAAATTATTATATTAAATTGTAATGAAACTGTTGTATCTGCAAGTGATAATGGTTATTTAAGTGGTATTGAAATATTAGGTATAAGTGGTAATGGATATATAAAAACTAATGAATTAGCCGATAGATATTATATTAAAGCACCTAGAAATAATAATATAGAATATATTGCAACATTTGATTATTTTAATAATTTTAATGTTGAAAATAAAACAACATTAAATAATGATACAACTATATTAAGTAATTTAAATGTATCTGGTAAGACAACATTAAATGATACTAAAATATTAAATAATTTAAATATTTTAGGAAACAGTAATTTAATTGGAAATGTTACACTAAATAATAATTTAAATATATCTAATGATGCAATTATAAATAATAATGTTACTATATTAAATTCATTATATGTATTACAAAATACCAATTTTAATGGAGATGTTATATTAAATAATTCATTAAATGTATTAGGTAATAGTATTTTTGATGGTATGATGACATTATCAAGTAATCTTAATATAATAGGTGATTTAAATAGTAATTCATTATATATATCTGGAAATACTATATTACAAAATTCTACAAGTTTATTAAGTAATATAAATATATCAGGAGATACAATAATAAATGGTAATACTATATTAAATAATTCTACAACATTATTAAATTCATTAAATATATCTGGAAATACTATTATTAATGGAAATACTATTATTAATGGTAATACTATATTAAATAATACTAATATTAATAACATATTAAATGTATCTGGTGAGACAATACTTAATAATAATACTACATTATTAAATACATTAAATATTTCAGGTAATACAATAATAAATGGTAATGTTACTCTACTTAATAATTTAATTATTAACAATAATACTACTATGTTAAATAATTTAAATGTATCTGGAAATACTATTATTAATAATATTAGTATTAATAGTTTATTAAATGTATCTGGTAATAGTATATTTGTAGGAAATGTAACTTTAGTTTCTAATTTAAATGTATCTGGTAATTCTAATTTACTAGGTTTAGTAACATTAAATAGTTCATTAAATGTATCTGGCGATAGTAATTTTAATAGTTTAGTAAACATACATAAATCATTAAATGTATCTGAAAATATTATATTAAACAATTCATTAAATGTGTCTGGTAAAAGTAACTTATTAGGTTTAGTAACAATGAATTCATTAAATGTGTCTGGTAATAGTAATTTCAAAGGTTTAATAACATTAAATTCTTCATTAAATGTATCTGGTAATACTAATTTAGTAGGTTCTATTACTGCAAATAGTTCATTAAATGTATCCGGAAATACTAATTTATTAGGTTTAGTTACTATTAATAATACATTAAATGTAATAAATGATACTATACTAAATGGAAATGTTTCTTTATTAAATAATTTAAATATTACAGGTAATGCTATTATAGAAGGTTTTACTACAATAATGGGAGATTTATTAGTCAATCAAAATGTTATAATAAATAATAGTATTTATATAATTGAGGAACTAATAAATTATGGTAATACTAAATTAGAAGGTGATTGTACAATATTATCATCAATTAATATATCTGGAAATAGTTTATTAAATGGAAATACTACATTATATTCAACATTAAATGTTTCTGGAAATACTAATTTATTAGGTGATTTAACATTAAATTCAACATTAAATGTTTCTGGTAATACTAATTTATTAGGTAATTTAACATTAAATTCTACATTAAATGTTTCTGGTAATACTAATTTATTAGGTGAAGTAACATTAAACTCTACATTAAATGTTTCTGGTAATACTAATTTATTAGGTGAAGTAACATTAAATTCAACATTAAATGTTTCTGGAAATACTAATTTATTAGGTGAAGTAACATTAAACTCTACATTAAATGTTTCTGGTAATACTAATTTATTAGGTGAAGTAACATTAAATTCTACATTAAATGTTTCTGGAAATACTAATTTATTAGGATTAGTTACACTAAATTCAACGTTACATGTTTCTGGAAATACTAATTTATTAGGTAATGTTATATTAAATAGTACATTAAATGTATCTGGTAAAAGTAACTTTTTAGGATTAGTAACATTAAATAGTTCATTAAATGTTTCTGGAAATACTAATTTATTAGGTGATACTACATTAAATTCAACATTAAATGTTTCTGGTAAAAGTAACTTTTTAGGATCTTTAACATTAAATAGTACATTAAATGTTTCTGGTAATACTAATTTATTAGGTGATACTACATTAAATTCAACATTAAATGTGTCTGGTAATACAATATTAAATAATACTAATATTAATGGTTATTTATTAATTTCTAATAATAGTTCATTATATGGAACTGTAAATATTTATAATAATTTATATATAACATCTAATACAATAATGAATGGAAATACTACTATACATGGTAATTTATTTACAAACTCATTAATAAATAATGGAGATAATATAATAAATGGTAATTGTACAATATTATCATCATTAAATATATCCAATAATACAACTATTTTAGGTAATACTACTATGCTATCTAATGTAAATATTTTAGGAAATAGTAATTTAATAGGAATAGTAAATTTAAATGATAATTTAAATGTGTCAGGAAGTACTAATTTATTTAATTCAGTTACGTTATATAATAATTTAAATGTTTCAGGAAATACTAATTTAGTTGGATTAGTAACTTTAAATAGTATACTAAATGTTTCAGGAAATACAAATCTACAAGGTTCAGTAACTTTACTTTCTACATTAAATATATCAGGTAATACTAATTTAATAGGAGATGTATATGTTAATAATAATTTAAATGTTTCAGGTATTACTACTTTACAAGGACCAGTAAATATTAATAATAATACTAATTTTAAAAAATCAGTTACATTGATGTCAACATTAAATGTATTAGGTAATATTACATTTAATAATATATTAAATGTTTCTGGAAATACTAATTTAATTGGAGATGTAACATTATTTAATAATTTAAATATAAGTGGTAATACTATTATAGAAGGTTCTACTACAATAATGGGAGGATTATTTGTTAATAATATAATTAATTATGGTGATAATATAATTAATAATAATTGTACAATATTATCATTATTAAATGTATCTGGAGATACATTTTTTAATAATACTAATATTTATAATTTATTAAATGTAAGTGGTAATACTAATTTATTAGGATTAGTTACATTAGATAGTACATTAAATGTTTCTGGAAATACTAATTTATTAGGTACTTTAACATTAAATAGTTCATTAAATGTTTCTGGAAATACTAATTTATTAGGTGAGGTTACATTAAATAGTTCATTAAATATATCAGGCCAAACTAATTTACTTGGTGAGGTTACATTAAATAGTTCATTAAATGTTTCTGGTAATACTAATTTACAAGGATTAGTAACATTAAATAGTTCATTAAATGTTTCTGGTAATACTAATTTACAAGGATTAGTAACATTAAATAGTTCATTAAATGTATATGGTAATAGTAACTTGTTAGGTGAGGTTATATTAAATAGTTCATTAAATGTTTCTGGAAATACTAATTTATTAGGATTAGTAACATTAAATAGTTCATTAAATGTTTCTGGTAATACTAATTTATTAGGATTAGTTACATTAGATAGTACATTAAATGTTTCTGGTAATACTAATTTATTAGGATTAGTAACATTAAATAGTACATTAAATGTATCTGGTAATACTAATTTACAAGGATTAGTAACATTAAATAGTACATTAAATGTATCTGGTAATACTAATTTATTAGGATTAGTAACATTAAATAGTTCATTAAATATTTCTGGTAAAAGTAACTTTTTAGGATCTTTAACATTAAATAGTTCATTAAATGTTTCTGGTAATACTAATTTATTAGGTTTAGTTACATTAAATAGTTCATTAAATGTTTCTGGTAATACTAATTTATTAGGTTTAGTTACATTGAATTCTACATTAAATGTATCTGGTAATACTAATTTATTAGGTTTAGTTACATTAAATAGTTCATTAAATGTTTCTGGTAATACTAATTTAGTAGGTTTAGTTACATTAAATAGTTCATTAAATGTATCTGGTAATACTAATTTATTAGGTTTAGTTACATTAAATAGTTCATTAAATGTTTTAGGTGATACTATATTACAAGGAAATATAACATTATATAATAATTTAAATATTAATGGAAATTCTATAATAAATGGTTCAATAACAGCTATTACTGGATTATTTACTAATTTGTTAATAAATTATGGAGATAATATAATAAATGGAAATTGTACAATATTATCTTCATTAAACATATCTAATAATACTTCTATTTTAGGAAATGCTACATTATTTTCAATGTTAAATGTATTAGGAGATGCAAATATTCAAGGAAATATTACTTTATTATCAATGTTAAATGTTTTTGGAGATACAAATATAAATGGAAATATTACAGTAAATAATATATTAAATATATTAGGAAATACTATAATTAAAAAGTCATTAAATATTAATAATAATTTAATTGTAAATAATGATACTACATTATTATCATCATTAGATATTAATAATAATTTATATGTTAATAATAATTTAAATGTAAATAATAATACAACTATTAATTCATCTCTTTTTGTTAATAATAATACTATATTAAATAATGATACAATTATATCTACTAATTTATATGTTGGTAATAATATTTCTACACAAAATATTAAACCTATTAGTAATAATGGAATAGAACAAGAACTTAATATATTAGGATCAATTATAAATATTGGCACTCCAACTAGTGTTGTTAATATTTTAGGTACAACTACTCATGTTATAACTAATGATTTAGCTATAAAAGATAAAATGATTTTATTAAATTTAAATAATGATAATTTAGCAGCAGATGATGGTTATTTTTGTGGTATAGAAATATCAAGTAATATTAATAATGGTTATATTAAAACTAATGAAACAGCAGATAGATTTTATATTAAACCACCAATAGGAAATCAAGAATATATTGCAACTGTAGATTTAAATAATAATATAATAATTTCAGGTAATTCAAAATTAATTGGTAATGTTAATATTAATTCATCCTTATATGTATCAAATTATTCAATATTATTAGGTAATGTTACTATAAATTCATCATTAAATATTAATAATAAACTAAATGTATCTGGTGATAGTTTATTATTTGGAGATGTTACATTAAATAATTCATTAAATGTATTATCTGATACAATATTAAATAGTTCATTAAATGTTTATGGTAATAGTAATTTAGTAGGATTAGTTACATTAAATAATTCATTAAATGTTTTTGGTAATAGTAATTTAGTAGGATCAGTTACATTAAATAATACATTAAATGTTTATGGTAAAAGTAACTTTTTAGAATCTTTAACATTAAATTCAACATTAAATATTTCTGGTAAAAGTAACTTTTTAGGATCTTTAACATTAAATTCTACATTGAATGTGTCTGGTAATACTAATTTATTAGGTGAGGTTACATTAAATTCTACATTAAATGTTAATGGTAATAGTAACTTTGTAGGATATTTAACATTAAATAGTACATTAAATGTTTCTGGTAATACTAATTTATTAGGTACTTTAACATTAAATAGTTCATTAAATGTTTCTGGAAATACTAATTTATTAGGTACTTTAACATTAAATAGTTCATTAAATGTTTCTGGAAATACTAATTTATTAGGCGAAGTTACATTAAATAGTACATTAAATGTTTCTGGAGATACTAATTTATTAGGTGCTTTAACATTAAATAGTTCATTAAATGTTTCTGGAGATACTAATTTATTAGGATTAGTAACATTAAATAGTTCATTAAATGTTTCTGGAGATACTAATTTATTAGGATTAGTAACATTAAATTCTACATTAAATGTTTCTGGAGATACTAATTTATTAGGTTCAACAACATTAAATTCTACATTAAATGTTTCTGGAGATACTAATTTATTAGGAAATACTACTATTAATAGTACATTAAATGTTTCTGGAAATACTAATTTATTAGGTACTTTAATATTAAATAGTTCATTAAATGTTTCTGGTAGAAGTAACTTATTAGGTGCTTTAACATTAAATAGTTCATTAAATGTTTCTGGAGATACTAATTTATTAGGTGCTTTAACATTAAATAGTACATTAAATGTTTCTGGAAATACTAATTTATTAGGTAATACTACTATTAATAGTACATTAAATGTTTCTGGTAATACTAACTTATTAGGTGTTTTAACATTAAATAGTTCATTAAATGTTTCTGGTAATACTAACTTATTAGGTGTTTTAACATTAAATAGTACCTTAAATGTCTATGGAAATACTAATTTATTAGGATTAGTAACATTAAATAGTACATTAAATGTTTCTGGTAATACTAACTTATTAGGTGAGGTTACATTAAATAGTTCATTAAATGTTTCTGGTAATACTAACTTATTAGGTAAGGTTACATTAAATAGTACATTAAATGTGTATGGTAAAAGTAATTTATTAGGATCTTTAACATTAAATAGTTCATTAAATGTATCTGGAGATACTAATTTATTAGGATTAGTAACATTACATAGTTCATTAAATGTTTCTGGTAATACTAATTTATTAGGATCTTTAACATTAAATAGTTCATTAAATGTGTCTGGTAATACTAATTTATTAGGATCTTTAACATTAAATAGTTCATTAAATGTGTATGGCGATACTAATTTACTAGGATTAGTAACATTAAATAGTTCATTAAATGTATCTGGAGATACTAATTTATTAGGATTAGTAACATTACATAGTTCATTAAATGTATCTGGATATACTAATTTATTAGGATTAGTAACATTAAATAGTTCATTAAATGTGTCTGGAGATACTAATTTATTAGGATTAGTAACATTAAATAGTACATTAAATGTTTCTGGTAATACTAATTTATTAGGTAAGGTAACATTAAATAGTACATTAAATGTTTCTGGTAATACTAATTTATTAGGTGATTTAACATTAAATTCTACATTAAATGTTTCTGGAAATACTAATTTAGTAGGATTAGTTACAATAAATAGTACATTAAATGTTTCTGGAAATACTAATTTATTAGGTGCTTTAACATTAAATAGTATATTAAATGTTTCTGGAAATACTAATTTATTAGGATTAGTAACATTAAATAGTTCATTAAATGTTTCTGGAGATACTAATTTATTAGGATTAGTAACATTAAATTCTACATTAAATGTTTCTGGTAAAAGTAACTTATTAGGTGAGGTTACATTAAATAGCTCATTAAATGTTTCTGGTAATACTAACTTATTAGGTGAGGTTACATTAAATAGTACATTACATGTTTCTGGTAATACTAACTTATTAGGTGAGGTTACATTAAATAGCACATTAAATGTTTCTGGTAATACTAATTTATTTGGAGATGTTATATTAAATAGTACATTAAATGTTTCTGGAAATACTAATTTATTAGGCGATACTACTATTAATAGTACATTAAATGTTTCTGGTAAAAGTAACTTTTTAGGATTAGTTACATTAAATAGTACATTAAATGTGTCTGGTAATACTAATTTATTAGGTGCTTTAACATTAAATTCAACATTAAATGTTTCTGGTAAAAGTAACTTTTTAGGATCTTTAACATTAAATAGTACATTAAATGTTTCTGGTACAAGTAATTTATTAGGATCTTTAACATTAAATAGTACATTAAATGTTTCTGGTACAAGTAATTTATTAGGTGATTTAACATTAAATAGTTCATTAAATGTTTCTGGTAATACTAATTTATTAGGGTTAGTAACATTAAATAGTACATTAAATGTTTCTGGAAATACTAATTTATTAGGGTTAGTAACATTAAATAGTTCATTAAATGTATCTGGAAATACTAATTTATTAGGTGATATTACATTAAATAGTACATTAAATGTGTCTGGTAAAAGTAACTTTATAGGATCTTTAACATTAAATAGTACATTAAATGTGTCTGGTAATACTAATTTATTAGGTAATGTAACATTAAATAGTACATTAAATGTTTCTGGTAATACTAATTTATTAGGTGCTTTAACATTAAATAGTATATTAAATGTTTCTGGTAAAAGTAACTTATTAGGTGAGGTTACATTAAATAGTACATTAAATGTTTCTGGAAATACTAATTTATTAGGATTAGTAACATTAAATAGTTCATTAAATGTTTCTGGAAATACTAATTTATTAGGTGCTTTAACATTAAATAGTACCTTAAATGTTTCTGGAAATACTAATTTATTAGGTGCTTTAACATTAAATAGTTCATTAAATGTTTCTGGTAAAAGTAATTTATTAGGTGATATTACATTAAATAGTTCATTAAATGTGTCTGGTAATACTAATTTATTAGGATTAGTAACATTAAATAGTACATTAAATGTTTCTGGTAAAAGTAACTTTTTAGGTGATCTTACATTAAATAGTACATTAAATGTTTCTGGTAAAAGTAACTTTTTAGGTGATCTTACATTAAATAGTACATTAAATGTTTCTGGTAATACTAACTTATTAGGTAATGTTATATTAAATAGTTCATTAAATGTTTCTGGTAATAGTAACTTATTAGGATCTTTAACGTTAAATAGTACATTAAATGTTTCTGGAATTAGTAATTTATTAGGATTAGTTACATTAAATTCTACATTAAATGTTTCTGGCAATAGTAATTTATTAGGATCTTTAACGTTAAATAGTACATTAAATGTTTCTGGTAATACTAATTTACAAGGATTAGTTACATTAAATAGTACATTAAATGTTTCTGGAAATACTAATTTATTAGGTAATACTACTATTAATAGTATATTAACAGTTTCAGGTAGTACTTATTTATATAATACATTAGTAGTAAAACAAACACAATTGCCGTTATTAGATAATAATATTAATAATTTAGTTTGGGATCCAACTAGTACTGCAACTTATAATGTATCTGGATTATTAGGTTCAATAACTATTCAAAATATTAATATTACTCCTACTACATATGTTTTTAAACAATATATAAATTCTAATCCTAATCAAGAATGCATGTTAAGCATATATATTAAATTTAAGAATAATTTATCAAATATTGTTTTATCAATTACAAATACTGATTCATGGGCAAATGCGATAGGAAAATCATTTAATGTTAACGATGGTATAAATTATTATGATTATACATTAATAACTTGGTATTTTATACCTCCTCCTAGAATTAATCCTAGCGATCCTCCATTATTTAATTTATATATAGGTTCACATAATGTATTATATATAACACCTCAACAAAATGCAATAATTAGATATTATAATTTACAAATACAACCATTAAATGGTTCATTATTAACAGAAGGTAGTGCGATAATATCAAATAATTTAAATGTATATCAAGATGCAATAATTAATGGTAATGCTTTAATTCAATCAAATTTAACAGTGTTGGGTAATGCAATATTATCTGGATTAATAACATTAACATCAGATTTTAATATATCTGGCAGTACTACTTTACAAGGATTAACAAATATATTATCAGATTTAAATATATCAGGAAATAGTTCAATAGGTTCTAATTTATATATTAATAAAAATGCTATAATTAATAATAATATAACAATTAATAATAATTTAAATACTATAGGTGATTTTAATTTATTAGGTAATGCAACAATAAACACTAATTTAAATGTTAATAATAATATTAATATTATTGGTAATTCTACTATAATGAATAATTTAAATGTAAATAATAATTCAACAATTATAGGATCAATGACTGTAATGTCAAATATAAATACAATAAAGTTACAAGTTGAAAACACTATAAGAACTAAAAATATTAATACAATAAGTGATGATTATATTAATAATTTAGGTGATCAACAAATATTAAATATATATGGTAAAACTATTAATATAGGAACACCTAATTCTATTGTAAATATACTAGGAACAACAACTTATGTTGCACAAAATAATTTACTAATAAGTGATAAAATGATTTCATTAAATTCAAGTAATATATCAAATACAGGATATGATAGTGGTTCTAATTGTGGAATAGAAATATTAAGTAATATTAATAATGGTTATATAATGACTAATTCAAATGCATCAAGATATTTAATAAAAGCTCCATTAGATAATAATCCTAATTATATAGCAACAGTAGATACATCAAATAATTTTAGTGTATCTGGAAATACAATATTATATGGAAATGTAACAATAAATTCAAACTTATTTTTAAATGGAACTATAAATTATAATAATAGTATATTTAGTAATTCTAATTTATTTATATCAGGTGGCTCAATATTACAAGGTAATGCAACAATGGCAACTAATATGAATGTATTAGGAAATTCAACATTATATGGAATAACTAATATTAAATCTAATAATTTACCAATTATAAATATAACAAATAATAATAATATAGTTTGGGTTTTTAATAATACTATTTCAACAAGTTATATTGAACAAATACCAATATTTCCAATAACATATGCGGATGAATTAAATTTATCGTCTACTAATTATGTATATACTACATTTACTACACCATATCCTAATAAAGAACATGTAGTTACAATAATGGTTAAAATTAATCCAATTACTAATATTGTTTTAGGAGCAACAAATGCAAATGGATCATTAAATACAGCTATTGGAACTCAATTTACTGGTAATTATGGATTAAGTTCAAGTTTATATACTCAAATATCTTGGACATTTATTCCACCTCGTAATACAAATAATTCAGGTATATTTAATTTTTATATTGGATATAGTGGTATTCAAAGTGCAGGAGTACAAAATACTACAACTTTAAGATATTATAATTTAAATATACAACCAGTAGATGGTAGTATTTATGTTGATGGAGTATGTAATGTTGGTTCAAATTTTAATGTAATTGGAGATACATCATTAAGTGGAAAATTATTATTAAAAGGAAATATTATAGGACCAGCTATATTTAATAATAATGTAACTTTATTATCAACATTAAATGTGTCATCATTAACAATATTAGGTGAAAGATTAAGTTTATGTAATATGTCTACTTCTCAAGTATCAAATTTAACTAATGTAGTAGATGGACAATTAATTTATAATACTAATAAACATAAAATACAAATATATAATTATAATGATAATCAATGGAAAGATATAGGAACTACCGAATTTTTAATAGTTACAGGAACATCATTATTAAAAGATTCAGTTTCAATGAATTCATCATTAACAGTATCTGGTAATACTATATTAAATAATTTAACTAATTTAAATGAAAGGTTGACATTAGCTAATTATAATACAACACAAATATCTCAATTACCAAATATTACTAATGGTCAAATATTATATAATACTGATAAATATAAAATAGAAATATATAATGCTAGAGATAATGATTGGAAAAGTATTGGTTCAACTGATTTTTTAATTGTAACTGGTACATCTTTATTAAAAGATAATGTATCTGCTACATCAGGTTTAAATGTTTCAGGAAATACAACATTACAAGGTCAAACTACTATATTATCATCTATTAATGTATCAGGTGTTTGTAATTTTAATTCAACTGTTAATATAAATATAAATAATAATACTAATACTAATACTAGTTCAACGCCATTATATAATACTGTTATACTAAGTAACTTACCTCATTATGATACTAATTATCAAGCTAAACAAAATGGTATACCATTATGGGGATTATATAGAACTGGAGGTATTATTAAAATTCTATTAGATGATATAGAACCAAGTATTAATTTAATTGGATTATCTACCATTAATATATCACTTGGATCTATATATATTGATCCAGGTGTTACATCTGTAGATCATTTAGGAAATAATATAACCCCTATTGTAACTTCAGTTATTAATAATAGTTTTGGTCAAATATTATTAGGAACATCTGATATATCTAATTTATCAACCTTAATAAATACATCAGTTGAAACAACATATATTATAACTTATAATGCTACTGATATATTTGGTAATTATTCAAATATTAATAGAATAATTAATATTTTATAATTATTCAAATATTAATAGAATAATTGATTATATACAAAAATATATTATGTTTTATTTTCTATAATAATTATAACATTTAGATTAAA
>Ga0247831_1003734_pt1 | contig 21580 bp, 20 predicted proteins | sample LaCruzMarch2015__9_FD_192406 | JGI IMG/M metagenome (GOLD analysis project Ga0247831, IMG submission 192406) | Freshwater microbial communities from meromictic Lake La Cruz, Castile-La Mancha, Spain - LaCruzMarch2015_1m | ecosystem: Environmental > Aquatic > Freshwater > Lake | place: Spain...
ACCACCCGTCCCGTGGCCGCCTATACATGCTCGACGACGCTGCATCACGAAAATCCGGCAACGACGATGCCCTTCGTTGTTGTGGACGGTGCACCTAACCACACAAACTGTGTGTAAAAAATGAGGCGGGTTCGCCAACACGAGGCGAAGCCCCTCTCTCCACGAAAGATGCTCTTCAGGGATCCTGGTACGGTAAATTTCCAAGTCGTACTTTTACGTGGTGGTAAAAGATAAAAGAGGGGTCTGGGATGGCCAAAATTACCAAATGCCATCTTCGCAAGTGGCTAGAGGTTCAATGCTTAGAAAATTTATTGCCTTATTATAATAATAATACAAATAGCATTTATAGAGCAATGATCTTTACTAGCTCTGCTTCTTTGATTTGAATGTACTGCCTCGATGATGGCGATGATGACGATGATGAAAAGGCTGTACGGCTTGACGAAACTCATGAAAATCAATCGATCCATTCCCATCAATATCAAAAGCACGTACAATATCCTCACAATCTGCCAATGACAAATCATCGACTGATCCAGTCAAATTTCGATATGCAATTTTAAACTCGGCCGCGTCTATCCGTCCATCACCAGAGGTATCACATCGAGTAAATGATTCCTGCAATTCTGCTTCAGAATAATACCATTCATTAGTATCAGTATCATTCTCATCGTGATGGTGTTTGATAGATGATAGTCGCCATTCACGTATAGCCAACTGTACCCGTATAAATTTACGTGGTTTTGACATACACAATACAAAGCAATATATTATCACATGTCCAAGTAACCACGGTGTAATAAGATGTCTTATTGGATCAAGTATCGGTTGTTGCCACTTTTTCGTTGCCACAATAGCACCAACGCCAATGGCCGGTGAAAAGTTATGACTTGTTAATTTTGATATTAATACATTTAATCCCACGGCAACGGCTTGATATAATTCAGTAGAAGTTGGATGTGATGACCATTGTAATAGTATTGCTACAGCATAGGCACATAACGTACAAATGAGGAAGGAACGTGGGGAGGGTGGTACTGGATTACTACAAAATATAACTATACTTGTTAGCATCTTGGCATCATATAGCTTGATTTTGAAGATATATTCCCCGTAATGTAGCAGACACAGGCCAAGTACTGCTGTTAGGCCAGCAACGATTGCATCTATGATGTGGGGAAGTAAATGCTTCATTCTCTTATTACTATTGCTCGTCTCGCTGCTCGCTACTATCTCCTCCGTCTAATTTTGATTACGGTAAAATAGACACACAAAAACTTGAATGATAGGTTTCATCAAAACTAGGCGGGATCTGTCCCGCTACCCTTTTAATTCCTCATTCCCTTCATCCCTTCCCATTCGGCCTTACAAAATCTCATCATGCCGCCGCGAAAAGTTAAGAAGGTAATGACGTTGCCCATCAATGTCATCTTTGGAAATTTGCAGGTATGCGGTGATATTTATTCATTATCGTTTCCCTTCTTTCTTTTATATTCTGTGTTTTTATATAATTTGATTAATTTATCTACACAATCTCATACGACATACCACATTCCATATTTCAATACTTATTATATAAACATTATTACTTTCTCTTCCCGACGACATAACACGCACCACCATAAAAAATATTTAGAAGAAGACGAGGGTAAAAATTTGGTTATATGAGGATACACGTATGGCCATTGAGGGACAGATTGTGGGATTTGATGAATATATGAACTTTGTTCTTGATAATGCCACCGAAGTGGATACCAAGAGTGGGAAAAAGACTGATGTTGGACGGATATTATTGAAGGGTGATGCTATTACGTTACTCCAGACTGCTTGATGACAACGTTTCTTTATACACATATTTAATTAGGTGCTATTTTGCGAGAAAACATTGAGGGAGAATGGTGGAGGCGAGGGGAAGGGAGCTAGAGGAGTTTATTCAGTAAGAATGAGGAAAACTAGAATTACAATTACATATCAACAACACCGATTTTCAGAGGTATGTTGTAATTCCTCTGGATTTGATCTATCCATTAACGGACTTCTCACTTCCTCTCTCCCTCTCTCATTCATCTAAAGCACGGGATTCCATCCCGTTGTGGACGATTTCTTCTCCTTGGCGTTATCCAGTTCTTCATACGCATCGAAATTGGACAAATCTTCCGAACTCTTCATATCGGGTTTCATGGGGACCTCCAACTTGCGATCAAGGAGTGAATTCCAATCAAACCCAGAGAACCACTTTTGCTTCATGACGGAGCTCGCACCTCCCTTAATCCGGCCCAAGCGTTTTGATTGGAGTGTCTTTAGGAGTTTCTTGATTAAATCGCCAAGACCACGACTAAATTGACTGGGGATGCTAACCTGACCAGACAATATCTTTTCATACACATTCATGGGGTCATCGGCATAGAACGGGGGCACTCCGGCAGTCATCTCGTAGATTAGTACGCCCAGTCCCCAGTAGTCCACGGCCCAATCGTGTCCCTCATTAAGAATGACCTCGGGTGCAAGATAATCGGGAGTACCACAGAGGGTCCACGTCTTGCCTCCCTCTAACTTCTTCGCAAGACCAAAGTCAATCAGCTTGAGGTAGCCCTCGGCATCCATGACAAGATTCTCCGGCTTGAGATCTCGATAGGCAATCTTCTTGGAATGGATTTGACAAAACGCAAGGATGACAGATGCAGCGTAGAAGCGGCTTGTAGACTCGGGAAATTGTCCTTCTTTACGAAGTGATCGAAATAGCTCCCCACCCAGGAGTATCTCAAGCAAAAAGTATACCGTGTGCTCATCCTGCATCGCACCGTAGAACTTGAGGATGAATGGGTGGTTTAGCTCCTTCATGATATTGCATTCATTGATTACATGGCCCTGTAGGCCACTGTCCACGATGCCTCTCTTTGCCAGACACTTGAGTGCAAACGTTTGATTTGGAAGATTTCCATCACTGCCACTACCAACACCCACCTTGGCTTTCTCTGGCTTCAACTTGGCAAGTTTAACCCTTCCAAAGGCACCCACACCCAGTGTGCGTCGGATATCAAGGTCGTCCAGTTCGTACTTGACTATGATAGTGTCCACTTTAGTACTGCTGGCATCATCGGTCAAGTCTTTCTTCGCGGCGGATGATGGGCGTTTGTCATTGCCACTGAGCAAGTCTTGCAAACTACCAAGCATTTGTACAAAGTCTTCTCTCATCAAAGTTAGACACTGAGCATCGGTGGAGGCAATGCATGTTGCCTGTCGTACATCTTCGGATATCAGAGCCTTCTCTCCGAAGAATTGACCGCTTGTCAACCGAGCGACTGGCTTACTATCAGCTTGGCCAGTAATGAATACATCAATGGTACCACTCTCAATGATATAGAATGCATCACCCTTTTCACCCTGCCGGATGATAACATCTCCTTTTTGGAATGAGTCGGACTGCGTGGCAACCGCCATGGCATCAATGTCGGAGGCTTTCAGCACGTTACCAAGTACACTATCACCAATCTTGACTTTACGCAGTGTCTCGCGGATAATCTCATCTCGTTTCTGCTTCAGCGATGCGGTAATACCTTTGAATGCTCGTCGATCTAACGACCAAAGAACGCAATCCGACTTGGCACGGATGGTGGCCGCACGTGCAGACCCATACATCAATGCCAGTTCTCCAAAGGATGAACCAGAGACATAGGGAGCACCTACTAAGGTGTCTTGTTGGGAATCCGGAAACCTAACGAAGATGTCGAGATGTCCTTCTTCCACGACGTAGAACAAGTCACCTTCATCTCCTTGTTTAATTATGACAGAATCAGCCTTGACCTTGGCAGTATCGAATGCATCGATAAGGCCCTGTAGCTCTTCCTCGGAGCACGCTCGGAAGAGCATGTTACGCTTAATTGAGTGATAAATCAGATTTCGTACCATCTCAGACTTGGGGATGGTGACTTTGATGTACTCCTTGTCACTTCCAACAGCCATGACGGCTGGTCGAGCCGCACCCTTCTTCTGTCCTCCTGTCGTGGTGATGACACTCGAAGACTTGACTCCAGGCGGCGAGGATAGCAGGACTTCATTCTTACTAATTGCGTCCTTGGCGAGTTGCCTGAGTCTACGAATCTCTTCCTTTGCTTCCTCTAAAGTCTTTATATCCGACGCATCCATGGCCCCAGTAACAACAGCACTGTTTGCTTTCTTCTCTTTGACGGGAAATACTTTGGCAGAAAGGGGATCCGAAACTTTTTTCTTGTTCGACAATGCTGTAGTCGAGCAGGCTGCTCCCATGGTATTTTTCGGAGCTGAAATAGGTCTGCTTCCTCCTCCTGTCTTGGGCTTGGTAGTTGTTATCCCCTTGGCCGCCAACCTTGGCTTGGCAGCAGGGACGACCATTGCGAATTATGGATCAAAAGAAAAAAAACACTCGGCGCGCACAACCTTTCCTTCACACCGCAAGGGCAGACAATCCTTTCGTAAGGACAAAACGTTTCCTTTGACGAAATCCTTTCGTAATGAATGAAACACAGGAATCGGCTATTTCAGACTTTTTGCAGATTCTAGAAGAGCATAGGAAGAATTGTGAACAGCAAGGAAAGTATGTCGAAGCAGAGGTGGCGAAGAAACGCTTTGAGGAACTTAAATCTCATGAGGCGAATCGACGACATGAGACTATGAAGGCGCAGCAACTGAAGGAAAGGCTCGGTGTGGAAGAGGCACATATGCTCGAATACCAGCAATTCAACACACAGTGGGATGAGAAAGGTGCCGTATTCGAAGACCTATGTCAAAGACAAACAAATGAAATGAAAGACAGACATTTGAATGAGTTGAAAGAATATCAACGGACTCTACTCGAGAAGCAACAAAAGCCAAAATTCTCTCCAGGATTGCTCAACTATCGTAAGATTGAAGAGCATTTAGCAAAGTCGAAGAAATATACCGAAGCACATAAGGTCAAGGCCAAGGCCGACCTCATGGAGGCCTATGAAATTGAGCAATGGAATCAAATGAAGCAGAAGGAGATGCTTCAGCAAGAGAATCAATTCAAGGCTGCTAAACGGCAAGAGTTGTGTGCACTCCAGAAACGAATCAAGGCTGGTAGGGATGAGCATAACAAGCGTCGACAGTTGGCGTTAGACCGACTAATGCGGCGATACACTAACATTAAATTAGAGTTGGAGGCTAGCCAAAAGATGGAGAGAATAGCCGCAGAAAGAGCCTGTGTTTCTCTGGGTGTGATAATGGGTGGTGATCGAAAAAGTGGTCTAGGACGATAGGAGACTTGATAACAATAGACATTGCATGATTTCACCGAGTTATAGACTAATTTTATTCTCACTCTTAAAAGTTTCAAGCAGTGAATAGCCAACATATCAATCAATCCAAGAGGGTGAGTGAGCGAGAGAGAGAAACATGGGATTCTGCCATGAGCGTTAGGAAGCGCTCCATCTCAGTATTGTCGAGTGCTTCGTGTAGAGCATACTTATCATCCGCGACAATACTTGACATTGAAAGTGCCTTTTTGGACCAATATCCGGGGGCGGCAGAGGAAGTTGTTAATAATTCCATCGACAATTCGTCTGTTACCCGGTTTGATTCGTCGAAGCTACCGAACAATGCGAGAAGCATGTCCTTGCTGGCATATCCAAATTGGGCATTGGAATCATGAACAATCTGCTCTAGCCACATGGCAGTCTTGTCAAGCACTTCGTGTAACATGAAAATAGCCCGGGGAATATAAGTAGAGCGAATAGCCTCCATCTCGTCTGATCTTGTCTTCGCTTCTTCCGACTCTAATTCTTCATTGTTCCCCAACTTAGAGTTGGCGTCAGTGAGCCAGCCTCCACCGAAAGCCAACATTTCCATTAATGCATCCGACGCTCTACTTGCTAATTCAATAACAATTTTGCATAAACCCATTTTCGTCTTGCGAAAAGCATTCCTTTCCAACTTATCAGCGATTTCACTTTCATGCTTCGATTGAGCTTCATTGCCAATTTTGTTCGATTTGTGACATGGCGACGTTTTTGTGATGGTATTCATGAATTGATTGTACTGAGTGTGTGCCTTGAGAAAGGCTATAATCGAAAGATGTTCTAGTTGCAAATTCTCAACCAACGATGGCGATATGAAACCAGCAATATTCTGGTTCTCCTTTCGAGATTCATTCACTGCGTCATCAAGGATATCTCTTGGTAAGATCCTTTCAATGAAAAATTTCGCGGCGTACATATCAGTATCAGAACTGCTGCTTCTAAGGAGAAGTTTACGGAGCAGCAAGTTGGCAGCCACAATAACATCAGGTCGATGTTCAGGGTAGTAGCAAAGCCAAAGGACAGATTTCATCATTCTTGCATCAGTAGGGGAAACACCTTCTGGTGCAACCTCCTCTCCAGGCGCACGTGTCCACAACTGTGCGTCACCCATGATCATTGCTCTCACAACGGAGCGAAGAATGTAACAATCAAATCCCTTTGGAAACAGATCACGAGCATGATTCAGCATGATCTGACGTTCTTGGTCAGCATGTACACGCAAGAGGAAGCTCGAATACGTTTCGATGACGTTGTCATTCGAGAGAAGAGAAGTGTAAAGTGCCACATATGGCCAAAATTCTCTTTGCGACGAAAGGTGGGCAACATACTTTAGGATCAACAACTCACGCAAGGGCATGATCTCACCCTCTACATCACCATCTATTTCTGATGGAAGTGCCAGTTGAGAGCAAAACTCTGGTAGAACCGTACCAATGTATAAAACCAAGTGCGTGATGAAGCGTAACATGCATGCGTCACCGTAATCATTGTCTGTTTCAAGAGAATGTATGGCGCATTCCCCGATGAATTCTTTCAATGCATTCTGGCCAATAAGGACAGAAATCATGCCGTGACGGAATGGGTCATCGCCCTCTTCACGAATACGTGCAATGGACGACGCATCCTGTTCCAAGGCAGCGGAAATATTGCCAGAATAACCTTCAGGAGCATCGTCAACGTCTCGATTGTAAGATTCAAACTCGATTCCCGGATATGGAAAGTGACCACCTCTTCCCTCAGTGGCTTCAATCCTGGCAGTATTGTGAGATCGTAACACATCATCCTGAATAATCCCAAGCTCTGCACGAATAATGACATGTACTCCTTCTTCCCATGACTGAAATACTGGATTCTTCATTGCACTATCAACATCGTCTGACAGTATAGATAGGATAGCTGCTTCATATGCAATTGACGAGTAAAGAACGCGTGCGTTATTATTGTCCATGATTGTAGTATTAATCATCTTGGTCATCATTTTGGATATTTTGAGACAATTTCTTTTCCATAACGCTCTAGTGGGATTACCAGACCCATCCGCAGACAATGGCTCCCAACCTATCCATGACGCGGCTCTCCATGGCTGTCCACAATCCGTCACTAGCTTAGTAGCCTCGTCGAATCGTCCGGCTTGGAATAGCATGAAACATGCTCGAAGCAGCCGTGCATCATCTAATTCATCCTCGTGCACGAGAGATGACATTACATCCCCCGGAGAGGATGAACGATTTCCCAAGAGAGGTGCATCAGGATAAAATGCTCCCGATGTTATCGGATTCTTTCCCTGTTTTTGCAATGCCGCTAACGTCCCAGGCCACATGATCCGACGTCGAGGAGGGGGGAGAAGTGGGTCATCATTCCCCTCATATTCGTGTTGTAATGCCTCATCGAATTTACGTCCATGACAAGACTGTATCCATCCTAATGCCGCATTTAAGCGTTTGAGTGGAAGCGATATATCCCCTCCTCCAAGACATGCATCTAGTACATCCGCAGGTGCTCTGTCGATCATAGTGGCCGGATTATTGGCAAATGTCAATTCAGGAACTTCTTCTCCATTGACACAGTAAAATAGAGCAGAGATGCATTCTGCTCGTAGTGCCGTACAGAGATCCCAGAAATTACCCTCATTTTTCGACATGTCGCCATTCCCTGCGTTTTGAGAAAAACAAATGGTAGCTAATGATTCAAGGAAAGTCACTTCCACATCATCTAGTGCCGCCTTTACATGCGCATATTCATCATTCACCTCTCCTCCTTCCATCATGGCATCCTCACCATCAATTTGCATCATGGATGAATCATTCTCAAGTTGTTGCAGCATGGAAGAATTATTTGATGTTGTACCAATAATTTTCGTCGTTAGTCGTTCTCTGCTTTGTAAATAGGCATATAAAGTATCATGATAAAGTCGGTATGTATCATCCATTCCCCCCACATCGTTTCCGTCAATCCTTGTCCCCCGCACGTCATCATTAATGGTTGTCATTACAACAAGATCCTGTTCATTTTCATTGGTCAAGAGAGGAGTAGCGCTGTAGTGGCCGGGTGTTTGAATCCCCACTGGGCAACCTCCTCCCCTTCTCTCTGTATTCGAAAATGGAGACAGAAATGACGATGATGGAGATCCATCATCATCACCATCATCACCAACATCATCATCCATTACATCATTGCTGTAATTTTGATCATTACTTCGCTGATGAACAGCAGCACGAGCCGATGGATTAGGTGACGAGTCGTCGTTATACTGTGAAGAATAGTGCCCTCCTTCTATACCAGGAGAATCAGAAGAGGAGAAATAGTACCTTCGGCGTGGGGTGGTAGAGCCCCATTGTCCTAGCTCGGACTGGATGAGGTTGTAAGCCTTCAAACCGTCGTCGTCGTCTTCATCGTCATGGTCCGACATGATGATGTTGCGTGAAAACTCAATACCTCGATTCATGCATTTACGTAGAGTAGTACTAGCAGCAGAGAAAAGAGGCTTCACCAAGCTTCACCATGTGAAGAAAGAGAAGAGAGAGAATGTCTGTCAACTGTGGGATATTTACGTAACAAATTCTAATACCAACATTGAAGTCAACCACGTTTTTTCTTTTGGTGTCGCTTTGGTGTCGTCGATCTTCACGATGCCATCATTCTTCTCCACCAGCACACACTATTCTGGGAATCTATGATGTGGTGTCATAAAATCGATTTGTCTGGAGAGACGACGTCGACGGGTGAACAAGATATTATTATGGACTCATTTGCAATCAGCGAGATAGATGTTAAGCTTGAGCAGGATGTATCACCATCACCTTCCTATCCTGCAAAGTCATGGCTCGGTCTAGTCACAACCTTTGAGCCGCTAAAAGTTTGTCTCGATGATGACAGCTCCATTGAGGATGAAGATGAAGACATGTTTGACGATGATGCGTTTACATTTGATGATAATGACTTTCAAGCCATCATGTCACATGAGGCCTTCAAGCGAATGTCATTAAATTCGATATCGGTGATATCTCGATCGACGTCACTGTCTTCGGTGGAGTCTCTTCCTCTCTATCATACTACGCCATCATGTCCGCTACTACCATCGCACCCGAGTGCACCTCTCCTATCCAAGGCTACCGACATTAGTACCGATTCGTCTCCAGCGGCATCAACGGTGAGTTCCTCTTGGCGTCATGTCGTGACGCGCCTCATTCGTTCACCGTCTGAATTTTCAGACACCTTCTGTCCATGTGACTTTGAAATGACTAGTCCTCTTTTATCTTTTACCCTTGCTCACTTATTGTCCCTCCATTCCATACAGGGATCACTCGGAACTTTGACCCTTGCATCACATGCCAGTTGTAACACCTCATTACTATCATCACGAAGAACACCATCACGGTCCACCAAACGTAGAGTATCTCTCCATAACGACGTTGCCGTTATACCAATACCAATGCGATCTGAATATCTGAATAGAGAAGTAATGTGGTACTCCGCTAATGAGTTACATCAAAATGCCACACGCAATGCTATTGAATTTGCATCCGAGGGATATAATTGGCGTCATGTGGCCGATGATGAACATATGATACACTTGCCATCAGGGGAGCGTATCCATCCAATCCATTTTATCAATATTGCCAAGTTTCGTCCATTCCCTCCTAATATAACGAATTCGCAACAACAGCGCGAACAGCCTCTGACCGCAACTTAACTTTTTGTAATTTGTTGCCCGCTAGCTACCTACACATTGTCTAGCAATTTTGTGGAGTATCCAACAAGACAGTGTTGCCCTCATTTGAAAACTTTTACTGTAGTATTAATATAAGTACCAATGCTATATAAATTCAACACAAAACATTATTTTTTTGTCTTTAATGCACGGCCCCACCTCTACGTGGAATTGTCTGATCTCTCTTACTTTTCCTCGTGGTGATTCTCGTATGTATGTAAAAGTCGAGTCTTTATGAGCGGGAAGATCCGTTATGAGGACCAGCCCAACGAGATCCTTTTTCATCATGGAGAACATTCGGGAGGAGGAAACGGAACCGCTAGCAGCATCGCCACCGCGGCGAATGGCAGAGGCATACTCACACAATGATAGACGAAGGTGAGCAATTATTCGACTTCATGAGTAATTATTTGACCAATATCTAATTCATTGCTTTCATGGTACCATACCATGCTCCTTACCGAATCAACTGAAACTATCATTACGGAAACTACCAACATTCTCAAACGACACAGCAAAATGAAACGATGTGCATATTACATATTCTTCTTTACATCCATGGTCTGTTTCGTCTTGATGCACCTGTCTGCTAATAGCGTAGATCAAAAGCAACAAATGCGTGCTCAGAAAGTACGTAAAAAGGCAGAAATTATGCCGGAGGATGCAGTACAAAAGATACAGAGTGCTATTAAACATGTTGAACTTGATGAGAAGATTGCTATTATTAATGATGCACATGCTGCATATGATGAATCCACCGACAATAATGATAGTAGTAGTGGCAGTGTGGACTCGGATGCATTAGTGAATGATATCATGAAGGATGGAGATGAACTCGATCGTGAAGTTAAGAGTGTATTAGCTGATGTAGATAAAGCCGAACAGGGTGAAATTGATACGAATAATTCAATGATTACAAGTGCTGTAAAGAATCTCGAGGATAGTATCATGTACTATCTGGGGAATGTATTTGGAGGAGGTGGGGAGTATGAAGAGTTTGACGATGATGATGATATGGTTGCATCTACTCCCTCGTCGGATGTTACACTAACAGAAAAGCAATTGGATGTTATTGCAAAGAAGATCTCAGAACGTTTGGAACTTGACGCAAAGAAAGAGTTTAAGGCAAAGGCCGATGCTTTTAAGAATGAGAAGAAGGTTGAGATTGAACAAATATTAGAAGATGATACACAAGCAAAGATGGAACTTCGCGATGTGAGTGACTCTCTCATTTTAATTTTATTTGTTCTGTGCTTACTGCCACCGTCATTTTACTTGTGTGACTAATTCGTTAAATAGATTACCAAAGCTGTGAAAGAGGCATCCCCCGTAGTTGTGGAAGATCTAAGAGATGAGATCGACGAAGCTGCCGAGCAAGTAAAAGACAGTCTTCCGGAAAAAGCAAAACAGATTAGAGATATTGTCGTTGAGGAAGTAACAGGAAAAAGCTTGAATACAATTGAGAAGTCAAAGCGTGCGAAGGCTGAGAAAAGGAAGCAATTAAGAAAAAACTTTGAAGAGATTGTTAAATCAAAAACGAAGAGTGGTATGAATGATCACGAGAAGATTGATACTGTGTTTCCCAACCCAAACTTGGTAACCTCCTCCTCTACTCCAGAAGAAGATTTAGATGCTAGTGATACAAACACAAAAGAAGACGAATCAGATAGAGCAAAAAGGGATAATAGTGATGATAGTAGTGATGATAAAAAGTCTGTAGATGTTGATGGGGGAAAAGAAATGACACCGTCTGAGAAACGGGCCAAAGAAAAGAAGGATAAGATAGATATGGTAACAGCGAAGGAGAAAGAAGAGACTGATGAGGAGGAGGAAGAGGAAAACAAGGAAGATGAGGAGGAGGAGGTCCATACAGCGAAGGAAGAGACTGATGAGGAGGAGGAAGATAAAAGCAAAGAAGACGAAGAGGAGGATCGAGGCAACCTAGCACTCGCGGCGACTACTACCCTCGCTAAAGTGGTACAGGAACAAACGGATATGCACCCAGGAATCAAGGGAAAATCTGCAGTGAAGACTAATTCTGCGTACAGTGATATCGAAATGGAGGACGAGGACGAGAATGAGGAGACAGAAATTAATCAGCATGGAGAGGAGGAGGATGATGACGATGACGATGAAGAAGCTGTTGAGTAAAATGAATCCGTACACTGATAACATGAAGTAGAATATAACAAAAGAAACACTGACATGAAGGTTAGAATAGTGATCAAATTTTTGTCTGCCCCACCACAAAGTGGTGCATGTGCATCCTTTGTTTCTGTAAAGCTTTTTGTGGTCGAGCCACAACATGACAATGTCATCGTCCTCGTGGCATTGTGTCGCCTGCACATACAGAAACAACAATTGGCATGGATTGGCATGTGCCGTGTGTAGTACTGCACGTTATCATGATGACCATGATCCGGTTGTCATGCCTTCCAGCGTCGAGGAGCTACCCTTGGAATTCGATGATAGGACTACTTCTCCTACAATGGAGTACTTATATGGATTATCTCTTCCTCCTCCTTGTCGTTCAATGCTCCCGCCGCCAATGCCGTTGCATGGAATGTAATACCGTCCATGAAAGATCAAAAGACGGTCATGGGCAATCATGCTGCAAATAAGAGAGCTGTCAAGCTTACCAGAGAATTGTGGGGCAAACTACTATTTGTTATTTTATTATTGCTAATTGATATATTTGGTGACAATGATAATTCTTTTCTCCACTCTAAAATTCCGAACAGGGATGTCGACCGTGTCTCGGTGGTGGTATTCGACTACATGTTGATAATTGATATTACCATTTGTATCAAGGAAGGGTTTTTAAACGAACCTTACTTATTATCCATAACCAAAGGTAGTCATAAGTAATGGATCTAACAACTTATTCAGAGTATGTATTTCATCCGTACTATATGCATTTTGTGGATTAGCACTACCATACTTTAACCAAGAGTCAATCAACCCATTCCGTTGTTTCCCATGTGCCGAACCAACCTTGGCACTGCGTATCACATAATGGAATGTACCATTAATAACATCTGTATCGTCTACTCGATGACCAAGTGTTGCACCTGCACAGGTACATATCTGTTTCGTAACCTCGTATGGGAAGTAGATTATATCTTCAAAACGTATAATTAAACGTGGAAATGGTGTACTGTTGATGTTGGCATAATAGTATTGTCCATACCATTCATTCCATAAATGAATAAGTGATTGATAATGTAATTTACCAGCTCCATATTGAACAGTTACGGCAGTAGCATTATCATTATTAGTTTTTGATGATGAGGTACTAATATGTGGACAGGGTAATTTCGTATTATGCATATTATTCCATGTTGCCGTATATGGATTACGACACATGCTCTTTAACCAACTGTATGGATTACGTATTAGTACTATTGGTAATACATCCTCGAAGGTATACTTAATATTCTTCTTCTGTTTAGTATAATTGGTACGATAGGAGGCAGGTGTATGTTTGCCCCACGGTACCTCCCATTCATTGCCATGTCCACGTTTAGAATTGTTATGAAATAATGAACTTTGTATACGATGTATATTTTGACAATTGTATTCTAATAGTACACTTAAATAGTTAGTGCCGGTATTAAACATACCTGCTGGTGCTATACGACGTTGTGTCGGATTGGTTGAGGTACCTAGTTGAAATTGAGTACATGTTTCAAGTCCATGTATTATTGGCTTGTATTCCTTATTATTATTGTTGTTACTGTTGGTATCAACTTTTTCATCAGTATTTCGTTGAAAGATGTTATGAATAACAGTTTCCCACTTTGGAATTGTTTCCCAATATTGTGCATCCACCTGTGTGATATTACGTGTCCGTAGCATGTCATATAATCGTTCTTTGCCCTGCAGTGTCCCATCGGACAGGTTGGGTGTTATCATACCATTCACGATATTAATATCAGTAGTACTGTGACTGTTGTTATCACGATCATTATTGCGAGATTGATTGCTCCTATTTCTGTCTATTCGTAACATTGTCGAATTCTTGAGCTTGGTCGAATTGACAATACTGCTAGCAATAACTTTGCTGTTAGAACTCTGACGCTGATGACTCATCAACTTCACCAATGACAAATCACCCTCCTCCCACGGACCAGAATGATGTGGTGTTGTTGATACCATTTGTGAACCCATGTATATGTTAAGTATTGCCAGTGTAAATATTGCTTTACTAATCCAAAGTATTATAAAGCGTAGAAGATTCTCCCTTGTTAGACGTTTGCGAATGATGTAGGGTATTATCATCATCATGAATGCATTTCTAGTGATGAATGCGAATGGAAGAGTGTTACACTGCGGCCTGCAAGGTGGGTGAGTTGAATCATCGCCTGAAAATTCAGATCATTACTTTTACCACCTTTATTTTTTACGTGATCGTCGACACAAGAACGAGACGAAGTAGCATGTGGAACCTGAACCTATCAAACCTTGCCGCGAAGGCTCAGGAGGCAGCGGCACGGCTTGAACGACAACTCGATGACTCTGTTGGGTTGAATAGTGGTGAGGATGCGACTACGGAAATAGCAGCAGCGGATGATAATATAAACGATGATGATGACGATTTCTTCTCGGACGATAATCATGCAAATACTTCTTCGACAACCAGGCCGCAAGAGCAGCCGATTCAAGCTAATCGTAGAATCGAAGTTCTTCAACCGCTAAGTGCCAATACTACGCCGGTGTCGACGAAATCGAACATTATTGATCATGATAATGATGATGACAACGACGAGCAGGTGGTGAATTTTGGGGCTGATACATTAACTGCTGTTGACGGGAATGGATGGGACGATGCAGATGAAATATACGATGATGATGATGACGATGACGAAGAATTTCAAGAGAACGATAAAAAGGGCGAACAGGAAGAATTGAACAATGATAAACAAGGATCAATTGTGTCTCTTGAGACAACGATTGAAAACTCCGAGTCACTAATTACTACACAAACTTCTCCTTCTATTGATGAGACTGCATTGAATCAAATGATGGAAATGGGATGCTCTATCAATGGGTCTAAACGTGCCTTGTTGGCGGTGGGTGGATCAGATGTTGAAGCGGCAATGAACTGGGTATTTGAGCATAGTGATGATCCTGACTTCAATGATCCATTACCAGAAGAAGATGTGACCGAATCTGAACAGATCCAAACAACAATTCAATACAATAGTGAAGAGAAACTTCAAGAAGCAGAGCAGGAGAAGACATTTCAAGAGGATACAGCACCGATACAAGTTAATGATACCGCCGTCTTGCAGCCTCCTCCTCCACAGGACGACTACAACGACAGCATCCCATCGTCTTCGCCCCAAATGGATGAAGCCGATATACAAAGATACCTAAGATCCATATCTGATCTTGAATTGAGACTACAACAACGGGAGGAGCAGTTAGCGTCGAAGTCAGATATGATCGCATCGCTTTCAGAACAGCACGAGTCGGAGCTTCTTAAATTACGTGAGGTGGTATCAGAGACAAAGGAAGAGGCTAAAAAGCGTATTATTAAGGCAAAGGAGCGTGTAGAGGAGATGCAAACGAAGCTCAATGAGGCAGCACGACGGGCAGATGCTGCAGCTGGAAGTGGACACGGACAGTCAGAAGTAATTAATGAGCTCCGTGCCGAGGGGGAGAAATTGGCACGGAAACAGGGTGAGATGGAACAAATGGTCAGGAAGGCAAGGGGAGAGGCACGAGACCTTGAGGAACGACTTGATATAGAGAAAGCTGCGCATGAAAAGGAGGTTACAAGAGCAGAGGGCTTGGAGAAAGAGGTTAAATCTCTCAAGGAGGGGCTGTCATCGGCAAGGAAGGGAGAGAGTCAGTCGAAGAAGCTTGAGGGGGAGCTTATGACTGCAAAGGAGGAAACGGAGAAGCAACGTGCATCGAACATGGTGCTGGATCAGCAATTAAAGGAGTTGAAGGTTGAAAACAAATCACTAAAGAAGGATGTCGAAGAGGCTAGGGCTGGATCCGCAATTGAGCTACAGGTGGAATCGAACAAACTCCGTCGGGAAAGGGATGACATGCTTAGCGACTTGGAGGGGAAATTGCGAACAAGTGAACGAGAAGCAAATGTACGCGAGGATGCCCTTAGACACGAGGTATCTGAATTAAGAAAGAGGTGGCAAGATGCTGTTCGTCGAGCGGAAGGTAAAGCAATAATGCATGTGTCTGTTTCCTCATTTGCTAGTTCTCATACAAGCGCCGGCCTCATCCCAACATCCTTTAGATCTCAGCATGGACGTCCAGCAAAGCACTGCACCGTTAATGCGTCAACTCGAAAGTACAGAACGACAAAATCGTCACAGGGCGGCAGCGTGGGCGGAAATAGAAACAAAATTACGATCCGATCTAGAAGATCACATAATAAAGTTGGAGAAGCTCACGAAGGAGAGAAATGAGTTAGCATCGAGTGACAAGCGTTCACAGCGTTTCTTGAAAGAGAAGGAGGAAGAGATTGCATCTTCCCTGACGACAATTGATGCACTCACAGCTACCATTGGTACACTAGAGAAGAGATTGGAGGGGTCCGAGGAAGAGATTAAAAGGATTAAACAAGAGTTGATCGTTGCTGAACGCAAGGCATCAGAGGGTGCATCGAAAGTACGGAACGAGATGATGCAGACTGTAGTTGACAGTGAAGAAAGGTACCGATCACAAATAGATTCTTTAGAGGAAGCGTTAGAAGAAGAGAGTCAGCGAAGGGCATTGCTTGAAACACAAATGAATGACTTAGTACAGAGTGTATCATCACTGGACTTTTCGCATAATAGTCATACTGGTAATGGGGGTCAGCATTCACCGGAGAAGGAACGAAAACTCATTTCTGCATCAAATCAAGCCTCGATTCTTCAGAGCACGTTGGCAGGTTTTGATAGTGATATTGATGACGATGACGACGATGAGCAAAGCCCAGGAGAGCGTCAGGCCGGCGGTAGCTTTGCGGCCATGGAACAACTCTCACTAGGTCTTAAGGGAGCCAAGACTGAGCTCGAGGCTCTTCGGAAGCAATTGGTCACATCGGAGGAAATTAGAGCAAGTTTACTCGATGAGTTGGGCGCTGCAAGACAGGCGGTCGAGAAACTGCCATTATTTGAGCAGAAAATTAGTGAGCTGACAATGGAGGTCAAGTTGAAAGAGATGGAGATTCAAGGATTAAAGGATGATATTGCTGATGTAAAATTCTTATACCGGTCACAGCTTGATGACTTACTTGAAGCCAAGGCAATTTCACCGTTGGTGCAGCAGGACGACTACTCCTTTGAGACACAAAACGCGTTAGTTGTTGATGAATAAATCATAACTCTTAGAGACCCCCCGACGTATTGTAATTTTACGTTTCAGGTGTAAATTGCAATCCAAATTTGATGCAAATTCATTTACTACATTCTAATACAATTTTTCTAATGCACACCCCCCCCCCCATCGTCTTTGCTTGGACTATTGCATTACAACACACAATGTCACCGTTTAGAACTTTTGTTTTCCTCTTGAAGTTCTTTAACTTGATTCTCCAACATGGCTTTCTCTGATTTTGCAAGAGTCAGTTCATCCTGTAATGAAGCTACCAATAGTTGCAATGATTCAATCTGTGCAAGCGCATCCGTTAAGGCTGTATTACTTTCCAACCTTCCCTCATCGTCTTTGGGGATGCCCTCCATTGCCAGACTCTTTAGATCAACGAAGGAGTCAGAAATTTGAGACTCTTTTTCAACGTTAACGCCGCTGCTACTATCACCACCGCTATCGTCTAAGGATGCGCCATCTGCCATACTCCACCCTTCGCTTGTCGGCGCTCGTTCACGTACAGTGACAACCCCACGCGCTAGCTCTCCTTCCACGATTTTATCATCATCATCTTCGTCGTCATCATCACCATCATCCAGCCCAACGGACTCATTGATCGTGGTCTCAATACGAGCAAGGGCATCCTTCGCCGTTTGGGCAAGGTCCGACAGGCCTAGATTCCACATGTGGATGTATTGTACCACCCTCTGGTGGTAGAAAGACGAGTAAAAGTTCTTCATTTTTTCGGCGGGTTGTTTCTCCCCCCCACCCCTTGATCCTCACCATGGCGACTGCGCCCGCCGGCAACGGCCACGTTGATGCAAAATTGGACGAGATTCTTAATCTTGTAATGGCATGCAGCCGTGGTGAAGTAGGTAACGATGCCGTGGAGAGTGCACTATCGTCGATTGTTTCAGAACATGCACCATCTACATCATCAACTGCTTCTACGTTGGTCGTTGAGCCACCGATGATAACAACTAGTGCTCCTCCGTGTATGGAAGCGCTCGAACCCTGTTCCATATATGGCGATCGTCCCATCATTCCGGATGATGGGAACTATGACGATGACGATGAAAGCGGGGATGAAAAGCAAGCACGGAATAATAAACCAACTCCCCATCTCGACAACGCCACCGCTGCCAAGATAAAGAAGGCCGCGAGGAAAACTGCCGCAGAACGTCAGAAGGCATTGGAGCAAATACCGTTGGGTAGAATGGGTGAACGGATGCTAATCACATTCGGGGATGGTCCGGTGCCTGACTTTGAGGTAATTTCTGCTGCACTCAAAGGGACAAGGTCGACTCTCCAACGTGCCATTCTTGATGCACGTGCATTACGCAGGTGGGTCTGTGAATATCATAATTATTTTGCCTGCTCCTCTTATGTGTATCTATATATTATAAATCTACTCCTCATCCATACATTTGCTTTATGTACTAATATCGCTTGTCGTCGTCGTCATAATAATACATACTTTACAAAATACTACTTCAGAAAGCAAAAGAATGATTGGCATCAGGCAAGGGCAGAAGCCACGATGCACAGAGGAGAGGCTGCGTCGAAACTTGAAATGAAAAAGACATCCACCGGAATCCAAAGCTCCGTGGCTGATTGTGAATTATCATTTCGGGCCATGGAGGCACGTGGGGATCTATTAAGGTTCGACGTATCGTGTGGATTTGATACATCACAATTTGAAGTACTTTTCCCCGAGGAGATGAGCGCCTATCAAAGATGGAAGAATATGCATGATGCATATTCAGAGAAGAGTGTAGAAATTCCAACAAGTATTAACGAAGAAGAAGCCGACAAGTTGAGTGCAGAGACTGCCGCTGCTGACCCAGTACAGCTCGAAACAATTCACAGCGGTCGAGTAATCGAAAGACTCTCCAACTTTGACGCCAGGACGGATGACATGCGTAGTGATGATTATCTTAAATTTGCAGATATTCGCAGGGGTTCCTTCTTACCCCGGTCTGGTGGTACGAAGGGAATAGCAGTAGCGGAAAGGAAGAGAGGACGCCCATCTAAGAATCGAACAACATGGACGAACTTGAATCCGTCGTCTATCGTTTTCTTACATTGGATCGGATTTGACCCGACATCTGCACTTTCACCACCCAATGAGGAAACCACACAAGCGTTGGGGTATCTTGCGTATGACTTTTTTGGTCGTATTGTCGAGAAGGTATGTGAATTTTGTTGACAACACTGCTTTGATGTATTGCCGATATCGATAATGCATTTGGACTAATATAAATGATTGAACCCGACGTACCTCCCTTCAACCAGGCGGTATCCATACGATTGAAACGCGATGAACGCATGTTCAATCATCCTCTGCTTCAACTAAGTGGAGGAGATCAACTCGATAAAGGAAACATCGAGCAAGCATTAGCTGCAGTCGAATTTAACTCGTTGCACAGCTCATCAAATGTAGAACTTGGGAAATCATCTAAAATTACACAGCTCTATTTCGGCCCTGGTTTCGAAAGCCGAATTGAGCTGGAGATGGATGAGTAAGTGTTGTAAGCATTTATATTTGTTTACCATGCCAATATTCCTCTGATGATAAAAATATTGTTTTCCTTGTCTAGGATTTTTGGGTCAAAAGAAAAATCTTTATCCGCCGAAGAGTTGAAAGCTCGTAAGGATGAAGAAAATCTATTTTCATATCTTCCTGAATTGCCTACTGTTATACCATCCAAAGATACTGTGAAAGAAAGTACAGAATCTTCTACATCATCAGTCAAAAGAATGCGTGCTGAATAAATAATGTCGGAGAGTTGCTTGCCCTGGTTGTCTTAAATTCTTTCCAGTTCATATAAAGATTAACATCCATGAAAATTGTAAGGCATATCTCTACTCTTCCATCTGATGTAATTTGTATCATAGTTTAGCTTGCTTTAAGGCGCTGTTCAGAAAAATGAACTAAGGACATGATGTATGTCCCATTAAACATAGAGTTGTAGATACCTCTCAGCCAGCGGCCTGTTTAGAATATCCCTATTGCTGTTGTAACTGCAAAGATAAGAAACAATGCTCCCCCAACAATACCAATTACCTTTTCTGAAACATACTTTGATATGTAGGCTCCACCAATAACGGCAATCCCAGTAGCTACAGCATGTGCTGCGATGGCACCGGCTGCCACACTTACGGGATTTTGTGCCGCCGATAGTGCAATCGTTGCTAGGAATGAACGATCTCCAAATTCAGCGGCAAATACCAAGGCAAAGATACTGGCAATCTGAGCTCTATATCATTCCCAAAGTATGCATAATGTGTTAGTGAAACAATGTGCGTTAGTGAAACTGTCACAATGATCCAAGCATGGAATTATAATCATTCAATTTTCGTTTACACACTCACCCTGCCGAAGCTTTGTTAATTGTATCGCTTCCCTCGACCGTCTCCTCGGCCTCTTCAAACTCTTCGTCCATGGCACTTTTACCCCCCTCTGCATCATCGAATAATGCCTCGCTTAATATTTTAATCCCAAAGTACGTAAAAGCCAGTACCGCCGCGACGTCATCCAATGGAACGCCGTTGGCAATTTCCGACGGGACCGCGTGGAAGACTTGTCCGATGATTACGGATATTACCGTCATTACGGCCAGCGCCCCCAATGACCCCACGAAGGATATCAGTCGCGATAGTTTGGCCGCCAGTAGTGCCGCGACGAAGAATGTTTTATCGCCAATTTCGCTCAGGAAAACGAGACTAAATGCTTGATAGAAACCAGAATCCGTCAAACTTGCAATTGCAGATGACGTCGTTGCGATAGTGGGCATTGATATGGCATTGGAGGCAGCAGGTAGTGTAAATATTGCAAGCGCTGTCAAAGCAGCAGCAAGTTTCGGTGTAATGATGCGTCTATCAATCGTTTGAGCAGCAGCATAGTCAGCAATAGACGATGATGATGATGATGATGATGATGATGATGATGATGCAAATCGTTTACTAGGAGTGTGGTTGTCATCAATTTCAATTTCAGGTATAACAGAATTCATCGCATCGTCATCATTTTCCATATAAGACGATCGCAATTGTGATTCACGAATGATACTACCAGTTGTTATTCGAATTGACGATCGTGATGGAAAAGGCCTGTTGAGTGAAGGATTTAGCACACAACATGAGATAAATAAATTCGGGTGGGTTGAAGAACACCAAAACAACTACATGTATAATAACGTACCCCATAAATCCATTGACCTGACGAGCACTGCAAATAATGCTGACGGCA
>Ga0247831_1003740_pt1 | contig 21547 bp, 16 predicted proteins | sample LaCruzMarch2015__9_FD_192406 | JGI IMG/M metagenome (GOLD analysis project Ga0247831, IMG submission 192406) | Freshwater microbial communities from meromictic Lake La Cruz, Castile-La Mancha, Spain - LaCruzMarch2015_1m | ecosystem: Environmental > Aquatic > Freshwater > Lake | place: Spain...
ATACAACCACATGTCAGTGGGATGTAACTGGATCACAACCTACGCAACCAACGATTGCTTGTTACGAAACCGCTACGTGGAATACAACCACATGTCAGTGGGATGTAACTGGTTCACAACCGACTCAACCAACAATCGCTTGTTACGAAACCGCTACGTGGAATACAACCACATGTCAGTGGGATGTAACTGGATCACAACCGACTCAGCCAACAATCGCTTGTTACGAAACCGCTACGTGGAATACAACCACATGTCAGTGGGATGTAACTGGTTCACAACCGACTCAGCCAACAATCGCTTGTTACGAAACCGCTACGTGGAATACAACCACATGTCAGTGGGATGTAACTGGATCTCAACCTACGCAACCAACGATTGCTTGTTACGAAATCGCTACGTGGAATACAACGACTTGTATTTGGGATATCACAACGATTCCTGCTCCAACTCTTTCAGTTAATAATGACACAATTTGTGTTGGTTCAAGTACGCTTTTAATCGCAACACCAAGTATTATTGGTGGAAGTTTTACATGGTCAACTTCTAATGTAACACAATCCATAACTGTAAATCCAACAGTAACAACAACCTATGCAGTAACATACGATTTGAATAACTGTTTTCAGGTTTCGGCTCAAGGAATCGTCACTGTCGATCAATTAGTTGCAAGTACCTTTTACCAAGTAGGTGAAATATGCTCAGGGGGTTCTTTTAACCTACCAATTATATCTAACGAAGGATTTACTGGAACATGGAGTCCTTCAATTAATAATGCTGCTACAACGGCTTATCAATTTACTCCGACAATTGGTCAATGTGCAGCTAGTACGGTGATGACAGTCCAAGTTAGTCCTTCGATTACTCCAGCGTTCAATCAAGTTCCGCCAATCTGTGCAGGTAGTGTTTTAAATGCACTCCCATCAACATCATCTAATGGAATAAGTGGTGCATGGTCTCCTGTTATTAATAATCTACAAACTACCAATTATACCTTTACACCTGATATCTCTCCAGGACCAGATTGTGATCAAGCGGCTAATTTGTGCAGTAGTTCGACTACTTATTCCGTTAATAATTTAAATGGTGGAGGAAATAACGACGATGAACCTGAATCAAATACATGTATGGATGTTGTTGGTCCGGACGAGCAAAATTCAGCTTGGTTTATCTGGACTGCTGCTAACGCGGGAAATTTAACTTTTGATATCATCCCAACACAACCAAGCGATGACATTGATTTTATTCTTTATGAAATTACAGGTGATAATCCATGCGGTGACAGAACAGTAATTCGTTGTAATTCTGCTTCTTGTTTAAACTCATTAGGTTCTACAGGATTGAGTATGTCAGATACAGATATTTCAGAGGATCCAAATTGTGATCCAGGGGAAAATGGGTATTGTCAATTTATTTCTACTATTCCTGGACGTACTTATGCTTTGTTAGTGAATAATTGTAACACCAATCAAGGATTTACTTTACAATTCAATAATGGTGTTGGGAATCCTGCTCAGTTTGCTTTACCAAATTCTTCAAGTACTTTTTACAATTCAACTACTTGTAATGGTCAATGTGCCTCTTCGGTATCAATGACAATAGTAGTGAATCAACCAACTAACATTGTTATTGATTCAACAATTTGTTCGAATGTCTTGCCAATTATTTGGAATGGAATCACGGTGAATTCTGCAGGAAGTTACACGGCTAACTTATTATCTAATGCAGGTTGTGATTCAGTGGTTACATTGAACTTGACAATAATTACTGTTAATGCCTCAACAACCCAAACCAATGTATTGTGTTTTGGAAATACAACAGGAGCAATCGATTTAACGGTTTCAGGTGGAACAGTTCCATACACCTATAGTTGGGATAATGGATTAGTTTCTGAGGATTTAACAGGAATCGGCGCAGGAACATATGTAGTTTCGATAACGGATGCCAATGGATGTACAACATCATCAAGTGCAACAATAACGCAACCGGTAAGTGGAATTGTTTTGACTGAAACGCATGCAAATGTATTATGTCAAGGAAACACAACAGGATCGATTGATTTAACAGTAATCGGAGGATCAGGCACATACAGTTACAGTTGGGATAATGGTCAAAACACAGAAGATTTATTGAATTTATCTGCAGGTATTTACACTGTTACCGTGACAGACAACTCAAATTGTACTTCGATATTATCAGTAACTATTACTGAACCTGTAAGTGCGTTATCGGCCTCAACAACTGTTACCAATGTATTGTGTAACGGCAATTCTACAGGAGCAATCGATTTAACGGTTTCAGGTGGAACAGGCCCATACAGCTACAACTGGTCAAATGGATTATTGATTGAAGATATATCAAATTTAACTGCGGGATCTTACACGGTTGTAGTAACAGACAATAATGGTTGTACAATAACATCAAATTCAATTGTAACCGAACCAATTCTTCCATTAACATCCTCAACGACCCAAACCAATGTATTGTGTTTTGGAAATACAACAGGAGCAATCGATTTAACGGTTTCAGGTGGAACAGTTCCATATACCTATAGTTGGGATAATGGATTAGTTTCTGAGGATTTAACAGTAATCGGCGCAGGAACATATGTAGTTTCGATAACGGATGCCAATGGATGTACAACATCATCAAGTGCAACAATAACGCAACCGGTAAGTGGAATTGTTTTGACTGAAACGCATGCAAATGTATTATGTCAAGGAAACACAACAGGATCGATTGATTTAACAGTAATCGGAGGATCAGGCACATACAGTTACAGTTGGGATAATGGTCAAAACACAGAAGATTTATTGAATTTATCTGCAGGTATTTACACTGTTACCGTGACAGACAACTCAAATTGTACTTCGATATTATCAGTAACTATTACTGAACCTGTAAGTGCGTTATCGGCCTCAACAACTGTTACCAATGTATTGTGTAACGGCAATTCTACAGGAGCAATCGATTTAACGGTTTCAGGTGGAACAGGCCCATACAGCTACAACTGGTCAAATGGATTATTGATTGAAGATATATCAAATTTAACTGCGGGAACTTACACGGTTGTAGTAACAGACAATAATGGTTGTACAATAACATCAAATTCAATTGTAATCGAACCAATTCTTCCATTAACATCCTCAACAACCCAAACCAATGTATTGTGTTTTGGAAATACAACAGGAGCAATCGATTTAACGGTTTCAGGTGGAACAGTTCCATATACCTATAGTTGGGATAATGGATTAGTTTCTGAGGATTTAACAGGAATCGGCGCAGGAACATATGTAGTTTCTATAACGGATGCCAATGGATGTACAACATCATCAAGTGCAACAATAACGCAACCGGTAAGTGGAATGTCAGCGAGTATTTCTAATCAGGTAAATGTAAGCTGCAATGGATTAAGTGACGGATCAATTATAATTAATGTTATTGGAGGATCTGGTAATTATTTAATTAATCCATCTCAGAATAATCTTTCAGCAGGAAGTTACAACTATACAATATCTGATTTGAATGGGTGTTCAATCTTATTGAATGCTGTCATTAGTGAGCCTGCTCCATTGGTTGCTCAGTTAACAAATACAATAATAACTTATAGTGGTGGAAGTTCAACAATAACTGTTTCCGCATCAGGCGGTACAGCACCATATAATGGCGTTGGAACATATACAGTAACTGCAGGAACATATAATTATACAGTAGTCGATGCCAATGGATGTTCTGACTTAGTTTCTGTAACTATAACAGAACCTTTACCATTAACTGCTACTTCAACTGCTGGATTAATTCAATGTAATGGTGGGACAACTACAGTAACTGTTTCTGCAGCCGGAGGAACTGCTCCTTATTCTGGCGTAGGAATATTTAATGAAACTGCAGGAAGTTATATTTATACCGTTACTGATTTTTATGGAAACACAGCTTCTACATCAATTACTTTAACTCAACCATCCCCGTTATTAACAACTTCTTCAGCGTCAAGTATATTGTGTAATGGAAATCTATCTACTGTTACAGTTGCTGCATCTGGTGGTGTGTCACCATATAATGGTACTGGAATTTTTAGTGAAATTGCCGGAACGCATAATTATTCTGTTTCTGATGCAAATGGGTGTACCAGTACAACTTCGGTGATAATAACTCAACCATCAGCTCTAGTGGTGACAGATGTGATCCAGAATGTAATGTGCCAAGGTGGTTCAGGTTCCGTGAATATTACTATTTCAGGAGGCGTTGGTCCCTACAATGTTGTATGGAATGGATCTGTAAATGCTGAAGATTTACTTTCAGTTAATGCTGGAACATATAATGGATTAATTACCGATGCCAATGGGTGCCAAGCGACAATTCAATCTGTAGTTCAAAATGATTTTGCGATACAACCTACTATATCAAATGTTACCGGAACGTATCAACTGACTTGTGCGGTTACAGTGATTAACTTACAAGTGAATAATGCAACAAGTTATACTTGGAGTGGTGGATTATCCGCAGGATCAATAAATAATTCATTCAATTCTCCTGATACCTATTTTGTGGATGTTTTAGATGCCCACAATTGTCCAAGTCAGTTAAGTGCTACCATCACTCAAAATATCAATCCACCAACTCCAGGAATTAATAATATTTCAAATAATTTAATTTTAACTTGTTCAAATCCTACTATTAATGTTCAAGCAACGGGAGGTGTGTCATACCAATGGTCAAATGGTTTAAGTAATGCGGCAAACCAATCATTGACGCAAACAGGAACGTATACAGTAACCGTAATAGGTTCTAATTCTTGTACAGCAACCTCTTCAATTACGATTACTAGCAATCAAACTGCACCAACAGCAGTGATTACAAATAATACAGGGTCAACAGTTTTACATTGTAACCAATCACAAATAAATGTCACAGCATCAGGTGGTGTTTCTTATTTATGGAGTAATGGTTTAGGAACGAATCCAACTGTAAATCTTACAGCAGGTGGAACTTACACAGTTACTGTTATTGGAGCAAATGGATGTCCAGACACAGAAATAATTACAATTAATCAATTACAAAATCCAACCGTAACAGTTAGTGCAATTACAATGTGTGCAGGAGGAACAGGAACGTTAACTGCTGTTCCATCGACACCAGGAGGAACATTTGTTTGGACTCAGTTCCCTAGCAATGTACAATTACCAGGTAATGCATCGTCAGTCATTGTTTCTCCAACTACGAATTCAATTTATAATGTTCAATATTTTGATATTTACAATTGTCCAAGTAATACTTCAATGGCGAATGTGACTGTTAATCAAACGCCAGTAGCGAATATAAGCGGTACTTCCACGATTTGTTCAGGAAATACAGCCATATTAACTGCAAATTCTTCTTTAACTGGTGCAAATGGATTTTATACTTGGAATCCAATAACGAGTTCATCTCAAACTGTTTCAGTTACACCAATGACCAGTACAAATTACTCGGTGATATATACATTGAACGGTTGTCCATCAGCAGCAGCAAATCACTTGGTTACGGTTTATCAAACTCCTGTTGTAACTGTTAATAATGTTGGTATTTGTACGGGAGGTCAAGCAACATTAACTGCAAATCCTGATATCGCCGGTGGAACATATTCATGGAATACATTCCCAACTCCAGCAACGACCCAAAGTATTACGGTTCAACCATCAAGTACGTCAACGTTTACAGTCGTATATACATCCCCGAATAACTGTCCAAGTCAATCTGCTACAGCTACAGTTACCGTTACTGATGTTCCATCGGTTGTTCTAAACGACATCAATGTTTGTGAAGGTCAATCTGGTAATTTAACAGCAGTACCATCAGTTCCTGGAGGTGTATTTAGTTGGACGCCTGGTGGAATGGGCTCAGCTACCTTAGCTGTAACTCCTGATTCCTCGATGAATGTTTCAGTAGTTTATATTTTAAATGGTTGCCCAAGTATTTCAGATACGGCTTTTGTAACAGTTATTAATACTCCATCTGTTTCAATTGCAGATACAGCAATATGCGCCAATCAAACAGCTACTTTAACAGCGATTCCTTCAACTCAAGGTGGTACATTCTTGTGGTCAACAGGAGGAACAACCTCTTCAATTAATGTAAACCCAACCTCTACAAGTTTATATAGTGTAACATACTTTGATAATGGATGTGCTAGTCCAACTGCATTTGCTACTGTGACGGTTGATCCAATTCCTGTGGTTTCGTTTGATGTTGATATTACAGAAGGGTGTTTACCTTTAACCGTTAATTTGACAAATACTACATTGAATACAACCAACTGTACCTGGAATATTGAAAATAATGGAGTTCTAAATGAATGTGGAGAATTAAGTTATACCTTCCAAACAGCAGGTTGCTATGATATTTCGTTGACAACGGATTCGCCAAACGGATGTACAAACACATTAATGTTATCAGATTTAATTTGTGCTTATGCATCACCCAATGCAGATTTCTCACTTTCAGCAACTGAATTAAATGTGAGCGATCCTATTGTAACAATCAACAATAACTCAACCGGTGCCGTAGATTATATATGGAATTATGGCGATAACACAACTGATACATCTATTTATAACCCAGAACCCCATTTATTTGAGGGTTATTTAGATAGTATGTATACAATTTCCTTGATTGCAATCTCAGAAAACGGTTGTGTTGATTCAATGAATCAAATAATCACCTTTAATGACGACGTGACCATTTATGCACCTAATTCATTTACGCCTGATGAAGATGGATTAAACGAAATTTGGCTCCCAGTAATTTCATCGGGTATTAATACAAATTCATACCAATTAAGAATCTTCAATCGTTGGGGACAAGAGTTTTTTGCAACCAATAATATTTTGCAAGGTTGGGATGGAACATATTTGGGAGATAAAGTTCAAGATGGCACCTATAGTTTCCAATTGACCTATAGCAAATCAGGTCAAACAAAGAAAAATGTTATTGTAGGTCATATCAATCTTATTCGATAGATTGGAATGATTCTTGAAAATAAAGCGGAAAATTAAATATGAATATTCAATTTTCTAATGTCATCCCTGAACCATTATCCTCTATTCACCACAAATCAGGTAGTATTTGGAGTGCGGATTTTACAATTAAATCCGGTGAAAAAATTCTGTTAAATGCTGCAAGTGGAAAGGGTAAAACTACCTTCACACATTTATTGATGGGGATCCGAAGTGATTATTCAGGAGATATATTTTTTGATGGAAAAAATATTGAGTCTATGATGTTGGACGAATGGGTACGTATTAGAAAAAATATAATTGCCGTTGTTTACCAAGATTTACAGCTATTTTCAGAGTTGACAGCTTTTGAAAATGTTATTGTTAAAAATCAATTGACACAAGGTTTAACAATCAATGAGATTGAATTTATGTTCGAACAAGTTGGATTGATTGATAAAAGAAAACAAATCGTAGCCACTTTGTCTATGGGGCAAAAGCAACGCGTGGCAATAATTCGAGCTTTATGTCAGCCTTTTGAGTGGTTGATTTTAGATGAGCCTTTTTCTCATTTAGATAATGAAAACAGAGAAATTTGTTTTAAAATAATTTCTGAAAGTTGTTCTATGAATAATGCCGGAATGATTTTAACATCATTAGACGAAATGGATATTTCAGATTTTGATAAACAGCTAAAACTTTAGTCATGCTGAAGAAATTACTTTTTCAACATCAAGATAAAATTCAATACAATATTGCAATTGTAGGGTCAGTAATTGGTATTTTATTTTTAATTACTTCTGTACATTATTTAATACGCGTCAATGAATTTGGTCAAGGACAAGAAATACTTGGTCCAAATACTATGATTATACAAAAGAAAGTGAGTAACTCATCTAGTTTGAATCTTTCAAAAACAGACTTTAGCTCAGATGAAATCAATCGATTTAAACAAGAACCTTTTGTAAGTGATGCTCAGGCGGTAATTTGCAATAATTTTAATGTACTTTTTTTAACAGATGACTCATTGGTGCCTAAATTTAGTTCTGATGTTTTTTTACAAACCGTAAATACCAAATTTCTCGATGTTAAAACTAAAGAATGGGTTTGGAATGACGGAGATACTGTTGTGCCAATGGTGATGCCTAGAGATTTTTTGGTTATGTTAAATACCTTCATGAGTGCAAGCGGTATTCCACAAGTTTCTGAGGATTTAGCTAAACAAATAAAATTTAAATTAAGACTTTCAAATGATAAAAAACGAGAATTTGTTTGGGCTAAAATTGTAGGTTTCACGAATGAAATACCTTCTTTATTGGTTCCTGAATCATTTATGAATGCTTCAAATGAAAGATTTTCAACAGGAAAACAAAGTAAAATCACGAATGTCATGATTTCTTCTAAGGAAGGTGAATTTGGAAGAATGGAGGAGTTTTTGAATGAGCGTGGTCTTGAATCAAGAAAATCTCAAGTGGTTATTGGCAAATTAAAAAGTATTGTGAGCACATTATTTATGGTTGTTCTCATAATTTCGATAATTACAGTGATTGTATCGGGTTTGGTTTTAATTCAATACCTACAATTGTTGATAGCTAACAATAAATATTCTATACGTACACTGTTGCGTATTGGTTATCAACCAAGTAGCTTAATTCGTGTTTTTATTATTTATTTCATCCAAACATTTGGGATTTTAACTTGTACAAGTTTTGCGTTATTTTACCTTGCTAAATTTATTGTTGACGACCTGTTCGCTGCTGGAGGATTCTTACTAAATGAATCAATTTCCATGTTAAGTGTATTCGTTGCATTCATATCATTTTGTATTTTTGCGCTTGCCAGCTATTATGTGGCAAAGCGTAAAATAAGTAAAGAGTTTTAATCGTTAATAAAATGTTAAATTTTAAACTATTCATGCTTCATTTCGTCATTAAGAACAGATCAATTCAATTACTATGAAATTCATTATCCTTTCTTTAGTTTGCTGTTTTACAATATCTTGTAATGCTCAAAAGTTGAGATTTAAAGTTACCGGCCCAAAAGATTCAACCGTTTTTTTAATAAAATATTATGGTCAAAAGTTGTTTTATGCTGATACAGCTGAAATGAAAAATGGGTATGTAGAATTTGATGGAAAAAAGCAACAGTCCGGTATTTTAGGGTTATATCTTCCAGATCAAAAATTCTTTGAATTTATTTATAATAACGAGGAAGTGAGTATTGAGACTTCTGGGCCAGACTATACGGGTAATTTAAAAGTTAAAAAATCAGAAGAAAACGCCATTTTTATTCCTTATGTTAAGTTTATTGGAAGTAAAAAGTCTGAAGCGAATAAATTGGGGGAACAACGTACTAAAATTAAGGAAACAGATCCTGCTTATAAAGCATTAGGTGAACAAATTGACCAAATTAATAAAGAAGTAGAAGATTATCAGTTAGCCCTGATTAAAAACAACCCCGATAAATTAGTTGCTAAAATAGTAAAAATGTCCCGCGAAGTTGAAGTAACTGAAGCTCCGAAAGATGCGAGTGGTAAAGCATTAGATCCTGATTTTCGTTTCAAATATTATCGAACTCACTATTGGGATAATGTAGATTTGAAGGATGATCGTTTGGTGAATAATCCCGTTTTTCATAACAAAATGGAATTTTATTTTACAAAAATGATGGTACAGCATTGGGATACGGTTATATATTATTCCTATGATTTTTGTGATAAATTAAACCCTAAATCTAAAGTGTTTGAATATGTTGTGGGTTGGGTCACTTCCAATTATGGAAAGAGTCAAATAATGGGGATGGACAAGGTTTATACCTACATGAGGAATCGGTATTATTGTTCTAAAAATTCGGAGGGGAAATCTCCAGCCTTTTGGGTGGCTGATGATAAGTTTGAGGATTTATGTGGTAAGATTAAAACTGAGATGAATTTGGTTATGGGTGTTTGTCCTCCAAATTTAATTTTAAAGGATTCTACGGATTCAAAATGGGTTAATTTACACCAAGTTGCTGAATCGGCTGAATACACTGTTTTGTATTTTTGGGATCCAGAATGCGGTCATTGTAAAAAGACAACGCCTAAATTACAAACCTTGTATGAAAAGAAATTTAAAGATCGAAATATAGAGATTTTTGCCGTTGGTAAAGCAGTTGGTGCTGACTTTGAAAAATGGAAAAAATTTATTCGTGACAATAAAATGACTTTTTATAATGTTGCAGTTACTGATAAGCTCTATGAGTTAGCAAAAAAAGACCCGAATAGTTTAGTTCCTGTTCAGGGAGATAATAGACCTAAACCAACTACCTTAGAATCATTGAATTATCAAACGGCATATGATATTTTTTCCACTCCTCAAGTCTACATATTGGATAAGGATAAAAAAATCATTGCTAAACGTGTTTCAATTTCACAAATTGAAGAAATGTTAGATGCGCTGCAAGGAAAAAAAGACTTGCCTAAATTATTTCCTCCAGACCCCGAGGAGGATAAGCAAATGCAACAGCACTAAATTTTCATTCGTTGTTGAATGTACTGAATATCTTTGCGTATTTCTTGTAATGATTGATTGATATTTGTTGCATCAAGTTGTACATCTGGTAATTCTGGTGAAATATAATTAACGAAACGCCAAATCTCTACGATAGAATTTACATGAACCACGTACGGTTTGTACATAGTATTTGTTGAACATAATTGAAAAGAACCACTTTCATCTAGCATATTGTTAACTACTTTAAATACTATCCCATCTTCTTTTGTAACAATGATACAAGGAGTTCCTGAACGAATGGATTGCCAGTTTTGAATAAATTCAGCAACAACAAAAGACCCTTCAACAACTGGAGGCATGGAATCACCTTGAATAGGAAAAGACCTGTATTTTTTATCCTTAGAAAGAAAAGGTAATGAAAAAGTTGGTAAAACTTTAAGGTATTCTGGATCGGCATAGCCGGAAACATACCCGGCAGAGGCTTTTAAAGGAATCATTTCTATCACCTCTTCATTATTTTGATCGACAATCGACGTTAAAATACGTAGTTTGTCACCTTTTACATCGGTTAAATTGCCAGTTTCAAATTTTTGCCATTCTTTTTCTGATAGAATTTCAAAGTTGTTCCGTAATAAATCATCTATTGAAACCTTATAAAAATCAGATAACACAATTAAATTATCAATATTTGGTTGTGCTACACCATTTTCATATCCACTATAGGTAGAACGAAAAAGATTCAGACTCTTTGCAACAACTTCTTGTGAGATTTTTCTTCTTTTTCTTAATGCTTTCAGATTTGTTCCTATGTTCATGGTTTATTATTTTTAACAAATATATATAAAAAATTAAAATACAACCAATTAATTGACTAAAAAATAATCAATATAATAAAAGAGTAATTTTGACTAATTTTGTACAACTGATTCAATAGATTATGAAAGGTTGTTTGATTATTGTCTTGTTTACTGTTTTTATAGTATCTTCTTGTGCTAAGGGCTATGGAACGACTTATGTTTCAGGTGATGTATCGATTTATTATTATTCTCCTGAAGATTTAAATCAAGTAAAGGCATTGGCTGAATTTTGGAATAGAAATAACCTATCCAATAAAAAGAAACAATTTTTACGAATAGTTAAAACAGATAAAGGGAATTATCAACTTCAACTTATTGCTTCCAATTCTGAATTAGCACACAGACTAAAATTTGATGAAATAAAATTGCTGCAAGAGCTGGAAAATAAGTTAAATATGGAGGTTTTTACACAAAATAAAACAGATTTAGTGATTTGTGATTCACGATTTACCGTCTTGAATGATTTAAATTTTTAACTTTTTTTGATTTGATGTACTTTCTTTTATGTTTTATCGTTTATACTATATGAAATTTAGGTTCTCCATACAAGTAATTGTGTTTTTTATTTCTTATTCGACTTATTCTCAAGGTTCGTTCCAACAGAATTTCTTTTCATTGTCTGAACTCGGACCGACTATTGGTAATATGTATTACCTCGGAGATTTAAATCCATCCAAGCAATTTTACAAGCCGAATCTAGCCGTTGGTCTTATGTATCGCTACCATGTAAATGCTCGATTGGCATATCGTTTTAATGTTGCAACGGGATCAGTAGAGGCATCAGATGCAGATTCGCAAAATGAATTATTAGTAAATAGGAACTTAAGTTTTTCAAGTAATATTCAAGAGATTGTTGGTGGACTTGAATTTCATTACCACAAATATCAAATGGGAAACAAGAAATACAGAGCAACGACTTATATGATTTTTCAAGCAGGGTTATTTCATTTTAATCCAACGCGTGAATTTAATGGAAATGAAGTCGAATTGCAGCCATTAGGAACAGAAGGACAAGGTACATCATATGGTAGAAAGAGGAAATATAGCCGCTATCAGTTGTGCGTTCCAATTGGACTAGGTGCAAAAATCTCATTGGGAAAGGTCGCTAATCTTAATTTGGATATAGCAATTCGGAAAACTTTTACGGATTATTTGGATGATGTTGGTTCTAATTATAGTGTCGATCCTGCAGCGTTCGATGGACTAAATGAAGACACAGCCATGGAACTGTCTAATACAAGTATAGATAATTCACGATATAGTCGTCGAGGCAATAAATCAACAGATGATTGGTACGTTTATTATAGTGCATCAATAACTTTTCGTTTAGGAAAAACTAATAAATGTGCCGAGCCTAGGTAATATTCTCCAACTTTCTACCTTATAATTTGTTCAATACTTGTAATTTCACGAATTAAATTATTTCAAGTATGAAAATCGGTGTTTTGTTGATTCAATTAGGTACACCAGATAATGCGACAGTAGGTGCAGTTAGACGTTATCTTTCCGAATTTTTAAATGATCCTCGGGTTATTGATGTACCTTGGTTGGCTCGAAAAATTTTAGTAAACGGAATTATTGTTCCTTTTCGTGCACCAAAATCCACTAAAATCTACAAGGAATTATGGGAGGAGGGAAATGGAGTTTCACCCCTTTTGAAACATACTGAAACGGTTAAGGACTTATTACAAGAACGATTTAATGGAGCAGATGTCACTGTTGAAATGGCAATGCGCTATCAAAATCCATCCATGGAAAAAGTAATGGAGAAAATGCACAAAGCGAATTATGATAAACTAATTATTTTGCCATTGTTCCCCCAATATGCGAGTGCTTCAACTGGGTCTGCTGTTGAAAAAGCAATGGGTATAATAAAAAAATGGTGGGTAATTCCTGAAATTTCGATCATTAGTCAATTTTATGAAAATGAGGGTTATTTGGACTCAATAGTGGACAATGCGTCTAAATTTAATTTTGGAGATTATGACCACATTCTTTTTTCTTATCATGGATTGCCTGAAAGACAAGTCGATAAAGTGTATGAAGCAACTGATTTGTGTGGCGATCAGCCCTGTGAAACCGAGATTAACGATGAAAATAAATTCTGCTACAAAGCTACTAGTTATGCAACAACCCGCTTGATTGCCCAAAAATTAAATTTGAAGGAAAGTGATTATACCGTTTGTTTTCAATCTCGTTTGGATAAAAAATGGTTGACCCCATTTTCTGATAAGGTTGTGGAAGAATGGGCAAAAAAAGGTGCGAAGAAATTGTTGGTATTTAGTCCTGCATTTGTCTCAGATTGCTTGGAAACCATTATTGAAATTGGCTCTGAGTATCAAGAGATATTTGAAAGTGGGGGAGGTGAAAAAGTTCAATTAGTGCCAAGTAGCAATTCCCATCCTCGTTTTATCGATGGGTTAGAAGAGCTTGTTCGTCAACGGATTTAATTACCTTTCGGGCGTTAGTATTAGTGCTTTTTTTTTATCTTTGAGAATATGAATATTCAACAATTAATTGATCAAATTGAAAACGAATTTGAAGAAGTTCAACCAGGGACTATAAAACCAGAGTCTTCTTTTCGAGAATTAGAGGGTTGGAGTAGTATGCATGCACTTATATTAATTGCATTAATTGATAATGAATATGATATTTTGTTAACGGGTGAACAACTCAAAAACGCTCAAACTGTCCAAGATTTATTTGAAATAATTCAATCCAAGTAAGTTGGGATATATTACCGTAAAAAACACAGTAATTAAGGCCATTTATACGTCCGTTCCAAAGCAGAAAGTATACACGAAGGATTATGATTGGGTTTCTGTTACGGAACGAGCTTTATTTGCAAAAACGACAGGAATCACAGAGCGTAGAGTAGCCTCATCAACCACAACATGTTCTGATTTGTGTTTTCAAGCAGCAGATGCATTATTGAACGATTTAAATTGTCGAGATGAAATTGAAATGATTCTTTTCGTTTCTCAGTCTCCAGATTATTTCCTGCCCTCAACGGCAGTGATACTTCAAGATAAATTAGGCCTTTCCAAGAATACATTGGCTTTTGATATTAATTTGGGATGTTCGGGATACATTTATGGTTTGTCCGTTGTAGGTCAATTTTTACAATCTGGAAATATTAAAAAAGCACTTTTATTGTGCGGCGATAAATCAACTATTTCCACAAATTTTCAAGATAAAAGTACGTACCCACTTTTTGGTGATGCAGGAACAGCTACACTTTTAGTTTATGATGACACAGTTGAAAATTGGGTGATTCACTTGGCAAGTGATGGTTCTGGGAAGGACTCAATAATCATAGAGCATGGGCATTCTAGACATCCATATGGAATGATTTCAGACGAATACATGGAGTATGAGCCAGGAGTAATTCGAACAAAAAAACATTTAGCATTGAATGGAATGGATGTATTTAATTTCGCTCTGAAAGAAGTTGCTCCATCGATCAAGTTCATGTTGGAGCATTTTGATAAATCGATTGATGATATTGACTACTTTGTTCTGCATCAGGCAAATAAGCTCATTAATGAAAGTGTCCGAAAAAAGTTAAAAATTCCTGCTGAAAAAGTACCTTATTCAATTCAGGATTTCGGAAATACAAGTTCAGCCTCAATTCCGCTAACGATTTGTTATTCATTGAAAAATGAAATTGAATCCAACCATTTGCGCTTGTTATTTGCTGGATTTGGGGTAGGGTTCTCTTGGGGTTCAGCGCTTATAAGTACTTCTAGAATACGCACAAAAATAATAGAGCATGATTGATTTAGCCAATAAAAGAATATTAATCACGGGAGCTTCATCAGGTATTGGCAAGGCCACAGCACTATTATGCGATTCTTTGGGCGCTTCTGTTATTATTAGCGGCCGAAATGAGGAAAAACTAATTGAAACATTATCCCAGATGAGTGATCGCACGCAAATGGTTACAGCTGATTTAACAGAGGATGCGGGCATATCTTTTTTAGTTGATTCAATTTCACAAATTGATGGTTTATTTCATGCTGTTGGAATCATTCAGCCCTATCCGATTAAATTTATTAAACGAAAAAATATTGATGAATTATTAAATACGAATTTAACAAGCGCAATTTTGTTAACATCGAATCTTTTAAAAAACAAAAAAGTGGCTTCTTCAAGTTCTTTTGTTTTTATTTCGTCTGTCTCTGCGGACCATCCTTACCTTGGCGGCGCCCTATATTCAACATCAAAAGCTGCGCTTGAGGCTTTTAGTCGTTCTTTGGCTTTGGAACATGCTTCACAGAAAATTAGAGCTAATGTCCTCTCACCAGCACTCGTTGAAACCGAAATGTTCAAGTTAACTCAAAATGCTTATTCAGAGGATGAATTCCAGCAAATCATTAATCAATATCCTTTGGGAATAGGTCGGCCAATTGATGTTGCGAATGCCGCTGTATTTTTTTTAAGTGACTCATCGAAATGGATCACGGGTACAATATTGAAAATGGATGGTGGGTTATTATTGAATAGTAAGCGCTAGTTATTTGAGCATCCAGCTTCCTCCAACACTTGATACATTATATAAACTTAGGAAATCATTATATGTCGAGGATGTAATTCCACCCGTTGGACAAAAAGTCACTGAAGGAAATAATTGACCGTATGCTTTTAAAGCCTCAATTCCACCAGATAAATGAGCTGGAAAGAATTTCAGGAAAGAACAGTGCCATTCAAGTGCTTGCATAATTTCGCTTACGGTTGAAACACCTGGAATGAATGGAATGCCGGTTTTATGAAGTTCTCCAACTAACTTTTCGGTTAATCCCGGTGAAACAATGAAATCAACGTCCAAAGCATGAACCATTTCAATTTGTTCTGGACGAATAACTGTTCCAACTCCTATCTTGAAATTAGGTAGGTCCATTGTTTTAATTTTTTCAATTGCAGTTAGAGCATAATCCGTCCGCAAAGTGATTTCAATACAGGATATTGAAGCGTGCTGAATTTTTTCAAGTTGAAGTACTAAGTCTTCATAGTTGTGAATCGTGGCAACTGGGATTACCTTATTAGTACTCAAAATATCGTTAATTCCATTTTGTTTCATAGCTTATAAAATAAAGGAAGCTCCTTCTTCACTTGAAGAAATTGAGGTTCTTAAATTAGTAAAAAGTTCACGCCCAAACCCTTGTGTTTTATCCGTTTTTGTTGAAGCTGTTCTCGATTCAAATGCTGGTGTAAGACATTGTAGGGTTCCATTAATTGCGTCCAATTTTAGAAAATCTCCTGAAATTATTTTGGCGATCGGACCACCATCTGAAGCTTCAGGTGTTAAATGAATTGCTGCGGGCACTTTTCCAGAAGCACCGGACATTCTACCGTCTGTAACTAATGCAACATTGAAACCTCTTTTTTGTAGGATGCTTAATGTTGGTGTGAGCTGATGAAGTTCAGGCATTCCATTTTGTTTAGGGCCTTGAAAAGGCAATACAGCAATAAAATCTTTTTCAAGCTCACCATTTTTAAATGCTGTAATTAAGTCTAATTGTTCATTGAAAACAATTGCTTTAGCTTCTATAATAAGATTTTCATCGGCAACTGCAGCCGTTTTAATTACTGATCGGCCCAAATTACCTGTCAGAATTTTAATTCCACCGTTCGCTGAAAATGGATCATTCGCTGATCGAATTATCGAACTATTTAATGTAGCATTGGATCCGGCCTCCCATATTAATTGATGATCTTTGATTTTGGCCTCTTGAGTAAATAATTTCATTCCAGCGCCTAAAATTGTTTGAACATCTTCATGTATTAACCCATTGTCTAGTAATGTTTTAATTACAAATCCCATTCCACCTGCTGCATGGAAATGATTAACGTCTGCAGCTCCATTGGGAAATATTCGCGTTAATAAAGGAACAACATCAGATAGATCCGACATGTCTTCCCAATTAATAATAATTCCTGCAGACTTAGCAATGGCTATAAGATGTATGGTGTGATTTGTCGATCCCCCTGTGGCTAAAAGTCCGACTATACCATTAACTATCGCTTTTTCATTAAGGATAGAACCAAGTGAATAATCAAAACCGAGTTGTGTGTTTTTAATTGCGATTTTGACAGCTTCTTCATTCAGTAAACTTCTAAGTTCAGTGCCAGGGTTAACAAAACTTGAACTTGGTAATTGAAGTCCCATCATTTCCATCAGCATTTGATTGCTATTTGCAGTTCCATAAAATGTACAGGTACCAGGAGAATGGTAGGAATTTGATTCTCCTTTTAATAATTCTGCCCGACCGATTTTCCCCTCAGCAAATTCTTGTCTAATATGGGCTTTTTCTTCATTCGTTATTCCACTTGGCATTGGGCCACCGGGAATAAAAACAGCTGGTAAATGACCGAATTTGAGTGCGCCCATCAATAATCCGGGAACAATTTTATCACAAATCCCCAAAAATAATCCAGCATCAAACATATTGTGAGACAAACTAATTGCGGTAGATAGAGCAATTACATCGCGGCTAAATAAAGACAACTCCATTCCAGGTTGTCCTTGCGTAACACCGTCGCACATTGCCGGAACACCACCTGCCACTTGCGCAACAGCATTGTGTTTATCAGCAAAAGTTCTAATAATTTCGGGATAATTTTCATACGTTTTGTGTGCCGATAACATATCGTTATAAGCTGTAATAATCCCCAAGTTAGGAACATTGTTTTCAGTTAATTTATCTTTATCTTGGGGCGAACAACCAGCAAAGGCATGAGCTAAATTACCACAATTCATGTGTTTTCTAGAAACTCCGGATTCATATGAAGCCTTCATATCTGCAAGGTAATTTAACCTTGTTTGATCACTTCTTTGAATGATTCGATTTGTAACTTGCTCAATTCTTTTATTCATATTTCGTTTTCTGTATAATAAATTTCTTTTATCCGAGGTATAAATCCCCCTATTGGTAATTTAAGTTCAATTGCCTTATCCAAAATCATTTTCTTTTTTCTCCCCGTAATCATTAGGTATAAATTAGAGGCTGAATTTAATAAAAAAGGTGAGCAAGAAATTCGGAGTATCGGCATTTTAGGAGCATTGGTTGACACCACTAAATCTATTGTCTTAAAGGCTAATTCGGAGTTTAAATCATTAGGAAACAGTGAGGCAGTATGCCCATCTTCACCCATGCCTATTACGATTACATCACACGTTTTAAAAACGGAATAGGCTCTTTCAACATTCTGAAGATTTTCTAATTGACTATTTATTTGATTTACCATCGGTATGAAAGTACTCTTTTTAGCTTTGTTTTTCAAAAATGAATCACGTAGTAACTTTTCATTTGATGAATCACTTGATGCAGGAACAAACCGTTCATCAACCAAACCAACAGTGACCTTTGACCAATCTATATTTCCATTGCTTAATAATTTTAATAATCCTTTCGGTGTTGATCCACCAGACAACAATATAGTAGCAGAGTTCTTAGTAGTAATTGCCTCAGAGAGATCAGTTATTATCTGATTGAAAAGAGCTAAATCGAGTTTATTTTTTGATTCAAAAGTATTCATTCTTCGCGCCAACTTTTAGTTATCCATGAGGATCCCTCATCCAAAACATCACCTCCAGGTCCCCAAGTTCCTGATTCATACAAAATATTTGATTGAGAAGTTGAGTTCCAGTTACTGGTAATTGATTCAATCCAGTTCCAAGCTTCTTGTAATTCATCCTGACTCATAAAAAGGGTTTGATTCCCACGAATTACGTCGATAATTAATCGTTCGTAGGCTTCTGGAAAACGTTCTTTAAAAGAATCAATATAATCTAATTTTAGGGCAATAGGTTTATAGCGATAACCGCCAGGTCCCGGGATTTTAGTCATTTGTACAAGTTCAATTCTTTCTTCTGGTTGAAGTCTAATTATTAATTTATTGTTATTCAGTTTTTCTTTGGAAGGGAAAATATTATGTCGCACTTCCTTAAAATTGATTACAATCTCAGAATATTTTTTAAACATTCGTTTACCGGTTCTTAAATAAAATGGAACATCCTTCCATCTCCAATTATCAATGTAGGTTTTAATAGCTACAAATGTTTCAGTTTTTGAACCGAATTTTTCAATATCCTCCAAGTATGATTGAACTTCCTCACCTTGGATAGTTCCTCTTGTATATTGTCCTTTAACTGTGTCTTTTTGCACTGTTTCACGCGTAAATGGTCTTAATGCGCGCAAAACCTTCAATTTTTCGTTTCTTACTTCATCAGCGCCAAGTTCATGAGGGGGTTCCATTGCTACTAGGCAAAGTAGTTGAAGTAAATGGTTTTGTACCATATCTAATAAAGCTCCACTATTGTCATAATAGGCGGCTCTTTTTTCTACACCAAGTGTTTCAGCAACTGTAATTTGAATATTATCAATATGTTCAGAATCCCAAGCTCGTTCAAATAAATTATTTGCAAACCTTAGTACCATTAAATTCTGGACAGTTTCTTTTCCTAAGTAATGGTCAATTCTATAAATTTGATGTTCATCAAATGCTTGAGTAATTTCCTTATTGATTTCATTAGATGATGACAAACTATATCCAAGTGGTTTTTCTAAAACGACTTTACTAGTAACATGAATTAGGCCTACTTTCTTTAGCGATTTTGCTATTGGTCCAAATGCAGACGATGGTGTAGAGAAATAATAGATGTTTTGATAATTAGTAAATGAATTTAGATATTCAACAAGCTCCGAATAATTTTCGATTTTAGTGTCCTCGATTTGAATTAATTTTACTCTATTAGAGAAATTATCAATTGATAACGAGGATGTTTCTCTTTCTTTACTGTCATTTATGAAATGAATCAATTGAGCATGAAAATCAAATTCTGTTGGATTTTTTCTTGTTATTGCAATGATATTATAGGGGCATAATAACTGTTGATCTTGATCACGGTGGAAAAGCGCAGGGTATATTTTGCGAAACGCTAAGTCACCGTCTCCGCCAAAAACAATAATATTGAAAGATTGAAAAACTTCTGTATGTTTTATTTTTTTATTCATCACCATTATCTTTGTGTCAAATGTACGCTAACTGTTTGGTTTAATCAAGTTTTAAGCCAATTTTTAAGTTGAAGTTGAAATAAGAGCAGCTATGTTCTGAGTAGGTTATAAATTGTCAAAAAATCATAAAATCGAACTCTTTATTATTTTTATTGTTAGATTTAAAAAAAAACAAAAATCATGGGAAGACCAGCGACAAAACCAGCAAGACTGCGCGATGGATTTTATATAGAGGTTAAATCGGTAGGTAGTGGTTCAATTTATGTCAGGAGGGATACGAAGGAACAAATGATTATTGCTGCTGAAGATTATTCTAGGACTAAGGACGTCCATATTTTAGGTGAAATGCGTAACGATAAATGGATTGCAGATTAAACACATGAAAAGTCTAACGACAACAACTTTCTCATATTACTTTTTTGGTTGGATAACAGCACTGTTTGTTCTGATATTTAGTGTCCCATTATTCATTTATAGTGACCTGATAATTTTAGCTAAGTTAAGCGGCGTTCTTTCAATTGTTGTCTTATTAGTCGCATTAAGTTTCTGGAAACAAGTTTCTCGAAAGAGAAACAAAATTAAGGACAGAGTAGTTTTAACGGTTAATGAATTATATTGGATTGATAAGCATATACTTTGGTTTAAATTATTATCTCGGGAGGAGCAAAAAATAATTAAAAATAGAATGGGGATTTTCTTGTCATATACTAAAATAGTAGATGGGGACGAGGATAAAAATCGACTGCTTTATTTAGCATTGTTTGATACATTGTTTTTCTGGGAAGATGTTCAACCAAATTATCAAGTAAAGTTAATCACTGTAAAGACCATTGATGCTTTAATTTTTGAGAGAACAGACAATGGGTATGAAATATCCTATAAATACATAATAAATGTTTTCTCACTTTTCCATTTTGTTGAAACAACAAAAAATCTATCAATTTCAGAAATAAGCAATCTCTTGAAAAGTGAATTAAAAAAGATTTAACTTTAATTGGTTGTAAAACAGTTGTTTGAAATTAATTAATTACTTTTTTTATTTTTTTTTTGAAAAAAGCTATTGTCAATTAAAAAAGCATGCGTATCTTTGCACCCCGCAAAAGAGTGGGATGATTTAGAAAAGAGTTGATAAATTATAATATTAATAGAGATATTGATACTTACAACACAAAAGTTCTTTGAAAGATTGGGTAAAAGGAAAGACAGCG
>Ga0247831_1003743_pt1 | contig 21538 bp, 22 predicted proteins | sample LaCruzMarch2015__9_FD_192406 | JGI IMG/M metagenome (GOLD analysis project Ga0247831, IMG submission 192406) | Freshwater microbial communities from meromictic Lake La Cruz, Castile-La Mancha, Spain - LaCruzMarch2015_1m | ecosystem: Environmental > Aquatic > Freshwater > Lake | place: Spain...
TGGTTTGAAACCGACAATCTTCTCGACAACGGATATTCACGTGCATGTGCCGGAAGGTGCGACGCCAAAGGATGGCCCGTCAGCGGGCGGCGCTATGGTCACGGCGATCGTTTCGGTCCTCACCGGCGTGCCAGTCCGCAAGGAGGTTGCGATGACGGGGGAAGTCACTTTGCGCGGCCGGATTCTGCCGATTGGCGGCCTAAAGGAAAAGTTGCTGGCGGCCCATCGCGGCGGCGTGAAGGTCGTGCTCATTCCGAAGGAAAACGAAAAAGACCTCGCGGAGATTCCGGACAATGTGAAGCAGGGCTTGAAAATCATCCCCGTCTCCACCGTCGACGAGGTTCTTGAGCACGCATTGACCCAACGTCTGACGCCGATCGTCTGGGAGCCGGAAGCTGCGGCCGCAGCCGCTAAACCCGATGATTCGGCCTCTGATGGGGTTCGCGCGCACTGATTGCGAGCGGCGCCAGGCTTAGACTCTGATAGAAAACATATTTTTGTCTTTGACCGGCGCCGCCTCCCTGCGCATATTCCCGGCCTTTTTGGAGAAGGAGGGGATATGAAGAAGACCGATCTCATCGACCAAGTGGCTGTCGCCGCTGGCATGACCAAGGTAGACGCGACGAAAGCTGTCGACGCCGTGTTCGACAGCATCGTCCAGTCGCTGAAGACAGACGAAGAAGTTCGCATCGCCGGCTTTGGCGTTTTCAAAGTCGCGCAATCGAAGGGCGGCATGGCGCGCAATCCGCGCACTGGCGTAGAGGTGCCAGTCCTGCCGTCTAAGAAAGCGCGCTTCACGGCCGCAAAAGGCTTGAAAGACGAATTGAACACGTAACCAAGCCCGCGTATTGAACGCGGGTGAGGGCGATTAGCTCAGTTGGTAGAGCAGCTGCTTTACACGCAGCGGGTCGGCGGTTCGAGCCCGTCATCGCCCACCATCCTGCCTCGCTCGTTCGAGCTGCGCAGGACTGGTAATCCCTAAGATGAAGCAGGATGCCCTCCGAAGCCATGGCGTAGGAGGGCGTCGGGCATAGGTTAGGCCGGCAAACCCAGCATCAGCGGCCTTGCAAAGCCAACAAAGGCTGTATCGCCAAAGAGCGTCATGCCCGGTCGCAGCCCACTCTTTTTCAGGAGAGCGGGCAACCATAAAAGGTTCGCTGGAAGAATCTTTGGAAAGTGCGGCGCATCGCCTTGACCGGCGCCTTTCGTTTTCGTACACGCACGCCCTCGTCTTCGAGACGCCCTGCGCGGGTGTAGCTCAGTTGGTTAGAGCGCCGGCCTGTCACGCCGGAGGCCGCGGGTTCAAGTCCCGTCACTCGCGCCATTTCATTTTTAAATCAGACTCACTTTTAAGCGGACCGCAAAAGGGCCCGATTTCGCGACCCAATTGCGAGCCACTTTCAAGAGCATCACGCTGAAGGCGGCTTAGATGCAACGCATCGCCTGAAAAACCGGCGTGCATGTCACGCGCTTGCTGGATTCGCGCCACAATTTGTCAAAGACCTATTTGAGGTGAGGACGGCCTAGGCTAAAAGCGCGCGAATCTATTGGAGCAGTAAACGGATGGCGAACATCGCCCTTCAATATCTTCCCGTCCTAGTTTTTCTCGGAATCGCAGGGGCGCTTGGCATCGGCTTTATGTTGGCCGCGTGGGTCATCGCGCCAAAGCACCCCGATAAGGAGAAGCTCTCAGCATATGAGTGCGGCTTCAACGCCTTCGACGATGCCCGTATGAAGTTTGACGTGCGGTTCTATCTCGTCTCGATCCTGTTCATCATTTTCGACCTCGAAGTGGCCTTTTTGTTTCCATGGGCGACCGTGCTGGGCGACGCAGCCAATGCCGATCAAAGCGGCGCGCTGACGTCAACGGCAACGCTGCCGGACGCCGGCTTCTTGTTTTGGTCGATGATGACGTTCCTTGGCGTGCTTACCGTTGGTTTCATCTATGAGTGGCGCAAAGGCGCCTTGGAGTGGGAATGAACACCTCGCCAACTTACGGCTCTTTGGCGCGCGCTGGCGTCGAGGGCGCAGCGCCGATCCGCACGGATGATCCGATCTTCAAGGGAATGTCCGCGGAATTAGCCGACAAGGGCTTTCTGGTCGCCGCTGCGGACGATCTCATTACGTGGGCCCGCACGGGCTCATTGATGTGGATGACTTTCGGTCTGGCCTGCTGCGCGGTCGAAATGATGCAAGCGTCGATGCCGCGTTATGACGTTGAGCGATACGGTTTCGCGCCGCGCGCTAGCCCACGCCAGTCCGACGTTATGATTGTCGCGGGCACGCTGACCAACAAAATGGCTCCCGCGCTCCGCAAGGTCTACGACCAAATGCCCGCGCCGCGTTACGTCATTTCGATGGGATCCTGCGCGAACGGCGGCGGCTATTATCATTATTCCTATGCGGTCGTGCGCGGCTGCGATCGCGTGGTCCCGGTCGACATCTACGTTCCCGGATGCCCTCCGACGGCTGAAGCGCTTCTTTACGGTATTCTCCAATTGCAAAAGAAAATCCGCCGCGAAGGCTCAATCGAGCGGTGAATTGAAAGGCGATGCCCACAATGGGTGAAGGCTTGCAACAACTCAGCGACAAGCTGCGCGAGGCGTTTCCAAACGCTATCTCTGCAGCGACGATCGCGCAGGGTGAACTGACCCTTGACGTGGTGCGCGATGATATTGTCACCGTTCTCACGCACTTGCGCGACGCCCCGGATTGTCAGTTTCAAACGCTGATCGATCTATGCGGCGTCGATTACCCAGATCGTATTGAACGCTTTGATGTGGTCTATCACCTACTCTCGATGCGCAAAAACATGCGCATTCGCCTGAAAATCACGACCGACGAAAAGATTCCGGTTCAAACAATCTCCAAGCTCTGGCCGTGCGCCGATTGGTTCGAGCGCGAAGCCTTCGATATGTACGGCATTTTGTTCGACGGACATCCCGACCTTCGCCGGCTGCTGACCGATTACGGTTTCCAGGGCTACCCGCTACGCAAGGAATTTCCGCTGACCGGGTTTGTGGAGGTTCGCTACGACGACGCCCAACAACGCGTGATCTACGAGCCGGTGACCTTGACGCAGGAATTTCGGAATTTCGACTTTGTAAGTCCGTGGGAAGGCATGCTTCAGCCGCTTCCGGGCGATGAGAAAGCGGGGAAGGCCTGATCATGGCAGACGATCCGCGCGCCCAAGCTGTCGTGACCGAAGATCCGGACAGCAACAAATTCACGATCAATTTCGGCCCACAGCACCCGGCGGCGCACGGCGTGTTGCGACTTGTGCTCGAATTGGATGGCGAAGTTGTCGAACGCGTCGACCCGCATGTCGGCCTGCTTCATCGCGGCACTGAGAAACTGATCGAGTACAAGACATTCTTGCAGGCTTTGCCGTATTTCGACCGACTCGATTACGTCGCGCCGATGAACCAGGAGCATGCCTATTGCCTGGCGGTTGAGAAGCTGCTCGACATCGATGCACCGCGCCGCGCGCAGTTTATCCGCGTGCTCTATTCGGAAATCGGCCGGCTGCTGAGCCACCTTCTGAACGTCACAACTCAGGCCATGGACGTGGGCGCACTGACGCCGCCGCTTTGGGGCTTCGAAGCGCGCGAGAAGTTGATGGTGTTCTATGAACGCGCATCCGGCTCGCGCATGCACGCGGCATATTTCCGGCCGGGCGGGGTGCACCAGGACCTGCCGCGCAAGCTACTCGATGATATTTATGAGTTTACCGAGGAGTTCCCGAAACTCATTGACGACATCGAAAGCCTGATCACGGAAAATCGCATCTTTAAGCAACGCAACGCAGATATCGCGGTCGTCAGCGTACAAGATGCGCTGGATTGGGGTTTCTCCGGCGTCATGGTGCGCGGTTCGGGTCTCGCATGGGATCTGCGCCGAGCGCAGCCCTACGAAGTCTATTCCGAGCTCGACTTCAAAATCCCGGTGGGTAAAAACGGCGATTGCTACGATCGCTATTTGTGCCGCATCGAGGAGATGCGCGAATCCACAAAGATTATGCGCCAGTGCATCGAGAAGATGCCCGAAGGCCCGGTTATGACCAATGACGGCAAAGTTGCGCCGCCGCGCCGCGCCGACATGAAGCGCTCGATGGAAGCGCTGATCCACCACTTCAAGCTTTATACCGAAGGCTTCCACGTCCCAGCCGGCGAAGTCTACGCCGCTGTCGAAGCGCCGAAGGGCGAGTTTGGCGTCTATCTGGTGACGGATGGCGGCAACAAACCATACCGCCTCAAAATCCGCGCGCCCGGTTTCCCGCATCTTGCCGCTATGGATTATCTTTGCCGCGGACACATGCTGGCGGACGTATCGGCAATTCTGGGCAGCCTCGATATCGTGTTCGGAGAGATCGATCGATGAGCGACGTCATCGCCATTACCCAGGCGCAACTCGACGCCTACAATGCGCAAGATCTCGATTTGTATTGCAGCTTCTTTACCGATGACGTGATCGTCGCGGACGTCGGCGGCGCGGTGACGAATAACGGTATCGAAGCATATCGCGCGCGCTATGCAAAAGCGTTCGCCGACTTTCCACAAAACAAGGCCGAGCTTCTTGCACGGATGCCCGTCAACGGCACGGTGATCGATCATGAGCGCGTCAGCCGCGGCCCGGACGGCCCGGTATTCGAAGTGGCGGCAATCTATACGTTTCGCGGCGACAAGATCGCTCGCGTTGACTTTGTGAAGTGAGCAGCTGATGGCCTTACGTCGTCTCGCAGAACAGCAACCAGACGCCTTCGCCTTCAACGCAGAGAGCTTGGCGCTGGCGCAATGGTGGCTGACGAAATACCCATCCGAGCGCAAACAATCGGCCGTCATTCCGCTGCTTTGGATCGCGCAAAAGCAAGAAGGGTGGGTGTCCGAACCCGCCATCGCGGCAATCGCCGACATGCTTGGGATGGCGACAATCCGCGTTTACGAAGTCGCGACTTTCTACACCATGTTCAATTTGGCGCCGGTGGGTAAATTCCACTTGCAAGTCTGCGGCACGACGCATTGCGCAGTCAGCGGCGCGAACGATCTCTTGGCAGCCTGCAAAAAACAAATTGGCGCGAAGGAAACGCCAAGCGCAGACGGCATGCTCTCCTGGACCGAAGTGGAATGCCTCGGCGCCTGCGTGAACGCGCCGGTGGTGCAAGTAAACGACGATTACATTGAAGATCTTGACGTACCCGCGCTTGAACGGCTCGTGGACGCAATGCGCAAGGGCCAAGCGCCAAAGGTTGGAAGCGTCATTGGTCGCCAAGGGTCTGCGCCAAAGGGTGGGCCGAAGGTTCTGATCGACCCGAGCCTTTATGACGGCTCCCGCGCCAAGCCGATCCAAATCGCCAACGCACCGAAGCCCACCGCCGAATGATGACAAAGCTGCCCCATAAACAAGGCCCAGCCAAACCCACCGGTCCGATCATGCGGGCCGTGATGATGGACTTTGCTTTGTGCCTTTTGGGTGTTGCGCTCTATTTGCAGACGAAGATGATTGCGTTGCTGATCGGCTGCGCGCTCATCGGATCATTCATCGTGGTCAGCGCCGTGTTTCAAAAGCGCAAAGCAAAGTCCGAAGCGCCGCACCGTCCAAACGCGCCGGCGGCGCCAAGAACACCAAGAAACGTCGCCCCTAAAGGCGACGGCAACGTTATAGAATTCAAGCGCCGGACCGGCCGCAAGTCCGACCGGTCCGGCGACGACAATCACAAATCCAATTGGCCATCTGCCTGAGTGAATTGAACCATGCCAATTCTCGAAGATAAGGACCGGATCTTCACGAACCTTTATGGCCTCCAAGATTGGGGCCTAGAGGGAGCGAGGAAGCGCGGCAATTGGAACGGGACCAAAGATATCCTGTCTTTTGGCCGCGACTGGATCATCGATCAGATGAAAGCGTCCGGTTTACGCGGACGCGGCGGCGCAGGCTTTCCGACCGGCTTGAAGTGGTCCTTCATGCCGAAGGAAGTGAAAGACCGGCCTCATTATCTAGTCGTAAACGCCGACGAATCGGAGCCAGGCACCTGCAAGGATCGCGACATCCTGCGCAACGATCCGCATTTGCTGATCGAAGGCTGCATGATCGCCTCTTTCGCGATGAGCGCGCACACCTGCTATGTTTATCTGCGCGGCGAGTACATTAATGAGCGGCACAATCTCGAAGCGGCGGTAAAGCAAGCTTACGACGCTAAGCTCATCGGCAAGGACAACATCCACGGCTGGGATTTTGATCTGCGCGTCCATCATGGCGCAGGCGCTTATATTTGCGGCGAAGAAACGGCCTTGCTTGAAAGCCTTGAAGGCAAGAAGGGCCAACCCCGGCTAAAACCGCCGTTCCCGGCGAACACTGGTCTTTATGGCTGCCCGACGACCGTCAATAATGTCGAATCGATCGCAGTCGCCCCGGAAATCCTCCGCCGCGGCGCAGCTTGGTTCTCGAGCTTTGGCCGTCCGAACAATGTTGGCACCAAGCTTTATTGCATCGGCGGACACGTCAACACGCCGTGCAATGTCGAAGAAGTGATGTCGATCCCGATGAAGCAGCTCATCGAGGAATATGGCGGTGGCGTCCGCGGCGGCTGGAGCAATCTGAAAGCGGTTATTCCTGGCGGTTCATCCGTGCCGATCATTCCGGCCGAACAATGCGAAGCTGCGATTATGGATTTCGACGGACTGCGCGACCTGAAGTCGAGCTTCGGCACCGCCGGCATGCTGGTCATGGATAAGTCGACCGACGTCGTGAAGGCGATTGCGCGAATTTCCTATTTCTACAAACACGAGAGCTGCGGCCAATGCACGCCATGCCGGGAGGGCACGGGCTGGATGTGGCGGGTGCTTGAACGCATGGCGCGCGGTGAAGCCGAACACCGCGAAATCGATTTGTTGCTCGACGTCGCTGGCCAAGTGGAAGGCCACACGATCTGCGCGCTCGGGGATGCGGCTGCTTGGCCAGTCCAGGGCTTGATCAGACATTTCCGCCACGAAATCGAAGACCGCATCAATCTCTACAGAGCCAACAAGCCGCACGTGGCCGGTTCGGCATTGGCGGCGGAGTAGGGCGATGACAAAGATCCTAGTCGACGGCGCCGAAATCGATGTCCCTGGCGAATACACGCTGCTCCAAGCGTGCGAAGCCGGCGGCGTGGAAATTCCACGCTTTTGCTATCACGAGCGTCTGTCGATCGCGGGCAATTGCCGGATGTGCCTGATCGAAGTGAAAATCGGCGGCAAGTCTGGTCCGAAACCGGTGGCGTCTTGCGCACAGCAAGTGCGCGATCTGCCGCCGTCGAAAGACAATGTTCTTCCGGAACTCATCACAGCGTCGCCGACCGTGAAGAAGGCCCGCGAAGGTGTGATGGAGTTCCTCCTGATCAACCACCCACTCGATTGCCCGGTCTGCGACCAGGGCGGCGAGTGTGATCTGCAAGATCAATCGGTCGCCTATGGGCGAGCGGGATCGCGTTTCGACGAGAACAAACGCGCCGTGCAAGAAAAATATATGGGCCCGCTGATCAAGACCGAGATGAACCGCTGCATTCAATGCACGCGCTGCGTTCGTTTCATCACCGAAGTCGCAGGCGTGGAATCCATCGGCGCGGCGGGCCGCGGCGAAGACATGGAGATCACCACTTATCTCGAAGCGGCGGTAGCCTCTGAGCTGTCCGGCAATGTCGTCGATCTATGCCCGGTCGGTGCGCTAACCTCCAAGCCTTACGCCTTCAACGCACGGCCGTGGGAGTTGAAGAAAACCGAGAGCGTCGACGTGATGGACGCAACTGGCGGCAATATCCGCGTGGATTCTCGCGGAGCAGAGGTGCTGCGCGTGCTGCCGCGCGTGAACGAAGAGATCAATGAAGAATGGATCTCGGATAAAACCCGCCATGCAGTGGACGGCTTGAAGCGTCAGCGCTTGGATCGCCCATATGCGCGCAAGGGCGGCAAGCTTGAGCCCGTCTCCTGGGATGAAGCGCTGGATATTGCGGCGAACCAATTGAAGGGTGATCCGACGCGCATCGGCGTGATCGCTGGCGATGTGGTCTGCGCAGAATCCATGAAGGCGACATTGGATTTGCTGAACGCCCTGGGCGTACAAAACCGCGATTGCCGTCAAGACGCAACCATCCTGGGCGGTCAGCGCGAAACCTATCTGTTCAATTCGACGATCGCCGGTATCGAAAAAGCCGACGCCATTTTGATGGTCGGCGTCAATCCGCGTCTGGAAGCGCCCATTCTCAACGCCCGTATCCGCAAGGCTTGGCTGCGAGGCGGTTTGGAAAAAATAGCGCTGGTCGGCGCACCTGCCGATTTAACCTACCCATATCAGCATTTGGGAGTCGGCCCGGATGCTCTGGGCCGCGTCGCCAATGGCAGCGCATTCCTCGACGTCCTTAAAAACGCAAAGCACCCTGCAATCATCATTGGCCAAGCCGCCCTCGGCCGCGCCGACTCACCCGCCATCCTCGCAGCCGCCGGTCAAATTGCGGCCGCGGCAAACATGGTGCGCGGTGGAGACGACGCCTGGAACGGCTTCAATGTCCTTCACAATGCCGCAGGCCGCGTCGCAGGCCTCGATCTTGGCTTCTTGCCGGGGGCTGACGGAAAAGCCACCGCTGAAATCCTTGCCGCCGCAGGGGCGGGCCGCCTCGACACCGTGTTCCTTCAGGGCGCCGATGAGATCAACACGGCGCAGCTCGGCGATAGCTTCGTGATCTATCTCGGCAGTCACGGCGACGCCGGCGCAAACCGCGCCGATCTCATTCTGCCGGGCGCCGCTTACACCGAAAAGGATGCGACCTGGGTCAACACCGAAGGCCGCGTTCAATACGGCCAGCGCGCCGTGTTCCCGAAGGGCGAAGCGAAAGACGATTGGGCGATCCTGCGCGCCTTGTCTGAGCGCGTCGGCAAGACCTTGCCGTACGACAATCTGAACGCGCTGCGCGCCAAGATGATCGCGGACCACCCGACCTTCGGCGGCGTCGATTACGCGCCGGCGGCGACTACGTTTGATCCGGGAAAGCTCGGCAAAGCCGGGCCGTTGTCCGGCGAGGCGATCCTGCCGGCCTTCGACGATTTCTATTTCACCAATCCGATCGCGCGCGCGAGTCGGATTATGGCTGAATGTTCGCGCGAAACGCGCGGCGGTGAGCCGAAATTACGGGCGGCGGAGTAACAATGGCGGAACTCATCCGGCAATACGGCGAAGTGAACGGCTTCCTGCTTGGAATCGCGCAGATCCTGGGCTTCGTGATCGTACTCTTGCTGTCGCTCGCCTTCCTGCTGTTGGCCGACCGTAAGATCTGGGCGGCCGTGCAGCTGCGCAAAGGACCGAACGTCGTCGGCCCCTTCGGCCTGCTTCAGAGCTTCGCCGATTTCTTGAAGTTCGTCTTCAAGGAAATTGTCGTCCCATCGGGCTCAAACAAGTTTGTGTTCCTGCTGGCGCCGCTGATCTCCTTTACCTTGGCGTTCGTCGCTTGGGCCGTGGTGCCTGTTGCGCCGGGCTGGGTGATTGCCGACCTCAATGTCGGCATTTTATACATTCTCGCGATGTCGTCGCTCGGCGTGTACGGCATCATCATGGGTGGTTGGGCGTCGAACTCGAAATATCCGTTTCTTGGCTCTTTACGCTCGGCCGCGCAGATGGTGTCCTACGAAGTCTCGATCGGCTTCGTGATCGTGACAATCCTGATCCTGGTCGGCTCGTTGCGTTTGACGGACATCGTCGAGGCGCAAGCCGGCGGCATTCAGAATTGGTTCTTCATCAAATTCCCAACCATCGTCTTTACGCTCCCGATGTTCGTCGTGTTCTTCATCTCGGCGCTGGCTGAAACCAATCGGCCGCCATTCGATCTGCCCGAAGCGGAATCGGAATTGGTTGCCGGCTATCAGGTTGAATATTCCTCCACGCCGTATCTGCTCTTTATGATCGGCGAATATCTCAACATCGTTTTGATGTGCGCTATGGCGACGATCCTGTTCCTTGGCGGATGGGATGCGCCGTTTGCGTTTTTATCATTTGTTCCACCGGTCTTTTGGTTCGCCCTGAAGACCTGCTTCATGTTCTTCATGTTCGCCATGGTGAAGGCGATCGTGCCGCGCTACCGCTATGACCAATTGATGCGCCTAGGCTGGAAGATCTTCCTGCCGGTCTCCCTGGTCGCTGTGGTTGCGTCCGCCGCCTACGTCACTTTCATCCGCTGACCGGCCTTTAGGAGAGAACTGGTGTTTTCACGTATAGGCCAAATCTTCCGGGGCGCTTTGCTACTCGACTTCGTGTCGGCGTTCTTCCTGGCGATGCGCTATTTCTTCACGCGCAAGGCGACGGTGAACTACCCATACGAAAAAGGTCCCTTGAGCCCACGTTTTCGGGGTGAACATGCGCTGCGCCGATATCCCAACGGCGAGGAGCGCTGTATCGCCTGTAAGTTGTGCGAAGCAATCTGCCCGGCGCAAGCCATCACGATCGAAGCGGAACCACGGACCGACGGTTCACGCCGCACCACGCGCTACGACATCGACATGGTGAAGTGCATCTATTGCGGCTTCTGTCAGGAAGCCTGCCCAGTAGACGCAATCGTCGAGGGACCGAATTTCGAATTCGCGACTGAAACCCGCGAAGAGCTTTATTACGACAAAGAACGCCTTCTTGCGAACGGGGATCGTTGGGAGCGAGAAATTGCAAAGAATCTGGAACTAGACGCGCGCTATCGTTAAAGAACGCGCGACTTTCGATTGGTTTTGAGTCGCCTCAGGCGGCGAGATTAGGGGCAGGGGCAAAATGCCGCTCGACGCGATAGCGTTCTACGTGTTTTCGGCCATCGCCATAGCCTCCGGGCTGGGCGTTGTGTCGTCACGAAACCCGGTTCACTCCGTCTTGTTTTTGATCTTGGCCTTCTTCTCTGCAGCGGGCTTGTTCGTTCTCTTGGGCGCTGAGTTTTTGGCGATGCTGCTGATCGTCGTTTATGTCGGCGCAGTGGCGGTGTTGTTCTTGTTCGTCGTCATGATGCTCGACATCGATTTCGCCAAATTGAAGGCCGGCTTTTTAAATTATCTTCCGGTAGGCGCCATCGTCGCCGCAGGGTTGTTGGTCGAGTTGGTGCTCGTCGGCCTCCAATGGAAGCCGGGGCCGAAGGCCGCGCGTTCGATCTTATCTCCGACTCCAGAGGGCGTGCCCAACGCGCAAGCCATCGGTCGCATCCTCTACACCGATTACATTTTGTTGTTTCAATTGGCTGGAATTGTTCTGTTTATCGCCATGGTCGGCGCCATCGTGTTGACGCTCCGCCGTCGCCCCGGCGTCCGCAAACAATCCGTCAGTAAGCAAGTCGGGCGCCGCCGTGACGAAGGCGTCGAGAATATCGACGTGAAGCCTGGGCAAGGCCTTCTGTGAGGATGATGCAATAATGATTGGGCTTCCTCATTATTTAACAGTCGCCGCCGCGCTCTTCACGATTGGCGTGTTCGGCATCTTCGTGAACCGCAAGAACGTCATCATCATTTTGATGTCGATCGAACTGATGCTGTTGGCGGTGAACATTAATCTCGTCGCGTTCTCATCTTTTCTTGGGGACTTGGTCGGACAGATATTTGCAATGTTCGTTTTGACGGTAGCGGCGGCGGAAGCCGCCGTTGGGCTTGCCGTTCTGGTGGTCTATTTCCGAAACCGCGGCAGCATCGCGGTTGAAGACATCAATATGATGAAGGGGTAGGGGCGATGGGTTTGGAATTCATCGTCGTTTTCGCGCCCCTGCTTGGCGCGCTCGTCGCAGGCCTTTTGCAGCGTTTCATCGGCGACAAGATCGCCATGGCGATCACAACGGGTCTTTTGTTCTTAGCTGCCGCGTGCGCCTTGGTGGTCTTCAAGGAAGCCGCATTCGATCACGTCAAACGTACGACCGACATCGCGCGCTGGATTTCCATCGGCGGGTTCGAAGGCAATTGGGCGCTCAAAGTCGACACCTTGTCCGCGACAATGCTTGTAGTCGTCACGTCCGTGTCGAGCTTGGTGCACCTTTATTCCATCGGCTACATGGCGGACGATCCGCACCGGGCCCGGTTCTTCTCTTATTTATCTTTCTTCACGTTCTCGATGCTGATGCTCGTAACGTCGTCGAATTTCCTTCAGCTCTTCTTCGGTTGGGAAGGCGTAGGCGTCGCCTCGTATCTTCTCATCGGCTTCTGGTATCAAAAGCGTTCCGCAAATGACGCGGCGATCAAAGCGTTTGTCACCAACCGGGTCGGCGATTTTGGTTTCGCCCTCGGCATTATGGCGATCTTCCTGGTTTTTGGCTCAATCGAGTTCGACGCCGTTTTCGCAATGGCGCCTGAAAAGGTCGGCGCAATCATTCAGGTCGGCCAATGGAGCTTCAACGCGCTCGAACTCATCGGTTTGTTGCTGTTTATCGGGGCTATGGGCAAATCGGCCCAGTTCCTTCTTCACGTCTGGCTGCCAGACGCGATGGAAGGCCCGACGCCGGTCTCCGCGTTGATCCACGCCGCGACGATGGTCACCGCCGGCGTATTCCTGGTCGTCCGTTGTTCGCCGATTTACGAACTTGCACCTCAAGCCTCGATGGTCATTACGCTCGTTGGGGCATTCACGGCAATTTTCGCCGCCACGGTCGGTCTGGCGCAGAACGACATCAAACGAGTCATCGCGTATTCGACCTGTTCGCAGCTCGGCTACATGTTCTTCGCTGCAGGCATCGGCGCATACCAAGCCGCGATGTTCCACCTCTTCACGCATGCTTTCTTCAAGGCTTTGCTGTTCCTCGGCGCCGGATCGGTCATCCATGGGATGCATCACGAGCAGGATATGCGGCGCATGGGCGGCCTGTCCAAATTGATGCCGATCACATGGCTTTTGATGATGGTCGGCACGATCGCGCTAACGGGCATCGGCATTCCAGGCACGCCCATTGGCTTTTCCGGCTTCTTCTCGAAAGACGCCATTATCGAAACCGCCTTTGCGGCGAGCGCGCATGGTGGGTTCGCGCCTACATTCGCGTTTTGGGTCGGCGTAACGGCAGCGTTCCTCACATCCATCTATTCGTGGCGCGTTGTGTTCATGACGTTCCATGGCCGGGCCCGGGCGGATTCTCACACCATGCACCACGTGCATGAATCTCCGAGCGTGATGCTGATCCCGCTTTATGTGTTGGCGGCTGGGGCCATTCTTGCAGGCGTTGTTTTCGCGCAATACTTCATCGGCCATCATCAGGAGGAATTCTGGAACGGCTCGATATTCACGCTCCCGACTAACCACGTCCTGCACGACGCGCACAATGTGCCGACTTGGGTGAAATGGGCGCCATTCGTCGTGACGATGTCAGGCTTGGCGATCGCTGCCTTCGTTTATGTGATGAATGACGGCCTCGGCGAAAAGATCGCCAAGGGGCAAGGGCCAATCCACGCGTTCCTCTCGAACAAGTGGTACGTCGATGAGCTCTATAATTTCGTGTTCGTGAAAGGCGCACGGGCTTTGGGTGATCTGTTCTGGAAGGGCGGCGATCAAAAAGTGATTGATGGCCTTGGACCGAACGGTTTTGCCGCAGCAAGCTGGTTCAGCGGGAAGAGAATGGCCCGACTGCAGAGCGGCTTTGTCTATCATTACGCTTTCATGATGCTGGCGGCCGCGGTGGCGATCGGCGGCTATGCGATTTGGCGCTACCTGCAGGGGTCTGTGTAATGTTCGGCCCATTGCTCTCCATCACGATCTTTTCACCGCTGGTCGGCATTGGTCTCATCATGCTGGCCCGGATGTTGCCGCGCCGGGCAGGTGAAGGTGAAGCGGCCGTAAATGCGGCGCGCTGGATTTCATTGATCACAACCCTGGTTCCGCTGGCCGGCGGCATCGCGCTCGCCTGGAACTACGACCCGACAAATCCGGGATTTCAATTCATCGAGCGCGTGCCGTGGTTTGGCGGCTTCGAATATCACGTTGGAATTGACGGCATAGCTTTGCCGCTGATCGTTCTCACAGTCGCATTGATGCCGCTTTGCATCATCGCGAGCTGGGATTCGATCAACAAGCGCGTCGCCGAATATATGATCGCGTTCCTTGCACTCGAAGTGATGATGGTCGGGGTGTTCGCGGCGCTCGATCTCATGCTGTTCTATGTGTTCTTCGAAGCCGGCCTGATCCCGATGTTCCTGATTATCGGCGTCTGGGGCGGCAAGAACCGCGTTTACGCAGCGTACAAGTTCTTCCTTTACACGCTGCTCGGGTCGATCCTGATGCTGGTCGCGATCGCTTCAATGTTCCTGATCGCCGGCACCAGCGATATCGTCGCGTTGCAATCCTATGAGTTCGGGGAAGATATACAAAAATGGCTATGGCTGGCCTTCTTCGCGTCCTTCGCGGTGAAGCTGCCGATGTGGCCTGTTCACACTTGGTTGCCGGACGCACACGTCGAAGCGCCAACGGCTGGGTCGGTCATTCTGGCCGGTGTGTTGTTGAAGATGGGCGGCTACGGCTTCTTGCGATTCTCTTTGCCGATGTTTCCGGACGCCTCGGCATATTTCACGCCGCTGGTGAACACGCTCAGCGTCATCGCGATCGTCTATGCGTCCTTGGTGGCGTTCCGTCAGGTCGATATCAAAAAGCTGATTGCCTATTCGTCAGTGGCGCACATGGGCTTCGTGACGCTGGGCATCTTCGCAGGCAACGAAATTGGCGTGCAGGGCGCCATGTTCCAGATGATCTCCCACGGCGTGATTTCGGCGGCGCTCTTCCTCATCGTCGGCGTCATTTATGACCGCATGCACACGCGCGAAATCGCCTTTTACGGCGGCCTGGTGAAGCGCATGCCTGTTTACGCCGCCATCTTCCTTCTCTTCACCATGGGCAATGTCGGCCTGCCGGGCACGTCTGGCTTCGTCGGTGAAATCCTGACCATGACGGGCGCGTTTCTGAAACAACCGGTCGTCGCGGCCTTCGCAGCTTTGGGCGTGATCCTCTCTGCAGCCTACGCGCTGACGTTGTATCGCAAAGTGGTGTTCGGCGAGATAGAAAACCCGAAGCTGGAGACGATCACCGATCTGAACGTCCGAGAGTGGATCATTTTCGTGCCGCTCGTCATCGCGACTTTGGTCCTCGGCATTTATCCGTCACTCGCCTTCGACGCCTCAGACGCGACGGTTCAAACCATCGTCAGCTCCTATTCGAATGCGGTCGGCGCCGCTTCTAGTCACTGAGGCATCGATATGGACTCCGCTTTCCACGCTAGCCTCCTCATCATTGCGCCAGACTTGCTTCTGGCCGTTTCGGCCATGGCGTTGATTCTTTTTGGCGCCTTTGCAGGGGATAAAGCCAATAGCGCCATCGGCTATTTGAGCGTTCTTGCTTTGGGCGGCGCTATTTTCCTCCTAGTCGGCCCCGGTGCGGGTAGGGGCGAGGCCTTTGGCGGCAGCTATATCGCCGATGATTTCGCCGTATTCTGCAAGGCGGCGATTTACGGCGCCGCGGCCCTCGCGCTGCTGATGGCTCAGGCTTTTTTGAAAGCCGAAAAGATCCATCGCTTCGAATATTATGGCTTGGCGTTATTGTCGGTTGTCGGCATGGGCGTGATGGTTAGCGCCCGCGATCTCGTCGTTCTTTATATGGGGCTCGAGACCCAGTCGCTGGCGCTTTATGTACTTGCGGCATTTAAGCGTGACGACGCCAAGGCCTCTGAAGCTGGTCTGAAATATTTCATGCTGGGCGCTCTGTCATCCGGCTTGCTCTTATTCGGCGCATCGCTGGTCTATGGTTTCGTCGGCTCAACGCGCTTCACCGAAATTGCAGCATTTGCGGCAAAGGGCGACATCGGCATTTTGTTCGGCTTGGTGCTCTTGATCTGCGGCGTGGCGTTCAAATGCTCAGCCGCGCCATTCCATATGTGGACGCCGGACGTGTATGAAGGCGCGCCCACGTCGACGACTGCCTTCTTCGCCGCCGCGCCAAAATTCGCAGCGGTCGCCGTATTCGCACGCTTGTTGTTCGAACCCTTCGCAAGCCTCACGGAGGACTGGCGGCAGATCATTGTGCTGATTTCCGTGCTGTCCATGACGGTTGGGGCGTTCGGCGCCTTGGTGCAAAACAACATCAAGCGCCTTCTGGCCTATTCCTCCATCGGCAATGTCGGCTACGCGCTGATGGCGCTGGCGGCGGGGCCGGGCGCTGGGGCCGCGAGCCTGCTGTTCTATATGGCGGTCTATGTCGCCACGACGCTTGGGATGTTTGGCGCGGCGCTCCTGATGCGCCGCCAAGGCGTCGCCTTTGACCAGGTCGAAGATCTATCGGGCCTATCGCAGACCAAACCTTGGCTGGCGCTTTGCCTGACCATCCTGATGTTCTCCGTGGCCGGCGTACCGCCCTTCGCCGGGTTCTTTGGGAAGTGGGAAGTGTTCAAGGCCGCCGTCGATGCGCAGCTCACCCCGCTCGCCGTGTTCGGCGCATTGGCGAGCGTCGTCTCTGCCTATTATTATCTGCGTGTGATCAAGGTGATGTGGTTTGACGCGCCGAAGGGCGCATTCGATAAGTCCACATTCGGGGCCGCGATTGTGGTGTTGTTCGCGGCTATTGTCGTCGCGCCCGGTATTCTCTTCTTGGGATGGCTGGAACTCGCGGCGGATATCGCGACCCGACAATTCTAAAGCGTGTCACTGGGCCGCATCCTCGCCAGAGAGTTTTCGTCAGCGCCAATTCTGGTTCTCGACGAAGTTGAATCCACTCTGGATGAAGCGCGTCGGCGGGCCTCGGCGTCTGACGAGCCGTGCTGGATCGTCGCGCTAAAACAAACGCATGGCCGCGGACGCCGCGGGAGGGAATGGCAGGCGCCGGCGGGGAACCTCTCGCTCACTGGTTACGCGTTTCATCAGGGCCCAATGGCTGCGCTTCCGCAATTGTCATTTGTGGCGGCGTTGGCGGCGCATGACGCCGCCGCAAGCTTTTGTTCGCAGCCCACAGATTTAGCAAAGCTCTTATTGAAATGGCCCAACGATCTTCTGTTCGGCGGCCGGAAGCTGGCGGGCTTATTGCTTGAATCCGGTCGAGGGTTCGGCGGTCGTGATTGGGTGAGCGTCTCCATCGGCATGAACCTAATTGGCGCACCGCAAGCCGAGACAATCGATCTAGCGGCGGCGACTTTGGCCGAAATGGGCGTGCCCCCCACTCCGAACGACGCCGCGCAAGTGTTCGCGCGCCGCTTCGTATCGCGCTTGAACATCTTTGCAGAGGAAGGTTTTGCCGCCATTCGCGCGCAATGGCTTGAGAGGGCCTCAGGTTTGGGGCAAGGCATTGTCGTTCGCTTGCCCGACCAAAGCCTGACTGGGAACTTTAAGGGGCTTAACGAAGACGGGGGCTTGCTGCTCCAACTCGCGGATGGCGGAGAACGCGTCATCACCGCGGGGGATGTTTTTTTGCAACCAACCGAAGCGGAATAGGCCGATGTTACTCGCAATCGAGCAAGGCAACACCAACACGCTGTTCGCTGTCCATGACGGGGCTGAATGGTGCGCGCAATGGCGCACACAGACAGAATCCACACGCACCGCGGATGAATACGCCGTCTGGCTTCACAGCCTGCTCACCATGAACAATCTGGAGTTCAAGGCGCTCGATTGCTGCATTATCTCCAGCGTCGTCCCGCAATCTTTGTTCAATCTGAAAAATCTGGCGCGCCGCTATTTGCACACCGAGCCCATGGTGGTCGGCGAAAATGTCGATCTCGGGATCGAAGTGCGCCTGCCGAAGCCATCCGAAGCCGGCGCCGACCGCCTCGTCAACGCCGTCGGGGCGCATATCGAATATCCGGGTCCGCTGCTGATTATCGATTCCGGCACCGCCACCACGTTCGACATGATCGGGGCTGACGGCGGCTTCGAAGGTGGCGTAATTGCTCCGGGCATTAATTTGTCGCTGCAGGCCCTGCACAACGCCGCCGCAAAACTTCCGCGCATCGCCATTCAGCGGCCGGCGGAGAACAAGGTGATCGGCACAGACACAGTGTCGGCAATGCAATCCGGCATCTTCTGGGGCTATATCAGCCTCATCGACGGGCTGGTTCGTCGCATCAAAGATGAGCGCAAGGACCCAATCACCGTGATCGCGACGGGTGGCGTGGCGTCATTGTTCGAAGGCGCGGCTGAGACCATCGACATCTATGACGGCGATCTCACCATTCGCGGACTGCTCGAAATCTATCGCCGTAATATAAACGCGAACGCAGGGCCATAAGCCAATAATGAAGCATCAAACTAAAGACGAATTCGTGTTCCTGCCGTTAGGAGGGTCCGGCGAAATCGGTATGAATTTAAACGCCTATGGCTATGGGCCGGCGGATGACCGCGCCTGGATCATCATGGATATCGGCGTGACCTTCGGCGACGCGGCCACCCCTGGCATCGACGTCATCATGCCGGATCCCTCGTATCTTGAAGACCAGAACATACTGGGCATCGTGCTGACGCACGCGCATGAAGATCATATCGGCGCGATCGGCCATTTGTGGCGGCGCCTTAAGGCGCCAGTCTATTGCACGCCTTTCACCGCTTATCTGGTGAAGGACAAGCTGCGCGAAGCCGGCCTGATCGACGAGGTAGACCTCAACATCGTGCCGCTAAAGGGCTCCTTCGATATTGGTCCATTTCATCTTCGCCTGGTGACGCTGACGCACTCGATCCCCGAACCGAACGGCGTCGTCATCGAGACTCCGTTAGGCGTCGTAATGCACACCGGCGACTGGAAGATCGATCCAGATCCACTGATCGGCGAACCGACCGATGCAGCGGCTCTGATGCAAATCGGCGAGAACGGCGTCCTCGCTATGGTCTGCGATTCCACCAATGCACTAGTGGAAGGCACAGCGGGCTCCGAAGCGGATGTCCGCAAAGAACTGGTCAAGCTGGTCGGTGAACTCAAAGGCAAAGTCGTCGTCGCCTGTTTCGCGTCCAATGTTGCACGTGTCTCCAGCGTCATCGAAGCCGCACGCGCCGCAGGACGCCATGTCTGTTTCGTCGGCAGGTCCATGAAGCGCATCGTCGCAGCGGCGCAGACCGTCGACATCCTCAAGGATGATGGGATCTTCGTCAGTGAAGAAGAAGCGTCAGACTTGCCGGACGATTATGTTCTTTACCTTGCCACTGGCAGCCAAGGTGAAGCACGCGCCGCGCTGGCGAAGATCGCCCATGGAGCACATCCTACCGTAAAGCTTTCGAGCGGCGACACGGTCATCTTCTCGTCCCGCGTCATTCCCGGCAACGAAATCCCAATCAAGGACGTTCAAAACCACTTGGTTGAGCAGGGTGTGAAAGTGATCACCGACCGCGACCGAGACATCCACGTCTCCGGCCATCCATGTAAGGACGAGCTACGCCAGATGTATCAGTGGGTGCGGCCGAAAATCTCGATCCCCGTCCACGGCGAGGCGCGCCATCTCAAAGAACACGCAGCGCTCGCAAAGAGTCTCCAAGTTGAACAAACCTTCGTCCCACGCAACGGGGATATGATTCGCTTAGCGCCTGGTCCTGGCGCGATTATCGACGAAACGCCCAATGGCCGGTTGCATTTAGACGGCAACCGGCTTGTCCTGGCCGACGATTCCGCGTTGCGGGAGCGGCGTAAGATCGCTGTGGTCGGCCATATCACCGTAACGGTCGCCGTCAGCGGGAAGGGGGCCTTAGTCAGCGGCCCCGCTTTGTGTGTCCGGGGTCTGCCAGATCTGGGCGACACCGACGAAGGCGCAGCGATTGAAGCCCTGGAAGAGGCGGCCGACGAAGCATTTTCAGCTCTAAAGCCTGGCCAAAAGCAGGATCCAAACCAAATCGAAGAGGCGCTTGAGCGCGCGGTCCGCCGCAGCGCTGAACGCATTTGGGGCAAAAGGCCGCTTGTCGACGCCATGGTGTTGACGGTCTGAAGCCTGATAGAAGGCGGTAGAGTTTGATCTTGATTGAGGTGTTGTGATGAAAATTGGCCGTCTCAACCACGTGGGCGTCGCTGTTCCATCGATTGCGGAGGCGGCTCAACATTACAAAGAAATGTTCGGCGCCACGGACATCACGAAGACTGGTGAAATGCCCTCGCAAGGCGTGCGCTATGCTTTTGTGAACCTGCCCAACAGCCAAATTGAGCTCATCGAACCGCTGGGCGAGAACTCTCCGATCAGGAAGTTCTTGGATAAAAACCCCAAAGGCGGTCAGCACCACATTTGCTACGAAGTCGAGAATATCTATGAAACGCGCGATGAACTTGTGGCAAAGGGCGCCACTGTTCTGGGCGAGCCGCGCATCGGCGCGCACGGTACGCTGATAATCTTCGTGCATCCCAAAGACTGCAACGGCATCCTCACGGAACTGATGGAAGCACCGAAAGCAGACCACTAAAGCATTTTTAGCAAAAGCAGAGACTGGTTCTGTGTCCAAAAGCGAGCGATTCCAAACACGCTCGCTTTTCAAGTCAAACCGGCGCTCATCGTTCCAGAAAGCGGTCTAATGGCCCTTCACCCCGCCTTTCTCATCACATCCTATCTCATCTGGTGGTGGATGGCCTTCTTCTGCGTCCTGCCGTTCGGCGTAAAGGGGCAACACGAAGACGGGGCGCCAGAGCCAGGACACGACACCGGCGCGCCTGTGATCCCAATGCTGGGCAAGAAGATCTTGTGGGCCAGCCTGTTAGCGGTCGTTTTTTGGGCTGCGACCATCGCTATGGTCGTCTACGATCCGATCCGCATTAAGTCTTAGATCGGTCCAGACCCGGCCCATTTTCGTGTTTATGGACACGCAGCTAGGCGCAGTCTAAGCCAAGCGCGAACACCCGCAATCCTCGTACCAGAGGGGCGGTTCAGACGAGGTTTGTATGCAGCGCGCTTTGAGCGTCACCCGTGCGGCGAGTTTCCCAGACTGGTATCAGGCCATCGTCAAAGAAGCCGATATGGCGGAAAACTCCCCGACGCGCGGCTGCATGATCATAAAGCCCTGGGGCTATGGCATCTGGGAATTGATTCAGGCGGAGCTCGACCGCCGGATCAAGGAAACCGGCCACGACAATTATTATTTTCCGCTTCTGATTCCGATGAGCTTCATCGCGGCGGAAGCAGAACACGTAGACGGCTTCGCTAAGGAGATGGCGGTCGTCACGCACCACCGGCTTAAATCCATCGACGGCAAACTGCAGCCTGATCCAGAAGCCAAGCTCACCGAACCCATGATCATCAGGCCAACGTCAGAGACGATCATCGGGGACGCCTTTCAGCGGTGGATCAAATCCTATCGCGATCTGCCTCTGCTTTTGAACCAGTGGGCGAACGTGATGCGCTGGGAAATGCGCACGCGACTGTTCCTGCGCACCGCGGAATTCCTTTGGCAGGAAGGCCATACCGCCCATGCAGACCAAGAAGACGCGATGGCCGAGACCATGAAGATGCTCGAAGTCTATCGCACCTTCGTGGAAGAATATTTGGCTATGCCGGTCATCGACGGTGAGAAGCCCGAGAACGAACGTTTTCCCGGCGCCGAACATACCTTCTCGATCGAAGCCATGATGCAGGACGGAAAAGCGC
>Ga0247831_1003745_pt1 | contig 21537 bp, 15 predicted proteins | sample LaCruzMarch2015__9_FD_192406 | JGI IMG/M metagenome (GOLD analysis project Ga0247831, IMG submission 192406) | Freshwater microbial communities from meromictic Lake La Cruz, Castile-La Mancha, Spain - LaCruzMarch2015_1m | ecosystem: Environmental > Aquatic > Freshwater > Lake | place: Spain...
CTCGGCCGGGAGCTTGCGCATCCAGCCCGGCAGCCCGAGCGCTTCGGCGATGCGCAGCAACGGCGCGCCGGCAGCGACGAGCGCTTCGGCCCCGCGGCGCTGGCGGTCGCCGACCGGCCGGCTGACGATCGCAACCACGGCGGCAGGGAAGCTGAACACCAGATCGGCGTTGCGCGAGCCTTCGGATACGAACCGCCAGACCCGCCGGCGAAACCGATAGCAGTAGCGCGCGATCTGCTGCTGAAGACGAGAGCGGACGGGGGCGTGAATGACGGCCGCAACGGGCGCGATCGCGGCACTGACAGGCGATACATTCATGTTACGGCTCCATGGATGGTACGCTGGATTTTTTTCTCCAAGAGAAATCCATTGCCTCCAAAATGCCGAAAGTCATCGCCATGACTAGCTTTACACTTTGTTTGGACCGGCAGTTATGCCCCGCCGTCCGCACATCGAGTTGCATCAAACCATCCGCTCGGCACGCGAGGTGACCGACGGGCGAGGTGTTGCAACAGAAAGTTTAGTGGCGCGTGCACGCCAGCGATGGCTTGATAGCGCCGCACCCCATGGGGCACTTACCGCCTGGGAGGATAGACATATGCCGGAATTAGATAATCAACTCCCGCAGCAAGGGAGACAGCCGTCGGTCGCAAAGGAAGGGTCGTGCTCCCCGCGCACGGTCGTCGCTCTTCAGAGTCTGGGGCTCGTGCAAGGATCCTACAGCGTCTATCGTATGGTCATCGCCAAAACGCTTGCATTCGACTCGAAAAGAAATCTCGTCTCCCCCGAAATTTATAAACTCATCGATGCATTGCACAGCTTCGAAGCGTTCCAGATGCTACTGGTACTCTGGAAAGAATCGCGTTTTCCGTCGCCGGAAGACTTGAAGCGCGCCGGCATGCCACCAAAAAAGTGTCCTACTGGGCTCACTCGCCGCGCGCTCGGAGAGCTACTTTCCGAGAGTGACGAATTACGTCGGGCGATGATCGAAGAGCGCCAGTCGCCACTGATGACCGAGATGTTCCTCCGTCGCGCCGAGAGGCTTGTCGATGTGTTCCTGTATTTCGGCCTGGTCGAGGAGTACGTGGAGCCACCGATGGTGCAACGCGCCAACTGGAAGCCGCTGCGTGCCACGGAAAAACTTCACCAGCTAATGTGCACCGTCGGCATCGCGTGCGCGCACTTCAGACACGCTGCGGACGACGTCCCGGGCAATGCGCCCGACGGCAGTGCCGAAACGCCATAGATGTAGCCGTTCGCTAAAGCGCAGGTCACCATTATCAATATGTGCCACAACTCTGAACCGCACGTGCCTTCGCCAATGATCGATGCCATACCGGCATTCGTGATAGCACCTGAAGCACGTGCGGAATCCTACCAATCGCTTGTTCCGAACCGGCGCGCCAGCTTCCACTGGATCGACGACCGTGCGACCGTTGGCGGCTTGGCGGATCAGCACTTCAGGACGAGGGAAACCGCACAGTACGCGCGCGCTGATACATTCACTTCGCCTCACCAGCTGATCCAGATCGCCCCAGAATTTTCCATTTTGGATAATCCAGGCGCGCTGATTGTTATTTGGGCACTTTCTATTCCTACGCTGTCACACACAAAAATCTCTCTCGTACCGCGGATATTATCAAATCATAATGACCCATTCCGCCGCAATGACGAAGACACCACCATTGCTCACAACAGTCGTCACAAGGGCGGCGGGCTAACGACCACGCCAGCACTCGATGGACTATTTTTTACCTCGAATAATAATATCAATCCGTTTTCGCTCGTAAGGCAACCCAATTTTCTACAGGTCGGGGCCTACATGCATTTGGGTCCTCAGCAGGTTTGCCCCCATTCCCCGCCACTCGGCAAGCCGTTGAAAAATCGATTTTTTTCCATGCTTGCGCCTTGGCCGGCAGGCAGGCATCATGCTTCGACATCGGGTGTGCACGATTTCCGCAGGCTATTTATCGATATTATGCAATCCCGACAACGACTTATGGTATTTAAACTATTATTTACCAATCGCCTGCCAGGCCGGACTTACTCGGGGTGCGTCATGCAAAATCAAGAAAAGTCCAAATCGATCGCACGTATCGCGGGTCTACGCATGATTGGCGGACGCGCCGGCATGGAGGACGACGGCGCTGGCCTCGCCATGCGCAGAAGGCCGGCGCGGGGCAGGCTTCAGAAAAGGTCTGAGAAAGACCGTTCGCCGAAGCGCACCGGTCGACGTGAGCAGGAGCCGGGCCTCCCCGAGTCCGTATTGAAAGCACCGGGCGGACCAATCGCTGCGTTACTGCGGACAGCGCCGGGCGCCACCGGTGGTCGCTCATTCACCGAAAACTTTGCGGCATTCAGCGAGGAGCATGTGCCATGCCTCGCGATGGCCCGCTCGCAGCGGCCCGATGGCATCCGTGCGAAATTGCCGGAACCGCCGGAAGCCGGACCGGCCACGCCGGTCAAACCAGTGCTGCACTGATGGAATTGTGTCCGAGGCCGGCCGGCGACCGGATGCCATCGATCGAGGGCTTGATGCTCCTCGGCACGGAACTGCGGCGGTCACGTGGCAGCGATCCGCCCTCAGCCTGGGGAGCGCGACCCTCAGGCGGCGTTGACCGCTTCGCCCTGCCGCTCGATCTGCCGCAATGTCGCGATCAACGCGTTCCAATCGACAGGCTTGCTCATGTGGTCCGTCATGCCCGCGTCGAGGCAGGCCTGCCGATCCGACTTCAGCGCGCTGGCCGTCAGGCCGATGATCGGCGTGTATTGCCGACCGTCGATGGAGCGGATGCGGCGGGTCGCCTCCAGGCCGTCCATCACCGGCATGTGCAGATCCATCAGGATCACGTCGAACTCACGCTGGGCGACCACTTCGACGGCTGCGGCACCGTTCTCGGCGACCTCGATGGTGTAACCGGCCGTCTTCAGCATCAGCGTCGCCACCATCTGGTTCGACGGATTGTCCTCCACCAGTAGAATTCGCAGGCCGCCGCTGGACGCGGGCGCATTAGCCGCGCGCGCTGGCGTGCGGACCGGCATCGCTTTGCGCAGGGCGGCGTATGTGGCAGCGGATACGGGCGATGTCAGGTGCATGCAGCCGGCCTCGGCGGCGGGGGGCGCGGCGCCCTGCATGCACAACCGGACGAGCCGGCAATCAGGCGCAGCGTAGGCGTGCCGCAGCGTGTCGAGCGCGGCCACTGAGGCGCCACAAGCACTACCGGCGAGCACGATGCAGTCGAACCGCCGGCCGGCGTCGCTGGGTCCTGGCGCTGCGATGGCGTCGAGGAACGAGATGGTCCATTTGGACGCGTTCGCGTAGGCCTCGAGGACGCCGCGCGTGGCGACGCCTGCGCCAACCACCAGCAGCCCGCGCCCAGCGAGCCGCGTGCGCTCGCTCTCGATTCTCGCGCGCACGGCTGCGGCCACGTCGGCAAGCGGCATCAGGAAGCGGAAGGCGCTGCCCTGGCCTTCGGTGCTCTCGCACCAGATCTCGCCGTTCATCAGTTCGAGCAACTCGCGGCAGAGCGCTAGGCCTAGTCCGGAGCCGCCATATTTGCGGGTGGTCGAGACGTCGACCTGCGAGAACCTCTGGAACAGTCGCTCCAGCTTGTCGGTCGAGATGCCGATGCCGGTATCGACGACCGAGAACTCGATTGCCTGTTCTCTCGCTCCGCCGACGAAACGAGCCTGCAGGCTGACGCCGCCCTTGTGCGTGAACTTGACGGCATTGCCGACCAGATTGGTGATGACCTGCTTCAGGCGGTGGGGATCGCCTCGCATCGTACGCGGCAGCGATGGGTCGAGGAAACAGGCGATGTCGAGGCCCTTGGCCGTCGCCGCCGGCATCAGCAACGTCACCACATCGGACAGCACCGGTTCGATCTCGAACTCGATGTTCTCGATTTCGAGGCGGCCAGCCTCGATCTTGGACAGGTCCAGAATGTCGTTTATCAACCGCAGCAGATCGTTGCCCGATGTCGCGATGGCGCGCGCGAAGTTGCGCACCTCGTCGTCACTGCGTTGGGCGATGATATCGGCAAGCCCCAGGATGCCATTGAGCGGCGTCCGCAGTTCGTGGCTCATGTTGGCGAGAAACGAAGATTTGGCCGCACTCGCTGCCTCCGCGTCGGCGATCGACTGGCGCAGCCACTGCTCGGCCTGTATGCGCTTGGTGACGTCGTGGAACGCGATCACCCGGCCGCCGCTCGCCACACGACTGACGATGATCTCGTAGATGTGGCCGCCAGTCGTGGTGAGTTCGGCGGGCACGTCGTCGAGCGGAAAGGCGCGGGCGAGAGCTGTCGCCACATCCGGCACGTTGATCGGCGCGACAGCGAGATCGGGCAAGCCGAGCGCGCGCATCGCCTTGGAGTTCCAGACCAACGGCTGATCGTGTGAATCGAGGGCGACGACGCCGGTCGAAGTGTTGGCGATCACCGTGTCGAGCAGCGCATGGCGGTGCGCCTGACCACGCGCGTAGCGGATCGAACGATCGATCAGCTCGGGGGCCATGCTGTCCTTCGGCACGTAGTCGGCGGCACCCACCTCGAGTGCCCTGCGATCGATATCGGCGTCGCGCAGCCCGGTGACCAGGATCATCGGGCAGCCAGGATAGATCGGCGCCTTCTCGCGGATGAAGTCGAGGCCGGTGCGATCGCCGATCTGATAGTCGACGAGCGCAACGTCGATGTGGCGCTCGGCGAGTTCGGCGTAGGCGCGCTCGTAGGAGCCCGCCCAGACCACCCGGTAATCGGTGTCCTTGACCTGCTTCAGCACGTCCTGCGTGAGGTAATAGTCGTCCTGGTCGTCCTCGACGAGCAGGACGTACACGACCTCGCGTTCACCACTACCGATCGCCATCCTCGAAGCCTCCGCCCAAGCTCCCAAAGCTAAGCCCCAGGGCCCATACCCTGAAGCCCTGGTACATTGCGCTCCTTGCCGATCACGTCTCGGGCAGTTCGACGATCTCGATCCAGTAGTGCTTCAATGTCCGCACCACATCGACCAGACCGTCGAAGGACACCGGCTTGGCGATGAACGAGCTGACGCCGAGATCGTAGGTGCGAAGGATGTCCTCCTCAGCTTTCGACGTCGTCAGCACGACCACCGGGATGCGACGCAGCTGCGGATCGGCCTTGAGGTGCGTCAGCACCGTGCGGCCATCCATGCGCGGCATGTTCAGGTCGAGCAGGATCAGCCCCGGATGCGGCTTCTCCACGCGATGAGCAAACTTGCCCGTCCCGCGCAGGTATTCGAGCAATTCCTCGCCGTCGACCACGAAGTCGATGGGGTTGGCGAGGCGCGCCTCCTTGAACGCATCGTCGATCAGCATGCGATCGTCGGCGTCGTCATCTGCAATCACGATCTGCATCGTATTCTTCAACCTCATAGAAGGCCCCCTGTCCGTTCTACAGCTGCCATGTCAAGTCGCTCAGGCGCACTTGCGGACCGGCGGTTCGATCTCGACCATGGCACCCTTGGCGGCGAGCAGGCGGCGGATGTCGCCGAGGTTCCGGAGGCCGGCGATCTCCGGCATCGTGAAGCGCACGAGATAGGCGCTCTCGACGGCAAAAATCACTTCGATGTGGCGCAGCGAATCCCAGTTCTTGGTGTTCTGCGCATTCGAGTTGTTGTCCAGCGTATCGGGATCGACATTGAGAATGCTGGCGACGATCTGATTCAGTTTCATGATAGGCCTCGTTTAGCTCGACTGTGGTGATGACGGTCGCTTCAGGCGAAGATGATGTCGCGAACTTCGGCGGGCCAACGGTCCGGATCGAAGCCGTGCTGGGTGAAGGCGGCAAGCACCCAGCGCTCGATGCCGAGGCCGACGCAGCCGGTTTGGGCCGGAGCGCCCGTGCCATCGGTGAAGCCGAAGCGCTGGCCGAAGAAATTGCCGTGCAGGTTGATCGAGCCGCAGGCGAGCAGCTTCTCGCGCCCCTCGCTGTCGAGCACCGGGATCTTGATCTCGTTCTTCACTTCCTGGGCGGCCTGCCAGAACTTCTTGGCGGCCGAAACGGTGGCGAAGAACGGGTCGGTCGCGGTCTGCACGCGGCAGTCGAGATCGAAGAAACCGGCGAGTTCCTCGACGATCGGCAGCGCCTTCAGGCGGCACTCGCGCACGAAGGCATCGTCACCGACGAACACGAGTTCACGCACGTTGAACTCGTAGAGGCGATCGAGGCCGTTGATGTTGCGGCTCTCGTAGCGGAACACGCGGCCCATCCAGCTGTAAGCCTCGCCTTCGGCGAACGTGCGGCCGGCGAGCGTCGGGTAGCAGGGGAAGCAGGCGGCCGGGTTGAGGCACATGCCATCGATGTGGACGTTCCCACCGGGGGGCAGCAGCGCGCCCTCCGAGCACGAGTTGGCGCGGCGGAACTCCTCGATCGCGTCGAAGTCCTCGACCATGTTGCCGAGGAAGGTAACGGCATTCGGATGGCTGTCGAAGTATCCGCACTTGTGCAGCGTGTCGGCATCGATCATCGCCGGAAAATGCCCGTCCTTGGCGCCGAAGGCCGAGGCGTAGAGACGGCCCGCCTTCTCGTTGACGAGGCGGGCGAGCTTGAGCACAGGCCCGGTGTAGGCGACCTGGCCCTTGCCGTAGTCGTGCATCCACCCGCGCTCGACGAGGCCGGCGCTGACGCCCGGCTGGTAAGGACCCTGATCGCGGCGCTTGGTCTCGACGAACATCTTGATGTCGAAGCCGCTGATCTGCTTGGCCATCACGTCGAGATAACGGCGCGCCTTGCCGGCGGCCTGATCGAGGTCGGCACCCGGACGCAGGCGCACGGTCGCCTTGCGGCCGTCCGCTGCGACGGTGATGCGGTCGATGGACGGCGAAACGAACACCGATTCCTTCTCGATGTCGCCGGCGACTTCGGCATCGACCTCGCGCGGCAGATCCAGTTCGATCTCGCGGATTTCGGTGACGTGCTGGTTCATGGGACTGGTCCTTGGCTCGCGATCAGAACTGGTAATAAAGGAAGGTGGAGGTCGCCCCGATCGAGGCGATCGCATAGATGCTGACGAAGGCGGTGGCCGTCGCCGAGCCGAACGTCGGTTGCCAGACCAGGAGCCCTGCCTCCTGTTCCGCATCGGCAGGCTTCGGATCGGACGACACCCAGTAGCGAGACAGGATTTGCTGCGAATTCGGCATCAGCAGCACGATCGTGGCCAGCAGCACGATCAACGCGAGCGCCATGCGCACGTCGAGGGTGACGACGGCAGCGCTCGAGCCGACCGTCGTACCGGTCCACATGGCGGCCAGGATGGTGGTGGCAGTGGCGACGTCGGGGGCGCGGAACATCACGAGCGCACTGACCACGACCGCCATCGTCATCACCCAGCCGACGAACGGCGGCAGGCGGAACGGGCCGAGGTCGCGCCACAGCAGGTTGATTGCGATGGCTGAGCCGTGGATCAGCCCGTAGATCACGAACGTCCAACCGGCGCCGTGCCAGATGCCCGCGACCAGGAACGTGACGATGGCCGGCACCGCGCTGGCGACAAGGGTGCACGTCAGCCTGCTCTGCTTCGTCGTCAACGCCCAGCGCAGGCCCTTCATGGCGATCGGCGTGTACACATAGGTCGTGAAGAACCGCGTCATGGTGATATGCCAGCGCCGCCAGAACTCCGAGATGCTCGTTGCCTTGAACGGTGAGGCGAAGTTCTGCGGCAGCCTGAGACCGAACATGCAGCCGAGACCGATGGCCATGTCGGAATAGCCGGAGAAATCGAAGTAGAGCTGGAGCGCGTAGGCGATGGCGCCGATCCAGGCGGTGGACGCGGCGACGCCGTGGCCCGCCTCGACGCCGACGAACAGCGCATCGGCATAGGGCGCGATCGAGTCGGCCAGCACCACCTTCTTGAACAAGCCGATCGAGAACAGCGTCAGGCCGACTGCGATACGCTCGGCGTCGAACGCGGTGTCGCGGCGATCCTTCATCTGCGACAGGATCTCGCCCTGCATGACCAGCGGGCCGGCCGTGACGCAGGGAAAGAATGTCGAGAACAGCACGTAGTTCGCAAAGCCCGTGCGGGTCGACTGGCCCGCGAACACCTCGATCAGGTAGCCAATCTGAATGAAAGTGTAGAATGAGATGCCGATCGGCAGCAGCAGCTTGGCGTGGCTGAAGCCGGTGCCGAACGAGGCGTTGGCGATGTCGATCAGGAAGTTCGAGTACTTGAAGTAGCCGAGCGCCGCGAGATTGGCGGCGATCGCGGCGAGCAGCACGACGGTCGCGAGTTGGCGCCGGTCGCCGAGCCGGCGGATGACCTCGCCAACAGCGTAGTTGGCGGCGACCGAGACGAGCAGGATGACCAGCAGCCCAATGCCGAACTGCGCATAGAAGGCGAGCGAGGCAACCGCGAGATAGCGGAACGCGGTCGGCCATCCGCCGATACGGAAGGCGATGAAGAAGCCCGCGAGCAGCAGCGGAAGCGCGCCGAGGACGAACTGGAACGAATGGAACGCCATGTGACGGACTACCTTACTGACGCTTGGTCCGTTGCGCGGAAGACAGCACCGCAGCTTCGGCTTGCCGGTCGCCCGGCCAGATCAATGCGCGGCTCCCGGCAGGAATTGCCGTCACGTTTGTCACGCGGCGGGCCTGCTCCACGCTAAGCGAATTTGGATAACGCGAGGTTGCCACGCGAAAGGTTGGTGCCACCGGTTGGCGCACCGATGCCGACGCCGACCTCACCTTCGCGACAGCAGCTTGCGAGGGAACAACCTTGGCGATTTTCACGGGACGTCGGACCGGCGGTCGGAACCGCTTCTGGATGGCGTCTCTATGACCGGATGCGCGGCTGGGCGAACGCACGTCGGCGGCCATCGCCTCGATCCGCGACGCCGCTTCGCCCGCTTGTCGAGCGGCTGCCTCCGGCTGGCGCACCGCCGCACCGGCCTGCGCACCCGCATAGCGACCGAACGCTTCGCGATACGACTGGACTTCGCTCGAGGCCGAAGCGGGGGCCTGTGCACCCCCGGTCTGCGGAGTGGCAATCGACTTGCGGGCATAGCGCGCCATCACCGCTTGATAGCTGGTGAGCGGGTCGACATCGCCAGCATCCGCGGCGATCGGCGCGGCCGAAGCCGGACGGGCCAGCTGCGTGCTCGCATCGAGCGTTGCAAGCTCGAGACCGGCGACGCGATCTTCGGGCTCGGGGCGATCACGCGGCGAACCACCTTGCGGCTCGTCGACGGCTTGCAGCAGCTTCGACAGGCAATGTGGATTGGCGTGCTCGGCGTCGATGTACATTTCCTTCGTGCAGCCGACTACGCGGGGATCGAAGCTGCCGATGATGCGCCAGTCGTACTTGCGCGCGAAGTCGCGAGTGAGGTCCTCGACGCGACGCAGCCCTTCAGCATAAGGCCCCTGCATGGCGCGATCGTAGAACAGCGGATTGAAAGGCGGGTGGGCGAGGATGACCTCGACGCCCTTTTCCTTGAGAAAGTCGAACAGCGTAGTGATCGCCTTGACGCCCTTGGGATCGATCTGCGGCGGCGCGTTGATGCTCGCCTCGGCGAATTGCAGCGCCTCGCGGCGCGCGCGCTCGGCCGTGAACAGGCGCTTGTGCTCGGACGACCAGATGATCGAGCCACCCGGCAGCAGTACGTCGAGATCCTCGAAGCGAGCCTCACTCGTCGCCTGCGGCGTGACGGTCGCATTGGCGAAACGCGTCACGTTGGCATAGAGCATCGGCAGCGATGCGAGTTCGCGCCAGCGCTGAACCGGCAGCGTCGCCCACGTCGAATGCTCCTCGAGACCGAGGCGACGGGCCATGGCGCGGTAGTATGGAACGCCGGGCAACCAGAGGAAATCGCGACGCGCCGGGATCGGGGTGAACAGCTTGTCGCGGATGGCGATCACGAGGCGCTTGGGCAGCCGGTCGTGCCGGACGAGGATCTCGACCATACCGAGCATGTCCTCGTAATAATCACGATGGACATGGGCGTTGTAGAAGTTCGACTTCGGTACCAGCCAGCGGTGCGCTTCCTGCCAGTGGCTCGCACCGAGGATCATGACATCGGGTGTCTCGGTCATGCGCGCGATGTGCTCGTCGCGCAGTTCACGAATGTTGATGTTGAGATCGTAGACGGCGAAGTTCTCGCCGCGCGCCAGAGCCTCGGCCATCTCGAGCGGGCCGCTGCGCGCGTACATCTCCGGTGCGAATGCGCGATTGGACATCGCAAGCAGTGCGAAGCCGAAGACCACCATGACACCGAGCGCGATCAGAAATCTGCCGCCGCAGCTCTCGGCGGCTTTGGGCTCTAACGCGTGATTTTCAGACATTGGCAGGCAACCCCACACCTTTGAACCCACACATGCAATTTCTGCCAGACAGTGCTCTACACGCGCTTAACGCCAGCCGGCCCAGGCCTTCGTTTCCGACGCGCGAAAGTGCGGCGACCTCAGCCGTTGCGAGAGCTTCAAGCGGGGCCCGCCGTCGACTGGAACCTCAGCGGGCGCCTTCAGCGGCGAAATCGCCGCGACTGTCCACGCTCTGATCGAGACGCGCGGCGGCGGCCGCCGCCCGCTGGCGCTGCGTGTAGACGACGCGGATGATCACGGGCGTGAGGAACATCGGCAGCATCGACACGCCGACGTAGACGGCAAGCTGATGGCCAATCGTCTCGCCGACCAGCGCATAGCCGAGGCCGACGTTGCGGAACCCGCACAGAATGCCCGCCGTCAACGCCTCGTCGGCGCCGAACCGCCACATCGTGATGATGGTCAATAGCAGCATACCGCAGCACAGCAGCGAGGCGATCGCCAGGTCGAACAGTACGACACGCGGCGACGTGCCGACCTCGTTCGAGACATCACTCATGATGCCGATGCAGAACACAACCAGCGCCAGGATCACGCCCCAGCGAGAGATGTCGCTGACACGCGCGACGACCCGCTCCGAGAGATCCTTGACGAGGATCCGATAAGCCGTGAACAGCAGGAACGGCACGATCAGGTAGACGGAGACGCGCTGCACGTAGATCTCGAGTTGGATGTGCGTGCCGGCGTCACGATAGATATTGAGGAACGTGAAAAGTGACAGCGGCGTCAGCAGCGTCGACAGCACCATGCACTGCAACGCACGCTCGCGATTGAGATGCAGAAGCTCGGCGAGCGCCGGCGAGGCGAACAGCGCGCCCGAAGCGATCGTGACGACCATCAGCACGACGATCTGATCGGGCACCTTGAGCACGGTGGCAGCGGCGATCACGATCGCCGGAAGGGCGAACTGCTGCCAGGCGACGATGCGCAGAACGGGCGCTTTGAGCGATACCAGCGAACTCGCCGGCATGCGTGCGAACGGCACCAGCGACAGGATGACGACGACCAGCAATGCCGGCAGCGCGACCGGCTTCAGCAGGGCTGAAAGCGAGGGTACGGTGAGGCCTAGTATGACCGCTATGGCGAGCAGCGCTGCCGAAACGGTGCGCTCGTCTGATAGGTGATGCATGCGAACTCCGAACCCTCTGCAACAAGGCGCGCGTTCGCCGCGCAGCCCACGCTGACTGTCGGGTGACGTTCGGACAAAATCCCCAAATCCACGTTAATGCTGGTATATCGCCAAGCCCTGATTGCCATCTGACGATTGAGCCCGGCTTAACCAATGTCGTCTAACGTCGTTCCGAATTTTGTATCAGTTGCGGGGACACGATGGACGACAGATCGATCGGCTTGGCGAAACTCGGTTCGGCGGATTTCGAGGAGAAGCTGGTGGCACCGCGCACCGACAACGACGAGCTTTCCGCAGTCATGTCAGGCGCGGATGTCGGGCTTGCCCTGTACGACGAGCGCTTGCGGCTGCTCGCCTGTAACGCATTGTACCAGTCGCTGTTCGGCTACCAGGTGAGCGAAGCGGTGCCGGGCGTGCCACTTGCCGACCTGATCCGTCTGTCGCTGAAGCGGACCAACAGCTCCACCGAAACGATCGATGCGGCGATTACGGCCGCCCTCGACCGGCTGAAGCCCGGCCGCTCGTATACCTTCCGTTATGCGACAGCCAACGCCCGCTTCGTCGAGGTCAACCGCCGCGTACTGCCGTCGGGCTCGCTGGTGGAGACCGTCCGCGAGGTGCACGCCGCGCCCTCAGGCACCGACCTCAACACGCAGCTCGCCCAGATCGCCGAGGCGGCGCGCACCCGCATGGTGCATGCGCTCGACGTGATGGCCGACGCCTTTTCGCTCTACGACGACAAGGATCAGCTGGTCGTCTACAATCGCAAGTTCGTCGATTGCAATCCGCACGTCGCCGACCTGATCATGCCGGGCGTCTCCTTCGAGCACTTGCTGCGCGAGGCGGTGCGACGCGGCGGCTTCATGCTCAACGGACGCACGCCCGAAAGCTACGTCGAGCTGCGCCTGCTGCAGCATCGCAACCCCACTGACCCCTACGAGACGCAGCTCGCCGACGGCCGCTGGATCCAGGTCAACGAAAAGAAAACCAACGACGGCAATATCGTCGGCATCCAGTCAGACATCACACACATGAAGCTGCGCGAGCTCGATCTGCTGCGCATCTCCAAGCAGCTGCATGCGCGTAACGCGCACTTCGATGCGGCGCTCAACAACATGGTGCAAGGCCTCTGCCTGTTCGACAGCCAGCAGCGGCTGCTGGTCGCCAACCGGCGCTACATCGAAATGTACGGCTTCTCAGCCGACGTGGTGAAGCCGGGCATCCGCCTCGACGAGATCATGCGCTACTCTGTCAGCCTCGGGAACTACACCGAGGAAGAGGCGGCCCGCGCCCAGGCGGAGCGCCGCGACCGCTCAAGGCTATCCTCGCGCGTGACGATCAAGCAGCGCCTCTCCGACGGCCGCGTCATCGCCGTCATGAGCGAACCGATGGACGATGGCGGCACGGTTGCCACCTACCACGACATCACGGAGCTCGAGCGTCACGAGGAGCGCAACCGCGAGTACACGCTGAAGCTCGAGCGCTCCAACCGCGAACTCGAAGAATTCGCCTACGTCGCCTCGCACGACCTGCAAGAGCCGCTGCGCAAGATCGAAGCCTTCGGCGACCGGCTGCGGACGCGCTTCGCAAGCCAGCTTCCCGACGACGGACAGATGTTCATCGAGCGCATGCAGCACGCCGCCGGCCGCATGCGCCGCCTGATCACCGACCTGCTCGGGTATTCGCGCGTGACGACCAAGGCCAACCCGTTCAAGCAGGTCAACCTCGACAAAGTGCTTGCCGACGTGCTCGGCGACCTGCAGATCCGCATCGACGAGAGCAAGGCGACAATCAAGACCGCGCCGATGCCGACGATCACCGCCGACCCGACGCAGATGGGTCAGTTGATCCAGAACATGCTCTCGAATGCCCTCAAGTTCGTGAAGCCAGACGTGCCGCCGGTGATCGAGATCACCGCCGTCATCGAGGAGGGCCAGGACCAGCACGGCATGCCGCGGCGCGAGTGCGTGCTGCGCATTGCCGACAACGGCATCGGCTTCGAGAACAAGTACAAAGAACAGATCTTCAAGATCTTCCAGCGCCTGCATGGGCGCCTCGAGTATGAAGGCACCGGCGTCGGCCTCGCCACCTGCCGCAAGATCGTCGAGCGTCACGACGGCCACATCGATTGCGACGGGCGGCCCGGCGAAGGCGCGACATTCATCATCCGCCTGCCGATGGCGGCCGACGAGCCGCGCACACCCGAGCCGACGCAGCAAGCCTGATCTGCCCACGCTCGCAACATTCAGCGCCCGGTGGCCCCGCCACCGGGCGTTTCGCAATTCTGTGCCGTAACACGCCCTGACCTCTGCACACCGTTGCATCCCTCCGCCGGCATTGCGCTATAGAGATGCGCCCCGCTGACGCCGGGGTTGCCGTCCCGCCGACCTTCCGGAGCACTGCGTGCCACATCGCCTCGACCGCACCGACCGGCGCATCCTCAAGGAATTGATGGCCGATGGCCGCCTGACGAACGTCGCACTCGCCGCCCGCATCGGCATCACGCCGCCGCCATGCCTGCGCCGGGTACGCGCGCTCGAAGAGAACGGCGTCATCACCGGGTATACCGCCGAGATCGACGCCCGTCGGCTCGGCTACGAGGTGACCGCGTTCGTGATGGTGACCCTGCACAGCCAGGCCGAGGCGGATCTCAGGGCGTTCGAAAATCGCGTCCTGGCGTGGCCGATCGTGCGCGAGGCCTACATCATCTCGGGCGAGACAGACTTTCTGCTGCGCTGCGTCGCTCGCGACCTGACGAGCTTTCAGGATTTCATCATGCGCGAACTGACTGCCGCGCCCAATGTCTCGTCCATCCGCACCCAGCTCGCCATCCGTCGGGCCAAGGCGGCTCCTGGCGTGCCTGTCGCGGAAGACGACGCGTGAGGCGCCCAGTGGCGTCGTGTGCCCAACAATTAGGCAGGACAGGCTTACCTGGCATGCTGCTCAGGCGAGACAGCAGAGAAAATGTGCGGTTTAATCAGGCAGCCGGTTAGAAGCTCCGGTAAGGCAACGGGAACCTGATGACGACGGACACCCGCTTCTTCAACGAAATGATGACAGCCAGCGGCGACGTGCGCGCCGGCTATGGCGCTATCGCCGAGTGGCTCAAACAGACGCCGCTCGAATTGCTCGCCAGCCGCAAGGCGGAGGCCGAGCTGTTCTTCCGGCGGATCGGCATCACGTTCAACGTTTACGGCGACAGCGCCGGCGCCGAGCGCCTGATCCCGTTCGACATCGTGCCGCGCGTTCTGACCTCCGGCGAGTGGGCCCGCCTCACGGCTGGTCTGGAGCAGCGGGTGAAGGCTTTGAATGCGTTCATCGCCGACGCCTACGGGGACCGTGAAATCGTGGCAGCCGGCCTCGTGCCCGAGGAACTGATCCTCCAAAATCCGGCCTTTCAGCCGGAAATGAACGGCTTCAGGCCGCCAGGCGGTGTGCATGTCCATATCGCCGGCATCGACATCGTGCGGGTCGATGCCGATACCTTCTATGTACTCGAAGACAATGCACGTACCCCGTCGGGTGTCTCCTACATGCTGGAGAACCGCGAAGCGATGATGCGGCTCGTGCCGGAATTGTTCAGTCGGTTGCGTATCGCGCCCGTCGACAATTACCCGGATGCCCTGCTGCAGACGTTGCGCTCGGTGGCGCCGAGAGCCGCCTCGTCCGAGCCGAACGTGGTGATCCTGACCCCGGGGCCCTTCAACTCGGCCTACTACGAGCACTCGTTCCTCGCCGACAAGATGGGCGTCGAACTGGTCGAGGGCCGCGATCTTTTCGTGCGCGACAACGTCGTCTACATGCGCACGACCCGCGGGCCACAGCGCGTCGACGTGATCTACCGGCGTGTCGACGACGAGTTCCTCGATCCGATCGCCTTCAATCCGGGCTCCATGCTCGGCGTCGCGGGGCTGCTGTCGGCCTACAAGGCAGGCAACGTCACGATCTCCAATGCGGTCGGCACTGGCATCGCCGACGACAAGGCGATCTACAGCTACATGCCGGACATCATCCGCTTCTACCTCGGCGCCGAGCCTCTGCTCGCCAACGTGCCGACTTGGCGATGCCGCGAGCCGGAGGCGCTGCGTTACGTACTCGCCAACCTCGCCGAACTCGTCGTCAAGGAAGTCAGCGGCTCGGGCGGCTATGGCATGCTGGTCGGCCCGCATGCCACCAAGGCCGAGCGCGACGCCTTCGCCGCCAAGCTCAAGTCGCGCCCCGCAGACTTCATCGCACAGCCGACGCTGGCGCTGTCGACCGTGCCGTGTCTCGCCGAAAAGGGCATCGCGCCGCGTCACGTCGACCTGCGGCCCTACGTACTGATCGGCGCCGACGGAGTGCGCTGCGTGCCGGGCGGGCTCACCCGCGTGGCGCTCAAGGAAGGCTCACTCGTCGTCAACTCCTCGCAGGGCGGCGGCACCAAGGACACCTGGGTCGTCGAGGATTGAAACACCCATGCTTTCGCGAATGGCTGACAATCTCTACTGGCTCTCGCGCTACACCGAGCGTGCAGAGAATCTCGCGCGCATCCTGGACGTCGCGCAGCGGATAGCCGCGCTGCCATCGGCCTATGCGGGGGCCTCCAACGAATGGGAATCGGCAATCGCGACGGCTGCTTGCGAGGACGAGTTCAACGCCGCCTACCCCGATGCGACCCGCGACAACGTCATCCAGTTCATCGTCAACAGCCCGGCCAACTCGAGCTCGATCAAGATCTGCATCGAGACCGCGCGTAACAACGCGCGCGGCGTCCGCACGGCGATTACCAGCGAGATGTGGGAGATCCTCAACGACTGCTGGAACGATATGCAGCGCGCCCGCCTCGACCGCATGTCACCGAGCGAACTTTCGCAGTTCCTCAACCGCGTCAAGGAGACGTCGCTGCGTTTCGACGGCGCCGCCTACCGCACCATGCTGCGCACCGACCAATACTGGTTCCAGCGGCTCGGCACCTTCATCGAGCGCGCCGACAATATGGCCCGCCTGCTCGACGTGAAATATCACGTGCTGCTGCCCGACCAGGAGCCGGTCGGCGGCGGACTGGACTACTTCCAGTGGGCTTCGATCCTGCGAAGCGTCAACGGGCTGACGTCCTATCACTGGGTCTACCGCGACAACATCAAGCCGTGGCTCGTCGCCGACTTCCTGATCCTACGGCCCGAGCAACCACGCTCGCTGGTGTCTTGCTACACCGCGCTTACCGACTATCTCGAGCAGATCGCGGAAGCCTATGGCCGCCAAGGCCCGGCCCAGCACATCGCCCGTTCGACGACGGCACGGCTGCAGAACGCGCGCATGGACGAAATCTTCCAATCGGGCCTGCACGAATTCCTGGAGGAGTTCCTCGCCGACAACAACAGGCTCGGGGCCGCGATCAGCCAGCAGTATCTCGCGTGAGGCGCTCCGCACCATGCGCATAAGAGTTCGCCATGCGACGCACTATCGCTACGACACGCCGGCACAAAACGCGCTGCAGTTGCTGCGGCTGACGCCGCGCTCGCACGACGGCCAATTCGTGCGCCGTTGGCGGGTCGCCGTCGATGCTGATGCGCGTCTCGTCAAAAGCGAGGACGCTTACGGCAATATCACGCACCTGGTGTTCATCGCTGGCCCGCTCGACAGCGTCGAGATCGTGATCGAGGGCGAGGTCGATACGATCGAATCGCACGGAATCGTCCGCGGCACCCGCGAGCGGCTGCCGGTCGGACTGTTCCTGCGCGAGACCGAATTGACGCGGCCGACGGCAGCGATCCGCCGCCTTGCGCGCGAGACGTCGGCCGCGCAAGGCGGCGCCGTGCTTGCCACCCTTCACAGCCTCAACACGACCCTGCACGACGACCTCTCCTTCGATGTCGCCGCGACATCGATGACCACGACGGCCGGCGAGGCATACGCCGCCCGTCACGGCGTCTGCCAGGATTTCGCGCACGTACTGATCGCCGCCGCCCGCAGCCTGCAGATCCCCGCGCGCTATGTGTCCGGCTACTTCCTGCGCACCGACACGACCACCCAGGAGGCCGGCCACGCCTGGATGGAAGCCTACGTACCGGATATCGGATGGATCGGGTTCGATCCGGCGCAAGGCGAGTGCACGACCGAGCGCTACGTGCGGGTCGCCGTCGGCTGTGATGCGTTGGAGGCATCGCCCGTTCGTGGGTCGCGCACGGGCGGCACCGAGGAGGCGCTGACTGTCGCCCTGACGGTGGCGGAGGGGCGTGCCGTCACGCAAGGTCAATGGCAGTCTCGAAGGGGCCAGATCCAGTCGCAGGGGAACCAGTCACAATCGCAAGGGCCGGCCGAGGACGATGCGCAGCAGGCGCAATCGCTATCGAAGCCGTCGCAAAGCCAGTCGCAGTCCTGAAGCTACAGGCCTGAAGCTACAGGTCGGACGTGCGGGCCTTCTCGCAGAAGGCCTGCCGCCAACGATCGTTACTTCCACTCGACCTTGAGCACTTCGTAGGAGCGCGAGCCCTTAGGCGTCGTCACCTCGGCCGAGTCACCCTTCGATTTGCCGATCAGCGCGCGCGCGATGGGCGAGGAGATCGAAACCTTGCCTTGCTTCACGTCGGCCTCGAGTTCGCCGACGATCTTGTATTTGACCTTGTCGCCGGTGTCCTCGTCCGCGAGGGTGACCGTTGCGCCGAACTTCACCGATGCGCCCGACATCGTCGCAGGGTCCAACACCTCGGCTCGCGACAGCTTGTCTTCGAGGTCGGCGACGCGGGCCTCATTCATGCCCTGCGCCTCCTTGGCCGAGTGGTACTCGGCATTCTCGGACAGGTCGCCGTGCGCGCGCGCTTCCGAAATCGCCTGGATGATCCGCGGACGCTCGACCGATTTCAGGCGGTGCAGCTCCGCCTCGAGGTATTTGAAACCCTCGACCGTCATCGGCACGCGTTCCGTGGACATCTCGAAATTCTCCTAATGCGGAGCAGGTCACTCCTGCCTCCGGTCAGCATCCCTTACGAAATCCGATTTGACTAGCCCTGGCCGGGCATCGTCAACGGCTGATTGCCCCGTCTTTCGGCGGGGCAGGGGCCGTTCGGGCGGTCGAGGCGGTCCAGTGGGGACGCGCCCGCCTAAGCATCACCCATATAGCTCTGCAATGGGGCAACCCGAAGATTGTTGCCCTTCAGCGCGCAGATCGCCTTGGTGACGGCAATCGCACCAGCCAAAGTGGTATAGTAGGGCACGTGGTTCAGCAATGCTGTACGCCGGATGTCCTTGGAATCGCTCAGAGCCTTGGCGCCGTCGGTCGTATTGAACACGATTGCGATCTCGTCGTTCTTGATCGCGTCGACGATGTGCGGGCGGCCCTCCAGCACCTTGTTGACGACGTCGCAGGGGATGCCGTTGGCCACCAGATGGCGCCGGGTGCCGCGTGTCGCAACGATGCGGAAGCCCATTTCAGCGAGCGACCGCACCGGGGCAAGGACACCGTCCTTGTCGCTGTCGCGCACCGACACGAACACTGCCCCCTCCATCGGCAGCGCCTGACCGGCGCCGATCTGGCTCTTGCCGAAGGCGACAGCGAAGTCACGATCGATGCCCATCACCTCGCCGGTCGAGCGCATCTCGGGGCCGAGCACGGGGTCTACACCGGGGAAGCGGGCGAACGGGAACACAGCTTCCTTCACCGCGATGTGGCCGAGTTTCTTCTTCGTCAGGCCGAAGGAAGCGAGCGGCACGCCGGCCATCACCTTGGCGGCGATGCCGGCGATCGGCTCGCCGATCACCTTGGCGACGAACGGCACGGTGCGCGAGGCGCGCGGATTGACCTCGAGGATGAAAACTTCGCCGTCCTTGATCGCAAACTGCACGTTCATCAGCCCGACAACGTCGAGCGCGAGCGCCAGTTCCCGCGACTGGCGCTCGAGTTCGTCGATCACCGCCTCGGACAGCGAGTGCGGCGGCAGCGAGCAGGCGGAATCGCCGGAATGGATGCCAGCTTCCTCGATGTGCTCCATGACGCCGCAGACGAAGGTGTCGCGCCCGTCCGAGAGACAGTCGACGTCGACCTCGATGGCATCAGTCAGATAACTGTCGACCAGCAGCGGACGGGCGCGCGAGACGACCAGTTCGGACGGCCCCGCGAGCGTCACGGCGAGGCGCTGCACGTAGCGGTCGACATCGCCACCGTCGTGTACGATCTCCATGCCACGACCGCCGAGCACGTAGGACGGGCGGATCACCACCGGATAGCCAATCTGATCGGCGATGGCGCGCGCTTCGGCAGGTGACGCCGCGATGCCGGAGTTGGGCTGCTTGAGGCCGAGCTTGTTGATCAGAGCCTTGAAGCGATCACGGTCCTCGGCCAAGTCGATCGCGTCCGGCGAGGTGCCGAGGATCGGGATGCCGGCCTCTGCGAGGGCGGCCGCGAGCTTGAGTGGCGTCTGGCCGCCGAACTGCACGATGACGCCTTTCAGCGTGCCGGCGGCGCGTTCGCGGTCGAGGATCTCGAGCACGTCCTCGGCAGTCAGCGGCTCGAAGTAGAGCCGGTCGGAGGTGTCGTAGTCGGTCGAGACGGTCTCCGGATTGCAATTGACCATGATCGTCTCGAAGCCCGCCGCGGTCAGCGCGTAGCAGGCATGGCAGCAGCAGTAGTCGAACTCGATGCCCTGGCCGATCCTGTTGGGGCCGCCGCCGAGGATGACGATCTTGTCGCGATCGGTCGGGCGCGCCTCGCAGCCCGATACGCCGTCGCCGTCGAGGCCCTGCTCGTAGGTCGAATACATGTAGGCGGTCGGCGAGGCGAACTCGGCCGCGCAGGTATCGATCCGCTTGAAGGCTGGCCTGACGCCGAGGCCTTGGCGCCGGGCGCGCACTTCGCCCTCGCCCGTGCCGGCGAGTTTCGCCAACCGCGCGTCTGAGAAGCCCATCGCCTTTAACTCGCGCCAATGGGTGGCGGACGCCGGTAAGCCGTGCGCCTTGACGCGCGCCTCGGCATCGACGATCTCGCCGAGGCGGGCGATGAACCACGGGTCGTACTTGCAGAACTCGTGTATCTGCTCGGGATCGAAGCCGAGCCGGAGCGCCTGAGCGACCTTCAGGATGCGATCCGGCGTCGGCCGCCCGAGTGCCGAGCGGATGATGTTCTTGTCGTCGCCTTGGCCAAGGCCCTCGAACTCGAACTCGTCTAGCCCGGACAGGCCCGTTTCCATGGAGCGGAGCGCCTTCTGCAGGCTCTCGTGGAAGGTGCGCCCGATCGCCATCACTTCGCCGACCGACTTCATCGCGGTGGTCAGCGTCGAATCGGCACCGGGGAATTTCTCGAAGGCGAAGCGCGGGATCTTGGTGACCACATAGTCGATGGTCGGCTCGAAGGCGGCGGGCGTCGCGCCGCCGGTAATGTCGTTGTCGAGTTCGTCGAGGGTGTAGCCGACGGCGAGCTTGGCCGCCACCTTGGCGATCGGGAAGCCGGTCGCCTTCGACGCGAGCGCGGACGAGCGCGACACGCGCGGATTCATCTCGATCACGACGAGGCGGCCGTCGGCGGGGTTCACCGCGAACTGCACGTTGGAGCCGCCGGTCTCTACGCCGATCTCGCGCAGAACCGCGATCGAGGCGTCACGCATGATCTGGTATTCTTTGTCGGTCAGCGTCAGCGCCGGGGCGACGGTGATCGAATCACCGGTGTGCACGCCCATCGGATCGAGGTTCTCGATCGAGCAGATGATGATGCAGTTGTCCGCGTGATCGCGCACAACCTCCATCTCGTACTCTTTCCAGCCGAGCAGGCTCTCGTCGATCAGGATCTGGCCGACCGGCGAGGCATCGATGCCGGAGCGCACGATCAGTTCGAACTCTTCGCGGTTGTAGGCGACACCACCGCCAGTGCCGCCGAGCGTGAAGGCCGGGCGGATGATCGCCGGCAAGCCGACCAGATCGAGCGAAGCCATCGCCTCCGCGATGCCCTTGGCGCGGTCGTAGCCGGTGATCTGGCCGGCCGCGTTGCGGATCGGTGGCGAGGACGCGATCGTCGCACGCGGGCTCTCCAGACCAATCCGGTCCATCGCCTCGCGGAACAGTTTGCGGTCCTCGGCCATGTCGATGGCAGCGGCCTTGGCGCCG
>Ga0247831_1003746_pt1 | contig 21536 bp, 17 predicted proteins | sample LaCruzMarch2015__9_FD_192406 | JGI IMG/M metagenome (GOLD analysis project Ga0247831, IMG submission 192406) | Freshwater microbial communities from meromictic Lake La Cruz, Castile-La Mancha, Spain - LaCruzMarch2015_1m | ecosystem: Environmental > Aquatic > Freshwater > Lake | place: Spain...
CCCGAACCAGCACCGGCACGGTAAGAAACAGGAAGGCCGCCCGCACCCGCGGAACGGTCTAAACCACATCCAGAGTGTCAAGGATCAACCGAAATAGAAACGTCAAGCATCAACCGACTCTGAACAGCCCTACTAGTTCCTGGTAGATCCGGTTTCTTCCTAGTGCTACGCCTCTCGGCGCCCCGGGTCATCGTTTATGTCCACGAAAGGCTCTTGTGGAGCTGATCTGCTCAGTCTCGACCGGCGATCGCGGGAACAAGAGCGATCTGCCCGGACTTCGGGCCCGATAACGGTCGGATCGAGTTGTGGCGGGACTTCTGGCCCGTTTGGGTGAAGCCCGGCACTTGATTATGTATTACGCGTGTAATACATTTATTGCGTGACGGTGGATTGGACGAAAAGAGGCGAATATCTCGCCAAGCACGGCGTCACCGTCACACAGGCCAGCGAAGCGCTGACCGATCCTGACGCGGTCGTGTTCGACCCCGACTACAACTCGCGCACCGGCGAAGGCGTTCGCACCATCGGCTTTTCGCCTTCAGCGGCCTCAGTCATGACGGTCATTACTTACGTCATGGACGGCGTTACGCACGGTGCGAGTGCATGGAAGTCGAATAGCCGCGACCGCCGCTACTACCACCAGGGAGGCCCTGATGAGTGACAAGACCGCCGACAAACTCGCCGCAATCGCGGCCGAAGCCGAAGTCGCCGAGACTGACCAGACCGACTGCCCCATCCCGGCCCACGTCACGGTCAGCCGGCCTAACCGCGCTCGCAGCAGGGTCCTGCAGGTTCGCCTGAACCCCGATGAGTTTGAAGCGATCGAACGTATCGCCGCGGACCGCGGCTTACCGCCTTCGACCGTGGCCCGCGAACGACTGCTGGCCATGATTCGTGAGGACCAGGGGCCAGAGGCTGATGTGGCCGCCGTGCTGGTCGACGTTGCCGATCAGCTCCGAGCTGTCGCCACACGCATGAACCCCAATGCGGTCGGGGCATGAGGACGATTGAGACGGCCGCGGCCCGATTGTTGCGTCGCCCGGAGTGACGACGTGCTCAGCGCTTACGCGCTTGACGTTCTGCGACCTGAGTTTTCACGCCCCTGGAACGGACGTGCGCCGCGGGCACTGCGCGATTCTCGAGCTTCGTTGACGCCGTTACGGCGCGGGCGGCGATCTTGTTCACGAGCACTTGCATTTCGGATGCGGGCCGAACAGGAAATGGGTTCGGCGACTCTGTGCGGGTCATCGCCAGTCCTCCTTCCTTCACGGCTCCGATGTGCACCTCACGCTACCGGGATGGGGAAGGGGCGCGGTCCTGCTGTTGCCGCCAACTCCGATAAGGAGAATCCACGATGACCTACTTCCACCCCGAAGAAGGGTTTCAGTTCGGAGTTTTGTCTGTCTATGACGATGAACACCCAGGCACCCGGTACTTGATCGAATTCCCCGATGGGGAGAGCTACATCTGCCGCTACTTCACCGATTACGAGAGCGAGAACAGTGGCGACTTGGACATTGAGATGGATGACCCGCGCTATGACAATTTCTATCAAATCGCGATGGATATCGTTGAGACGATTCGGACCGGTGGCCGGCGCTACCAGGACGGGTTGACGTTGGACTACCGCGACTGGCCGACGCTGATAAAGGACGTAGACAAAGACATAGTCGTCTACCCGGCGGGGTAGATAACGAGTGTGCTGACGCTAGTAGAGTCCACGAAGTTTTGCCGCGACTTCCCATCCGACCTGGGAAGCACCAAAAGCCGGGGGATTCCGGTCATCGTTTATTCATCGAATATGACCGGGAAATGGCCGGAATCGGCAGGTCCTATTGGGTTCCGTATAGGTCGAAAGATGTTGCGGCACTGGATATAACAGGAAACAGCGGTCGTTCTCAAGAACTGCCGTCCGCTAATCCGTAGGTCGCGGGTTCGAGCCCCGCCCGCCCCACGTCAGAGGGTATTTTCGCGGGACTAGTAGTGACACCACCAGTGCCTTTGATTTTCAGTGCCCTTGCTGCGGCACCGCGAGTCGTCCGCTTTGGTTTACGAACCGTGTTGGAGGGGGTGGGAACGGGTGCTCTCCCAGTGCCGATAGCGGCGCTGGCCACCCGAAATCCGATGTACGGGCTCTCGAAAGCCGGATTGACGTTAAAGGCGGTCCTGTTATCGGCCTGCAGCTGTTGCGATTGGTCGTTCACCGCCGCTCCGTTGAAGGAGCGATCCGCATACGGGACGGTGTTCGTACCGGTTGCGGCAGTTTCCATCCACTCCGCCACGTTGCCGCCTTGGCCCATGGTTCCGTAGGCACTTAATCCCCCGGCGCTCTTGACCGGAGCGGGCGACGATGTGGGGTCATAGCCATATACGGCAGTGCCAGCGGCGGTTCCGCTCGGCACGGCGGTGGGTTTATCGTTGCTTGCTGTCGGGTAATTCCAGTATTCGGCCGCCGCCCCGTCGTAATAGGCCGCCTTGAACCACTCATTGTCGTTGGGGAGAAAATAATAAGCGTCCACGTACCGATACAGGTTCTGGCCGCCGTTCTGCCACGCCTGTTCCGAACTCCATAGACTCATCACCCACGAGCTGTTGGTCGACCCCCCGTTGTATTGAAGGTTGTAGGCCGGTTGGTACCCGGAGGTGGTGTTAAGCCAGTTGACGAATGCGGCCGCCTCGTACCACTTCATGAATGCTGCGGGCTGGTTCGGGCTCCATGCGCCTGCGGTCACTCCCGCCAATCCCCCGGCCGTCGCCATCGTGATGTCGTTCTGGGAAACCTCGTAGGTGCTTATCCGATACTCGTAGGGGACTGAGCCGTAATTCTTGTTCGAGTTCGGATCACCGGTATTACCGGCATTGCCGACGGTAACGAACGCCATGGAGAACTGATATGACCCTGAGCCGAAACTGTCACCGCCGCCACTGGTACCGCTGGCCACGACGGCGGCGCTGGGGGAGCCTCCGCGCGCATCCGCGCCAGCATTAGTCCCGCCACCCAGCCCCGCCGTCAGGGCGACGTCGGTGGTGAGGATTCGCGGTGCCGCGATATCGGCGGTGACCGGGGTCATCGTGACCACCCCGACGGCCAGTACCGCCGACGCGGCGGTCACAGCCATCATGTTTCGGGCGTAAAGCTGCATCGCAAACCTGCCTCTCAGGACCACCAAGTCGGTCATTGCGTCGGCGGAATCGTATACCGATGGCACCGAGTACCCGTTCGATTTCGGCCGCCTCGTCGGCGTCGTAGTGGGTGCTCAGTGCTGCGATCACCGACTCAGGACTGCGAGTGTCTGGATGACTACTACGACCAGATCGAACGGTGGTGCATCGCGGCGGCCGAGCTCCTCGGCGATCGGCAAGTGGCAGTATCGCTGCGCTATCCATGCCTAGCCTGCGGTACACGATTCGTGGTTCGGCAGGCGCGCGGTGAGGTGATGCGTTCATGGACGCTACCGGTCACTGAGGACGGCTGCAATTGTCAGCAGTGTCGGGCCCATTGACTGCCCAATGAATTCGAATGGTTGGCAAGACTCTTGGGCTGCGAGCCCCTGCCGGGGTCCGCGTGAACCCCGAGATGGCGGCCGCCCTGTTCGATGTGATCGAGGCGAACCCGAATCTGGCGGGTGCGGCGTGAGCGGACCCGGCCAGCCGTGAGTTGTTCGATCACACGAACGGTGCGTGCTCCACCGCGGATCTCCGGAGGGCTCGCCCGGGCCGTTGCCGCCATTCCCGTCGGTGCAGCCGGTGCCACGCCCTTCGCTACTGAACACCGGCGACTACCGTGCATGCCATGGTTGTCGTCGTCGTGGGAGCAGGGCTGAGCGGACTTGCCGCCGCGCGCCACCTCACCCGGCATGGTGTTCAGGTCACGGTTCTCGAAGCGTCTGATGCCGTGGGCGGACGGGTGCGCACCGATGTCATCGATGGTTACCGCCTCGATCGTGGCTTCCAGCTCTACAACCCGGCCTACCCCGAGGGCGCCCGGGTACTGGATCACGACGCCCTTAATCTGAGGCCATTCCTGGCGGGTGCGCGCATCGTCGTCGATCGGGGTGGGCGCCGGGTAATGCGGGTCGCGGATCCACGTCGCGTGCCCTCGTGGGCACTCCCGTCGCTCATGGCGCGGATCGGCTCACCGGTCTCGACAGCACGCTTCGGCGCCTATGCCCTTTCCCGGGCCGTCAGGTCGGTGTCCTCCCTGCACGGCGATCCCGATGTCACCAGCGCCGAGGCGCTACGCGGGGCGGGCGTCGATGACACCCTGATGGAGCGGGTGTTGCGCCCGTTTCTGTCCGGGGTCTTCCTGGAGTCGGAGCTCACGACGTCGCGGCGTTTCCTTGACGTGGTGCTGAAATCCTTCGTCCGAGGCACTCCGGGAGTGCCGGCACTGGGCATGGCGAGCATCCCCGAACAACTCGCAACGGGGCTCGACATCCGATTCGGCCACCGGGTTGCGTCGGCCCCGGCCCGGGCTGTGGGGGGTTGGACGGTCGATGTCGTCGGCGGTGACGCGCACCGCGCAGATGCCGTCATCGTCGCGACCGATCCGGTGACCGCTGCCAGCCTCATCACGGATGTCCGCGCGCCCGCGGCACGCTCAGTCACAACCTGGTACTACCGGCCCACATGCGCACCCGAGGATCTCGCCGACGGGCAGGCGGTGCTCATCCTCGACGGCGATCGCCGCGGACCGCTCGTCAATACCGTGGTGCTCACTCATGCCTCACCGGATTACGCGCCGGCGGGAAGCGCGTTGATTTCGGCGTCTGCGCTCGGCGTGCGGGACACGGCTACCGATGAGAAAGCCGCGCGCGAACACCTCGAGTGGCTCTATGGCGTGCCGACGAGAGACTGGGACCTCATCGCGAGCTATCCGATCCCGTATGCCCTGCCCGCCATGGCTGTGCCATTCGAGCTGCGCCGCCCGGTGCGCACTGCGCAGGGTCTTTACGTCGCCGGCGATCACCGCGATACATCGTCGATCCAGGGAGCGCTGGTGAGCGGCCGCCGAGCAGCTCAAGCGCTATTGACTGATCGCGTCACGACTGTTATCGACGCTGGCAGGCCGATCGGCGAGGACTAGCGGGCAGTCCGCTTCAGCAGGTATTGGAGCCATCGGATATCGAGCAACATGAGAACTACGGTATGGGTGGAAGTTAAGGCCGAGGGCCCCTGGGGCTAAAGCGTCGCTAAGAAGTTTTGCCAGAAGGCTGTTATTTTTAGTCGCTACAAATACATGACTAACCTATGTAACGAAGTCAGCCCACAGTGCGAACAACACCATGGCGAGACTCCCAAGCGGGGGAGAACGCCGCGTCCAGCCAACTAACACCAGAGAAGAGATCCTCATGAAGAGTCGGCCACAGTTCTACGGCGGCATCGCCGCGTTCGCTTTCGCGGTGGCAGCTCCGCTGACCGCGCTCGTATCACCCGCGGTCAGCCACGCTGACTGGTGCGATCCCGCCACCCTGTACTGGGACGCTGTGACGAATTCGTGCATGCCGATCCTCGGCCCGGCTGGCCCCATCGGCGTCGGGCCCGATCCGGTCCTCGGCCCGGTCGGACCTGTCGGCGTCGGCGGCCTCGGCCCAGTGGCGGGCCCGGTCGGCCCGGTCGGTGTCGGCGGCGTCGGCCCGGTGGTGGGCCCGGTCGGACCTGTGGGTATCGGTCCGCGCTAACAAGACGGCCCGTGCGGATCGACGGCCTACGTGGTCTCCGTCGATCCGCACGTGCATGTTCCGCAGGCGCAGGTCGGCCCGCACGTGCAGTTGGGATTGCCGCAGCCGTTCTCAGAAGTGGTTTCCATGCCGCCATCATATACCCCCCGGAGGTATATGAGCAAGATCGATTGCTGGCCGGTCGGCTGCGTCGGGTGAGATGCTGAAGCCATGGCCGTGCCGACTGCATTTCGCTGGCCCGACGCTCGTGAGGCGGGATCGCATGCCCGCCTCCGCGCGCGTGTCAAGCGGATGACCGGCTTTGACCTGTTTCCCGCCGATTCCGTGGCGGCAGAGTACGCGCGACTGCTCGACTCGGGCGATCCGATCGCCGAACGCTTTGTCGACGAGACGTTTCTGGGGCCGCTCGGCCCGGAGCGGTCCAGGAAGATGCTCGACGCGGCACTCGCGGGCACCGTTGACGACGTGGCGGATGCGCCGGAGTCGATGAAGGCATTGTTCGCCGAGTTTGAAGAGGTTCCGCACTGGGTGGATCGTTCACTCGTTGAGCAGGGTGCTGCCGTCTGGCGACGCTGGGGTTACACCCTGGGTTCCATCGGCAACGCCGGTACCTTAGACGCCTACACCGAAGCGTCCCTGGCGGTTCCGCTGTCACTGTCCGGGGGATATGCCGGCGACTCCGCGCTGAATCGCTATCTGGAGACCAGTCGGTGGTGGATCGAGGTGTGCCGCCCCGGCGCCGCCCTGACGCCCGGTTCGCTGGGCCGCCGCATCTCGATGCAGGTGCGGGTCATGCACGTCAGTGTCCGTCGCCGGGTGGCTGGGCACCCGGAGTGGGACTCCCGGCGTTGGGGTCTGCCGATCAGCCAGGCCGAGATGATGCTGACCCTGCTCGGCGGAAGTGTCGGTCCTGGACTGGGCCTTTACGCGTTGGGTTACATCACTTCACCGGCCGAGATCAGGGCGGCGCTGCATTTCAACCGCTATCTCGGCCACCTGGTGGGCATGCGGTCCGATATTTTTCCGGAGACGATCGCCGAGGGCGTCCGGATGCTGTTTCTGTTCGACGCCACCCGCTCGTACGACTCCGGGGCCACCGGCGCGGAATTGGTCGAGTCGTTCGTGCCCGCGTTTGCGCCGCTCCCGCAGTTCCGGGGTGTGCAACGACTACGGGCGTTGCTGCACCTGCACATTCAAGCCGCCTACGCGCGGTTGTTCATGCTGCCGACTAATCGCCGGCGTTACCGACTGCCCTCGCCGTGGCTTGGCATGGCGGTGCTGCTTGGTCGCGTCCCGTTCATCTGGTCGCTGGAGCTTGCGCGTCGCATCAGCCCCGCAGCGGATAGGGCATGGCAACGCGCTTCGGTGCGCGCCTGGGAACGCTGGCTGGTGTGGTCCGCACAACGCAAACCCGCGCAGTACCGGGCGGCAGAGCCGTTGCGCCGCTAGCAATACCCCGACTGATCAGAAAAATCCCTGCGCTGTGTTGCTGTAGGACACCAGGAGGTTCTTGGTCTGCTGGTAGTGGTCGAGCATCATCTTGTGGTTCTCCCGGCCGATGCCTGATTGCTTGTAGCCGCCGAAGGCCGCATGGGCGGGGTACATGTGATAGCAGTTGGTCCACACTCGGCCGGCCTTGATGTCGCGGCCGGCACGGTAGGCGACGTTGCCGTTGCGGCTCCACACGCCCGCGCCCAGGCCGTAGAGGGTGTCGTTGGCGATGCGGATGGCGTCGTCATAGTCGGTGAATGAGGTCACCGACACCACCGGGCCGAAGATCTCCTCCTGGAAGATCCGCATCGAGTTGTCTCCGGCGAAGATGGTCGGCTGCACGTAGTAGCCGCCGGAGAGGTTTCCGCCCAGATCGGTGCGTTCCCCGCCGGTGACGATGCGGGCACCTTCACTCTTGCCGATTTCGATATAGGACAGAATTTTCTCCAACTGGTCGTTGGAGGCCTGCGCGCCGACCATCGTCTCGGTGTCCAGTGGATCGCCCTGGCGAACGGCTTTGGTGCGGATCGCCGCCATCGCCAGAAACTCGTCGTAGATGTCGGACTGGATCAGCGACCGCGACGGACACGTGCACACCTCGCCCTGGTTGAGGGCGAACATCGTGAACCCCTCCAACGCCTTGTCCTGGAAGTCGTCGGCCTCTACTCCCGGACCGACCAGCACATCGGAGAAGAAGATGTTGGGGCTCTTTCCGCCCAGCTCCAGCGTGACCGGGATCAGGTTCTGGCTGGCGTACTGCATGATCAGCCGGCCGGTGGTGGTCTCGCCGGTGAAGGCAATTTTGGCGATGCGGTTACTGGAGGCCAACGGCTTGCCGGCCTCGACCCCGAATCCGTTGACCACGTTCACGATTCCGGGCGGTAGCAGATCGGCGATCAACGAGATCAAATACATGATCGAAGCCGGCGTCTGTTCGGCCGGTTTGAGCACCACCGCGTTTCCCGCAGCCAGCGCCGGCGCCAACTTCCACACCGCCATCAGAATCGGGAAGTTCCACGGGATGATCTGACCCACCACACCGAGGGGCTCATGGAAGTGATAGGCGATGGTGTCGTCGTCAATCTCGCTCAGTGATCCCTCCTGGGCGCGGATCGCCCCGGCGAAATACCGGAAGTGATCCACTGCCAGCGGAATATCGGCGTTCAGTGTCTCGCGGATCGGCTTGCCGTTGTCCCAGGATTCGGCGAGTGCGATCTTCTCCAGGTTCTCCTCGATCCGATCGGCGATCTTGTTCAGGATCACCGACCGGGCGGCCACCGAGGTCTTACCCCAGGCCGGGGCCGCGGCATGGGCGGCGTCCAGCGCCAACTCGATATCGGCCGCAGTAGAGCGCGCCACCTCGCAGTAGGTCTGACCGGTCACCGGTGAGGGCACCTCGAAATACTCGCCCTGCACTGGGGCGACCCACTGCCCGCCGATGAAGTTCTCGTACCGGCTCTGAAATGACATCAACGAACCCGGGGACCCCGGGGGTGCGTACACGGACATGGCGCGTCTCCTGGCTGGTTGTCTGACGATAGCTCAGCGGGATTCAGTCCAGCGGTCGAATCGATGGGCCCCGGCGAGCAGTCCGGGGCGCACGTACCTGAGGAAGCAGAACCCCCGGGCGTCGGCGTCGGATCGCGCCGGTGATCACACCACTGCCGTACGCCGCATCCTCGATCAGGTGCAGGGCCGCGTAGCGCACCGGGTCGATCCCGGGGCGTCGCGTCAGCCATTCCTGGGCAAGGGGCACCACCATGCTCGCCGCGGCGAACCGGGCGATCCGCGACCGTGGCGTCATAGCCAGTGCGAGCCAACCCAGTGGCCACCACTCACGGCGCAACAGATGCCCGACGGCGAGCGTCTCGGCCAGCCCGCCCTTGCCGACGACGATCGGGGCCACCACGGGGTCCACGGCAGTGTCGTGCAGTCTGCGCGCCAGGAGGGCGATCGATACGCCAGTGGCGCCGATCGCGGCGTACGGCCGCCGCGCTAGCACCAGTAGGGCTATCGCGAGATTGCGGGCCGACAGTCGCGCCGGCGCCAGGCGCCGTGGATGGCGACTGTCCAATACCGCCGCGGAGGTGCCATAGGCGAAGTGCCGGCCAGCCCATTCGATCCATCGCGGGCGTAATTCGTGGGTAACGGTTGAGGCCGGCTCGTAACGGACCACCCCGCCGTCCTTGAGAAGTCGCCAGATGAGGTCGACGTCCTCGCCGACTCGCATCGTCTCGTCGAACGTCAAGTGCTGCAGAGCATTCCGGCGTACCAGGAGGGTGGCCGACGGCAGATACCCCAGTGCTGAACCCGGCGCGACCAACTCCGGACGGGGGCCCATGTCGAGCGCCGAACGGCAACGTTCATACCGGGGGAGCAGGGCCTCGGAATTCGTGCGGGGCCGGATCCGGGGTGCGACGGCGGCTACCCGGGGGTCGTCGAAATGAGCGAGGAGAGGACTGAGCCACCCCGGCGTGACCGCGCAGTCGGCATCGACGAACGCGACGATCGGCGCACTGGTCATGGCAAGTCCGGTGTTGCGGGCGGCGGCGGGTCCTCGGTTCGACGGGTGCCGGATCAGCGTCGCGCCGTGCGCGTGGGCCACCTCGGCGACCGCTGTCGTCGTCGACCCGTCGTCCACGACGATGACACGCACCAGGGGTGCGGACTCCGTCAGTGCCGTCAGGCAGGCGTCGAGTGACTCCGGCCGCTCGTAGGCCGGGACTACGACCTCTACGGTGGGCTCCGATCCGGCGTCCCGGTCGTGAACCCGTAGCGGGTGAACGATCCCGCGGGAGAGCAGTATGTCCGTGACGGACTGCTCTACCCCGGGGGACGGACGAAGGCCCGCGGCTGCGGCCTGTTGCAAGCGGTGCACGAACGGCCGTGCGGCGGGCGCGATCCGCAGAACGCCCCACGGAGCCCCGCCGAGGATGACAGCGGCATCCCGCCAGACCAGGACCCGGTCATCGAGGCCGATGCGTCGGCCGGCCGACAGACCGGCGGTGCTGTCCACCTGCTCGTCCTTGCCCATGGTGCAGCCCAGTATCCCAGTCCGGACCGGCGCCTCCCGGCTCCGCTTCCCCGAATCGGCGGTCCCACCCGGTTACGATCGCGACGTGACATCGTCGAAGGCGTTGACCAGGATCGCGGGATTGCTCTCTTTGGTGATGCTGACGGTGTCGCTGGCCGCGCCGGTGCCGGCCGAACCCCCCACCGCCGCCGCGCCGTCGCAGTGGATCGTGGTCGGTGTTCCCGCCACGGACGCGACGACGGGCACCCTCACCGCCTACCAACGGGTCGGGCAGCAGTGGAAGGCGGTCCTGGGGCCTACGCCCGCCAAGGTCGGCGAACTCGGTATCGGTATCCCCGCCGATGGCGTTTACCGCACTCCCGAGGGCACGTTTGCATTCGATCAGGCCTTCGGGCGGGAACCCAATCCCGGCACCAAGATGCCGTACTTCCAAGCCACCAATCAGGATTGGTGGGACGAGGATGCCGCCTCGCCCACCTACAACACCCACGTGCGATCGGCGGAGAACCCGTCGTCGATCACCGAGAACCTCTACGACTCCGGTCCGGTTTATGACTACGCGGTAAATATCGCGGTCAACCCGCAACGGATTCCCGGGAAAGTGTCGGGGATCTTTCTGCATGTGACCGATGGCAATCCCACCTGGGGATGCGTGGCCATCGGGCGCGAAGAGATGCGCTCGATACTGACCTGGTTGGACCCTGCCGCGGCGCCGCGGATCACCATCGGCGTTGGAAGTCCTTCGCTGATTCCGGTCGGTTCCTGATCGGGATAGCCTCCCGGGTGCCACAATTCGGCCATGAGCCAGGACGGTCCGGGTATGAGCGGGGACGGCGAGGTCACCGACCCGCCGATGGAGGGCTTGAAATCCAAGGGTCTGAAGAAGGGGTCGATCTCGCTGATCGGCGCGGTGGCGATCGGGCTTGCGGCCACCGCGCCGGCCTACTCGCTGACCGGCGCCCTGGGGCACGGAGCTAACGAGGCCGGCTACCAGATGCCGGTGGTCTTCATCATCGCGGTGATTCCGATGTACTTCATCGCCCTGGCCTACAAGCACCTTACCGACGCCGCACCGGACGCCGGCACCGTGTTCACCTGGGGCTCCAAGGCGATCATGCCGCACATCGGCTGGATCGGCGGGTTTGCCCTGATGCTGTCCAGCATCCTGGCCGGGGTCGGCGCCGCCGGCATTACGGTGAGTGCGGCGACCTCGGCGTTCGGAATCGACGATTCACCGGACTGGCTGAAGGTGTTGATTGCCGCGGTGTTCATCTTCATCACGACGTGGCTGGTGGCCCGGGGCGCTGAGGAATCCTCCCGCACCACAATCATCCTCACCGTCATCCAGTACGGCGGACTGCTGTTGTTCGCCGCGATACTGGCGATCAACATTTTTCGCAGGGAACGCAATGCGACGGCGCAGCCATTCTCGTGGGAGTGGTTCAACCCGTTCGCCATTACTTCTTTCAGCGCACTACTCGGCGGCTTTCTGGTGGCGGTCTTCATCTTCTGGGGCTTTGATGCCGCCCTGTCGATGTCGGAGGAGACCGAGGGCACCGCAGAGCAGTCCGGACGGACCGGCGTGACCGCGATCTTGATCACCGTCATCACCTACGTGGTGTTCAGCGTCGCGGCGCTTGCCTATGCCGGCATCGACGACAGCAGTGAGGGAAGCCTGACGAATGCCGCCAACATCGATGACATCTTCTCCGGTTTGGCGCGCGATGCCGTCGGTCCGAGTGGGGCACTGATCGCCGCGGTGATCGTTGGTCTGTCGGCATTCTCGGCAACCCTGTCCACGGTCATGTCGACGGTTCGCGGGGTGCTGTCGATGGCCACCTATAAGGCACTGCCCGGTCGCTTCGCCTCCGTCGACGATGTCCGGCAGACGCCGACGTTCGCGACGTGGTTCATCGGCCTGACGACACTCGCCATTTATGGCGGCCTCGTGTTGGTGAGCGACAGCATCGTCGAGGACTGCGTCTATAGCGTCGGTATCGCCATCATGACCTACTACTCCGTGGTGGCCGTGTCATCGGTGCTGTACTTCTGGGACACCGCATTCGGTCACTGGCGCACCGCACTGGAGCAGGTGATCCTGCCGGGTATCGGAGCCTTGGTGCTCATCCCGGTCGGTCTCTTCGAGGCCTACCAGATGATGAGCCCGGAATACGGTTCGGGCGGTTCGCTGGCCGGGATCGGCACCGTGTTCGTCATCGGTGTGCTCAGCCTGATCGGCGGAGTCATTCTTATGATCATCTGGAACCTGAAGTCGCCGGCTTTCTTTCGCGGTGAGACGCTGGCGCGCGAGCGTACCCATCGGATCGGGAAAGTCTGAACCCGTCTGCGGAAAGCGAACCACTGCGGTCGTGATGTCGTAGTAGGCGCCCACGATCGCGAAATCGTTGGATTGCTCGGCCTCCCTGAGCATTGCGCTGTCCTTGCGGATTTGGTCCTTGACCGCACGCACGTTACGCGTGATGGCGTCCTCAAGACTGGTGGCGCCAGCGATTGCGGGCCTGATGGCGTCGACAACCGACTGAATGTTGCCGCCTGGTTCCGCATTCGTATACGCGGCTTTGACCGCCCCGCAGTCCGAGTGGCCGCGATGTTCCCGGCCTCGCGCACGACGAAGATGTCGCCGACACATTGGTCGAAGATGATTTCCGTGTCTGTTTTTGTCGGGGGGTTCTTCTACTATCGAATGTATGTTCGAGTCTTTGGATGAGGCGTCGTTGTTGGTCGAGATGACGGCGGGCCGGCGGGCGGAGCGGGCGGCGGTGGCGCGGCGGTTGATGGCGGCGGGCCGGTTGTGTCTGGTGCGGATGGCTGATGTCGAGGTTGAGGACCGTACGCAGTGGTGTATCGACCATTGGGAGGCGGTGGCTGCGGAGGTGGGCGCGGAGTTGGGGATCAGTCGGGCGCGGGCGTCCTCGGAGATGCATTACGGGCTGGAGTTGGTGGAGCGGTTGCCGAGGTTGGGTGCGGCGATGGCGGCCGGTGAGGTTGATTTCCGGGTGATCGCGGTGGTGGTGTTTCGGACCGGGTTGATCCTCGATCCGGCGGTGTTGGCCGCTGTTGATGCCTGGTTGGCGGCGGCGGCACCGGGGTGGAATGGGTTCTCGCGGCGCAGGATCGTGGAGTTGGTGGATTGGCGGGTTCGGGAGCTTGATCCGGCCGCCGAGCGGGTGGCGCGCGGTGTTGATGAGGACCGTCATGTGGAGATCGGTCCGTCCGAGGGTGGGTTGGCGCAGTTGTGGGGTGCGGTGCGGGCCCCGGATGCGGCGGTGTTGGATCGGCGACTCGATGCGGTGGCCGGGTCGGTGTGCGCGCAGGATTCGCGCACCAAGCGTCAGCGCCGCGCGGATGCGCTGGCGGCGTTGGCGGCAGGTGTGGATTCGCTGGCCTGTGACTGCGGGTCCGCGGACTGCCCGGCCGCCGGTGTGCCGGCGCCGGCGCCGGTGGTGATTCATGTGGTGGCCGAGGCGGGCACGGTAACGGGGCAGTCCGCGAGGCCGGGGTATCTGCCGGGGTTCGGGGCGCTGGCCGCCCAGACGGTCCGCGATCTGGCGACCCGGGCCCGGTTGCGGCCGTTGAAGTCTGCTCAGGAGTTCACTGCCGAACCGCAGTATCGGCCGTCGGTGGCGTTGGCGGCGTTCATTCGCGCCCGGGATCTATGGTGTCGTTTCCCGGGCTGTGAGGTGGCGGCGGAGTTCTGCGATATCGACCATTCCATTCCGTGGATCGGTGGCGGGCTTACCCATCCGTCGAACCTGCACTGCAAATGCCGCGCCCATCATTTACTCAAGACGTTTTGGTGCGGGGACGGCGGGTGGGCCGAGCAGCAACACCCCGATGGCAGCATCGTGTTCACCTCCCCGTCGGGGCGGCGCTACACGACCACACCGGGCGGGGCACTGTTCTTCCCGCAACTGGCCACCCCTACCGAAACCCTGCCCGCCGAAACACTCACCACCGGGGCGCCCCGAGCCGACTCACCCCCGGGGCGCACCTTGATGATGCCCACCCGACAACGCACCCGCGCCGCCGAACGCGCCGCCCGCATCGCCTGGGAACGCGGCCTCAACGAAGCACGCTGGGCCGCCGACCCACCACCCTTCTAAATCGTGGGCCTTGTTAACTTCGCGTAGCGCGCCCGGTGATAGTCCGTGGATCCGAACTCGTACTGCAGTGCAGTGAGTCGCTTGAAGTAGTGCCCGATGGCCAACTCCTCGGTCATGCCCATGCCGCCGTGCAACTGCACTGCGTTCTGGCCGACGAAGCGTGCCGCCCGCCCTATGGTCGCCTTGGCCGCCGAGGCCGCGCGGGCTCGCACCTCCGGTTCCGCGTCGAGATTCAGCACCGCCAGGTATGCCGCCGAGACCGCCTGCTGCAGTTCCATGTACATATCCACCATCCGGTGCGAAAGCACCTGGAAACTACCGATCGGCTGGCCGAACTGCTGGCGTTGCTTGCTGTAGTCGACGGTGTCGGCCAGCACCCTGCGCATCGCCCCGACCGCCTCGGCGCACACCGCGGCCGCGCCCTCATCGCGGGCGCGGTGCAGCGACTCCGAAGCGTCCTCGACGATCAGCGCGTCAGCGGGCAGTCGCACGTCATCGAACATCAGATCGGCCGCGCGCCGATCATCGATGGTGCGGTAACTGTGAACAGTGAGCCCGGGCGGGGGAGCGGCCGCGTCGAATGCGGTGAGGAACAGCGCGACATCATCGCCGACGCGCGCGGTGATCAACAGGTGGGTAGCCAATGGCGCGGCGATGACGACGGCCTTGGAACCGGAAATCAGCCAGCCGCCCCCGTCGCGAACAGCGCTGGTGGACAACGTATCCCAGCCATCACCCGAGTCGGCCTCGGTCGCGGCAAGGACGGCGACCGCCGACCCCGCCGCGATTCCTTCCAGCACCGACGCGGCCGCGTCGCCGCCCGCGCGGGACAGCAGGCCGCCGGCGACGATCACCGTGTCGATGAATGGTTCGATGACCAATGCGCGGCCCAGCTCCTCGGCGATCACCATGGCCTCGGCCGGTCCGCCGCCGCTGCCGCCGACAGACTCGGGCAGCGTGGCCCCCAGGATGCCGAGTTCTTCGGCGAAACCGCGCCAGATATCAGGCTGCCAGCCCGGTCCAGTCTTGGCCGCGGCACGGCTGGACTCGAGGTCGTAACGCGCGGCGAGGAATTTGTTCAGGCCGTCGCGCAGGAGTTCCTGCTCGCTGCTCAAGGTGAAGTCCACGGTGTCTCCTCTCGGCTCTAAAGGCCCAGGGTTGCTTTGGCGAGGATGTTGCGCTGAATCTCGTTGCTGCCGGCGTAGATCGAGCCGGCCCGGTCATTGAAATACCGCAACGGCGCCACCGCTTGCCACGGCTCGCCGCTGACGTAACCGTCGGCTGGAGCGGCGAACTCCGATACCGGTCCGCCGGGCAGTGTGGCGTGCGGCTGGTAGGCCCGTGCCCGCGGGCCGGCCGCCTCCATCGCCAGTTCGGTGATCTGCTGGCTCAATTCGGTCGACAGAATTTTGAGCATCGAGGAGTCCGCGCCGGGATTGCCGCCCTCGGCGACGACGGCCAACACCCGATACTCGAGAACCTCCAGCACCTCGGCCCGGATTCGCGCGTCGGACAGCTTGGCGGCGAACGCCGGATCATCGAGGAGCATCAGACCGCCAGGGCCGGGCTGATGGGCGGCCGCCTCGGCGATCGACTCGGCCATCACCTGCAGCGCCGGTGCCATCGCCCCGCCGCCGCGCTCGAACTCCAGCAGGTACTTGGCCACCGTCCAGCCGTCGTCGATCGCTCCGATCACATTCGCCTTGGGAACCCGAACGGCATCGAAGAAGATCTGGTTCTGAATCTGCTCCCCGGAGGTCATCACCAGCGGCCGGATCTCGATGCCCGGTGTGCTCATGTCGATGAGCACGAAGGTGATTCCGTGCTGCTTCTTTGCTGAACGCGTGGTGCGCACCAGGGCGAAGATCCAATTCGCCTCGCCCGCATGGGTTGTCCAGATCTTGCTTCCGGTGCACACCAGGTCGTCGCCGTCGTCGATGGCAGCCATCGACAATGCCGCCAGGTCCGAACCGGCTTCCGGTTCGGAGTAGCCCTGGCAGAAGAACACCTCGCCGGTCAGGATCCGCGGCAGGAAGTAGTCCTTCTGTTCCGGCGTGCCGAAGGCGACGATCGCGTGGGCGACCATCCGGATCCCCATCGGCGACAGCGGCGGAGCATCAGCCAGCGTGGACTCCCGGCTGAAGATGTAGTGCTGAGTCAACGTCCAATCACAGCCGCCGTATTCGATCGGCCAGGCCGGGGCGGCCCATCCTCGCTCATGCAGGATCGCCTGCCAGGCCATGCTCGCCTCGTGATCGGCGTAGACGCTCGTCATCAGCCGGCCGGCCCGGCGCAGTTCCGGGGTGAGGTTGGCGTCCAAAAAGGCCCGCACCTCGTCGCGGAACTGCAGATCGTCCGCCGACCACGCCATCTCCATCCGGTCTCTCCTCAACGTCGGGGGGAAGTCGAACCGCGCACGCGTACAGGTGAGTGTCACCCCACGGACGTCGATTCCGCCAACCGGGGTATCCATGCCTGCCCGCACCAGGCATGCTCACACCCGAGGGTCGAGGAGATCGGTGACGAGGAGGTGGACGATGCCGGCATGGCGCTTACGCGATTACCACGAAGCCGACCTGGATCAGGCGATCCAGGTGTGGGACCAGGGCCGCGGTCCGGGTTCGGCCGAACCGGTCTTCAGTGTCGCCGAGGTGATGGCTGCCGCCCGGGCCGGACAGCCCGCAGTGGTGGCCGAGGTGGGCGACGAGGTCGTGGGCATGGCGGTGGCGCAACTTCAGGGCGAACGCGCGTGGATCATGCTGGTGGCGATCGGCTCGCGATGGCGCGACCGCGGCGTCGGATCCGCACTTTTGGCCGACCTCGAGCGACGACTGCGCTCCCAGGGTGTGCGCCGGATCAGCGCGGTGCTCCCGGAGAGCGCGACCGGTGCGACGGCCTTGCAGAACTCCGGATACACCCGCCGGGACGGACTCGTGTACTACGAGATGATCGAGCACCTGGGCCCGGATCAGGCCAATCTGCTCGACGAACTCGGCGGGCTGATGCTGCCACCCGGGTTGTGGGGCGACATGGCGGGAATGGAATACGAGAAGCAGATCATCGAGCGCCGCATTGTCGACCCGTTGGCCCATCCGGATGTCGCCGAACGCTACGGCGTGCGGCCACCGAAAGCGGTGATCCTGTTCGGGCCGCCCGGAACGGGCAAGACCAGCTTCGCCAAGGCGGTCTCGTCACGGCTGGGCTGGCCCTTCGTCGAGTTGTTTCCGTCCCGGTTGGCGGCGATCGGAACCGGCGGGTTGGCGGCCTCGCTGCGAGAGGCCTTCGCCGAACTCGCCGAACTTGACGAGCTGGTGTTGTTCATCGACGAGGTCGAGGAGATCGCCACCGCCCGGTCGGGTGCCTCCACCGCCGAGTTGGGCGTGACCAACGAACTGCTGAAGCTGATCCCGGCGTTCCGCCAGTACGACAGCCGACTCCTGGTCTGCGCCACCAACGCGGTGCACTCGCTGGACTCGGCGTTCCTGCGGCCGGGCCGTTTCGACTACGTCATCCCGATCGGGCCGCCCGATCTGCCCGCTCGCAGCGCGGTGTGGGCGCGCTACCTGGGTGCGGCCAACGCCAGCGTCGATGTCGAACGGCTCGCCACCGCCTCGGAGTTGTTCACCCCCGCCGACATAGAGTTCGCCGCGCGCAAGGGCGCGCAGGCCGCGTTCGAGCGTGAGATGCGCGACGGCGGCGGACGGCCGGCCACCACCGAGGACTATCTGACGGCGATCGGTGAGGTCAGGCCCACGCTGAGCGCCGACATGCTGGCCGAGTTCGAACGCGGGAAGGCCGACTTCGCCCGGCTGTAGGGCGTTATCTCACGTCGAAAGAGGCGTTATCTCACGTCGAAAGAAACCGTGTGCCAGCCGGTTGCCCCGTCCGGGATCACGCCCATCTGATCGCCGGTCTGCACCGCGCCGGTGTTATCGGTGGCGCGCACGGCCAAGGTATGCGGACCCGGCGTCGCGTTCCAGCCGAAGCTCCATAACCGCCAGGTGTCGTTGGAGTAGGCCGCACCCAACTGCGCCGACTGCCAGGGGCCGTCATCGATGCGGACCTCAACGGCTTTGATTCCGCGGTACTGCGCCCATGCCACCCCGCCGAAGGTGGTCTGGCCCGGACCGATCCGCGCGCCACTGCGGGGGACGTCGATGCGTGACTGGGTCTTGATCGGGGCCTGCGCCGACCAGCCCAGCTTGGTCCAGTAGGCCTCGGCCTGATCGAAACGGGTCAGCTCCAGGTCGACCACCCACTTGGTCGCCGACACGAATCCGTAGAGGCCCGGAACGACGAGTCGCGCCGGGTAGCCATGCTCGACCGGCAGCGGGACACCGTTCATCCCGATCGCCAGCAGCGAATCCCGCTCGTCGGTGAGGGCCTCAACCGGGGTGCCGATGGTGAACCCGTCGATCGAGGTGGACAGCACCATGTCGGCGTCGGCGGCAATCCCGGCGTCGCGCAGGATGTCCCGCACCCGATATCCGGTCCAGGTCGCGTTGGAGATGAGGTCGCCGCCGACCGGATTGGACACACACGTCAGCGTCACGGTCTTCTCGATCGGCTCGAAGCGCTGCAGATCATCGAAGGTGTAGGTGACTTCCTGGTTCACCTTGCCGTGGATCCGTAACCGCCAATCGGCACGCGAGAGTTGCGGCACGCTCAGCGCGGTGTCGATGCGATAAAAGTCGGCGTTGGGGGTGATGAAACTCGGAAGGTTGACCCCGGCCGGGGTGACGTCGGCCGGCGGTGGCGGCGGTGCGGCCACCGGCGTGGGCAGGGTCAGGGCGTTGCGGTCGCCGGATACCGAGCGCAGGCGGCGAGTGATCACCGCACCGGCGACCCCGGAGACGAGGCCGGCGGCGGCGAAACCGAAGGTCGCCAGGGACAGCCGCCTGCCCCCGTCGACCCCGTCGGGCGCGTCGGGTGCGTCGGGTGCGTCGTCGCGGATGCGCCCGGAGGTCAGCAGGCGCAGCACCGCGATCGCACAACCGACCCCGACCACGGTCGGCACCAGATCGGCAGGTCCGGCGCCGGACCGGGCCAGCACCGCCGCGCCACCGGCCAGGCCGGCCGCGACGAAGGCCAGACTGCCCACGGGGATCCGCGAGCGTTCCCAGCGCGCCGCCACAGCGGCCAGAGCCGCGATCACGGCCACCACCATCACCGACAGGAACAGCTTGTCGGAGGTGCCGAAAGTCTGGATCGCCCACTCTTTGACCGGTCCGGGGGTCAGGTTGATCACCGCCGTACCGACGGAGGTGCGCACGTCGGCGGCGGGGGAGAAGAAGGAGGCCAGCAACTGCGCCACGCCCAAGCCCACCGCGGCGGCGGCCACGCCCGCACCCATCCGCAAACCTGTCGAGTTCCCAGACATGGGAAGAACTTACCTCCGGTAACGTTCGGGTCAGGACGCGGCACCGCACCGACCGCACCCATCTCAGGAGGAAAGCAATGCCCATCGCCCTCACCGACGATCACCGCGAACTCGGCGACGTTGCTCGTTCGTTCCTGACCGCACAGAAGGCCCGGTTGGCGTCGCGCGCACTGCTCGACGCCGACTCCGAGACCCGACCGGCCTTCTGGGCTGAGTTGGCCGGACTGGGTTGGCTGGGCCTGCACATCGAAGAGCAATACGGCGGATCGGGCTATGGGCTGCCCGAGCTGGTCGTTGTCATCGACGAGTTGGGCCGCGCGGTCGCGCCCGGGCCGTTCGTACCCACGGTGGTGGTGTCATCGGTGATCGCCGCCGTCGGCACCGACGAGCAGAAAGCGCGTCTGCTGCCCGACCTGGTCGACGGAACCCATACTGCTGCAATCGGTTTCGGTGGCAACCTGACGGTGTCGGGTGGTCGGATTTCCGGTGACGCCGGCGTGGTGCTGGGCGCGGGACTGGCCGACGTTCTGTTGCTGGCCAGCGGTGAGGACATGCTGGTGGTGGAGCGCACGGCTGCCGGTGTCGCGATTGACGTGCCGGAGAACCTGGACCGCAGTCGGCGCTCTGGGCGCGTTGTACTGACCGACGTTGCCGTCGGCGACAACACACTCCCCGGGGCGCGCAACGCCGCACTGGCCCGCACCCGCACGCTGTACGCGGCCGAGGCCGTCGGCGGTGCGTCGGATTGCGTGGACAGCGCTGTCGAGTACGCGAAGGTGCGCGAGCAGTTCGGCCGGACCATCGCCACGTTCCAGGCCGTCAAGCATCACTGCGCCAACATGCTGGTGGCCGCGGAGTCGGCGGTCTCCTGCGTGTGGGATGCCGCCCGCGCCGCAGACGAGGACGAGGAGCAGTTTCGGCTGATCGCCGCCGCGGCAGCGACGCTGGCGTTTCCGGCCTACGTCCGCAATGCCGAACTCAACATCCAGGTGCACGGCGGGATCGGGTTCACCTGGGAGCACGACGCGCACCTGCACCTGCGGCGCGCGCTGACCGTGCAGGCGGTGCTCGGCGGCGACCAGTCAGCCACCGACGTGTTCGATCTGACCGCTAAGGGCATCGCCCGAGCCAACAGCCTCGACCTTCCGGCCGGATCCGATGAGTTGCGCACCGAGATCCGCGCCGAGGCGCAGCGCATTGCCGGGCTGGACGAGAAAGCCCAACTCGACGAACTGATCGCCACCGGTTATCTGATGCCGCACTGGCCCAAGCCGTGGGGCCTGGCGGCCGGTGCGGTGGAGCAACTGCTGTGCGAGGAGGAGTTCGCCGCCGCCGATGTCAAGAAGCCGGACTACGGCATCACCGGCTGGGTGATCCTCACCCTGATCCAGCACGGAACCCCTTCGCAGATCGAACGATTCGTCGAGAAGGCACTGCGCCAGGACGAGATCTGGTGCCAGCTGTTCTCCGAGCCGTCAGCGGGATCGGATGCCGCGGCGGTCAAGACCCGCGCCACCCGCGTCGACGGCGGATGGTCTATCACCGGCCAGAAGGTGTGGACCTCCGGTGCGCACTACTGCAAGCGCGGTCTGGCGACCGTGCGCACCGACTTCGACGGGCCCAAGCACGCCGGCATCACGATGGTGATCCTGGATATGAAGGCGCCCGGCGTTGAGATACGACCACTGCGCCAGATCACCGGCGGTTCGGATTTCAATGAGGTCTTCTTCAACGACGTGTTCGTACCCGACGAGGACGTCGTCGGCGAACCGAACGCGGGCTGGACGGTCGCACGCGCCACCCTCGGCAATGAGCGAGTGAGCATC
>Ga0247831_1003747_pt1 | contig 21534 bp, 16 predicted proteins | sample LaCruzMarch2015__9_FD_192406 | JGI IMG/M metagenome (GOLD analysis project Ga0247831, IMG submission 192406) | Freshwater microbial communities from meromictic Lake La Cruz, Castile-La Mancha, Spain - LaCruzMarch2015_1m | ecosystem: Environmental > Aquatic > Freshwater > Lake | place: Spain...
TGTGTATTCCTTGTCAAGTTTCAAGTATCCATTAATGTACGTCCCAACTAATGTTAGCATAAGATATTTCTTTTAATACTTTTCAAATATAGTTCATATTTATCAATGATACCCATTTGGACTGAACTTCCTGAATAGGAAGGAATGCGCAGCATGGGTTGAACCAAAAACCTTAACGGCATGCCCATCGGTATATGAACCCGGATAAAAAACAATTCTTGAGCTGAAGAAATCATCTCTTGAAAATTTATCTCCTTCTTTTATTTCCAGGAGCCATGAAGGTATAGTCTCCTGATCATTTTTTAAATATTCATACATTGTCATGATGGTTGATTTTAATTATTGAATTGTGATGGTTTAGTGATTGGGCGGGGATAAGGATTGATATCAACGCTTCAGCTCTATTAGATTTCTTAAAATTCATTAAATTGTAAAAGCTTTAGAAATATTAATTTCTATGTTTAGTATGTAGATTTCAATAAAATCTGTTAAATTCGATAGGTAAAAATCAATTTTCAGAAAACACTAAAACATCTAATAAAAATAATCCTAATGGATAACATGAATTTTATAGCTTTAGATTTCGAAACAGCAAATCATTACCGGAAAAGTGTCTGCTCTATTGGTATGGTAAAAGTGGAAAATGGGAAAATAGCCGACGAATTCTATTCCTTAGTTAAACCAACTCCATTTAATTTTGAGCCCTTATTAACAAGAATTCATGGATTATCTGAAATAGATTGCTTGAATGCACCTGATTTTAAAATACTTTGGCCATCCATTTCTTCCTGGTTTAATAATCAAGTTATCCTAGGACATAATGTTTCCTACGAAAAAAGTGTTTTAAAACATCTTTCGTTGGAATATCAAATTGATTTCAATGTAATGGATTTTATGTGTACACTAAATATTTCAAGAAAATTATTACCAGAGTTAGATAATCATAAATTACCAAAAATTTATAATTACCTATTCAACAAAAAAATGAGACATCATAATGCTTTAGAAGATGCTCGTGCGGCAGCAGAAATCATGATATCTTTTCAGTCTGGTAATTATATAGGAATAAAAGATAGTCCCATTTTGGATAAGAGTTCTAATACTTTAACCCAACAACTAGCCCTAACTTATAATTTACTTTTAGAGAAAAAATCCATAATGGAAATCTCTGAAATCCGGGGTTTTACAAAAGATACCATCTTCAAACATATTTTAAAGATCATCGAGATTATTGATATTGATTGTATTCATCATCTTAAACCTGACAATGAGACTATTATGCAAGTATTTGAAGCTGTAAATAAAATAGGTAATGATACTCTATTAAAACCGATTTTCGAAAATTTAAATGAGACTATATCTTATGATGAGATAAAACTTTCCCTTCTATTTTTAAATGAGATTGAATGAAAATCAGCTTTTACTTTTTTTACTTTTTAGGTATTTCAGTATTTGCTTTAAATATAATTAAAATTAACGCCATAAACTATTAACCCATGCACCTTAAAGACTTAGAGGAAAAAATTTTGTTAAAGCTTATTATTACAAATGCCGGAGCCTCATTATATTCATTAAATAAAGAGTATAAAGTATCTGTTAGGTTGTTAATAGCTGCAATCCAAAATTTAGAAAGGTGTAGGTATATTGAACGAAATGAGGATATTATAAAGATTTCTAAAATGGGAATATCTTACGTTTTTAATAAACAAATCAATCAAAAAAATGAAACTATTGCTAGTAAAGTGCCAGTGGTTTTTTTGGGAAAAAAAATAAATATTAATGAATTTTATATTCCTGAGGATTTTAAAAAAATTTCTTTATATTTGAAAAAGGAAGGAGGAAAAATGAAACTAGCACGAAGAAAGTGAAATCGCTTTCGTGGGTTAAGGTTTATTAAAACCTCATAAATTATTGCACGAATTAATCATTCTATCGAATGAATAATATCGGAATAATTTACTCATTACTTCGCTCCTCTTCGTAAGAGAGTGCTTAACAGCGAAAAAGCTAAAGTTTAGAAAGTAGTTAAAATCCTCCTTCTTATTATGTCAGTTAAACCCATTGTAGAATTCTGGAGAAAAAAATTGAATAAAACAGGTCTGTCACCTGATATCGTTCAAAAATACGTTCATTATATAATTCCTATTCTAAAAAATTTAATTCCTATTATTTTTGATTTTCAACATCTTTGCCTTTTGTTAGGAAGGAATAGAAAATACTTAGCTTCAGTAATTAATTCAAGTATCAATCATTATAGAGAATTTGAGATAGCAAAAAAAAAAGGTGGAAAAAGACTAATTTCTGTGCCCTATCCTGCATTGATGGAATGTCAACACTGGATAAGCCTGCATATACTTTCAAAAGTTAAAATACATTATTCTGCCCACGGCTTCGCGGTTAATAAATCTATAATTACGCATTCAAAAATCCATATCGGTCAAACTCATTTATTAAAAATTGATCTAAAGGATTTTTTCACATCAATAAAAATAAATCAGGTAATTACTATTTTTAATACTTTAGGATATAACCATTGGGTTTCATTTTATTTGGCATCAATTTGTTGTTTAAATGGTGTGTTGCCTCAAGGAGCTCCAACAAGTCCCATTTTAAGCAATATTGTTGCTAAAACTCTTGATAGAAGATTGATGGAATTTGCTAAAAGATTCAAGTTGCACTATTCGCGATATGCTGATGATTTAGCTTTTTCAGGGGATATGATTCCAGTAAAATTTATTGAATATATTACTTTGATAATTGAATCATGTGGATTTAAGGTAAATGAAGAAAAAACAAGGTTAATAAAACATAAAGGGAAAAGAATTTTAACTGGTATTTCAATTTGTGAAGATTCCATTAAAGTACCTAGAGAATATAAAAGGAACCTAAGAATGGAAATCCATTGTATTCGTAAACTTGGATTACACATTCATTTAAGAAAAAAGAAAATTAAAAACCAGGATTATTTACAAAGTATTATTGGAAAGATAAATTTTTGGCTGTCTGTTGAACCAGACAATAGTTTTGCTAAAAAAGCTTTAGCAGAACTCAAGATTCTGAATTTACAATAAATTGATAATATTAGATTTTATAGAGTATTCATGCTAAGTTTGCTTTAATGCCTCACTTTCAGTAGAATATGTATCTTAGGCACTTTTGGTGATTAAATTAATTTTAAGCTCACATTCTTATTAATCACACCCTTTTTTTCAATGAAGTTTACTGTTAATATTAGTCCCGTTTCTTAGTCATTTCTATTTTTCTTATTAATAAGCAAATATAAAATTACACCAAAATTAACGTAGAACTAATTTCACCGGAATAGGGGCTCAATAGCAACTAGATTATCCACACAATATTAAATAACTATTAAAAATATTAAGCATTAGATGATCCATTCAATAAAATCATATTCAAAAATGAAGTTGGTTGGAGGAAATAATTTGAATTATCATCTAATTTTTCCTTAATCAAAATTAGACCACCATTAGTGTAAGCTTCCATAGTCTTAATTAAAGATTTCACGGCGTCATCCTCATTTAATTCTCCTGTTTCGAGGGCAATTAAATCAATATCAGTTTTTGCAATTAATGCAACATAAATGTACTCCTGAATATTTGTAAAATCTTTTCGAGTTGATATTGTTGTTTTGCTTCCCCAAGATTGGATGTGGTAACTGAAATCTATTTTTTTTTCTTTTTCTGGAATAGGGGCATACTCATTTTTATATAGCCCTAAAAAGAATGCATAAATATATAATTCATAATTTGTACTAAAATGTTTTCCAAGATTAATCTTTTTTTCACCTTCAGCACCAAATTTTTGAGAAAGCGAATTAAATAAATCTTTGTGTACCTCACTATATTTTGGAACTTTAGTTTTCCATTTATCGAATAAATTCTTCATTTAAATTGTTATTACTTGTGAATTAATAGTTTTTAAATTGTTAACATCAAATGGCCTTTCTAATTTCACCCAAAATGCTTTATCTCTTTTAATCATTTCAAATTCCTTCTTAATAAATAGCACCTTTGATTCATCCCTTTGAATAAAATCTTTTAGTAAGAGAATTTTTTGATTTTTAGTTTCATAAACTAAATTTAAAAATTGAGCAGTTTTACTTTCTCCGAAGGATGAGGTTGGGGCATCAAATATCATTGGAAAATTTTCTTCCTTAATTTCTGAAGCTAGTTCTGAAATTGCAAAAAGAATAGAAATATGCATAGAGGTTAATAAAGATTGATTAGGCCTGTAGAAAACTCTACCCTCTTCATGCAGGTTTACATCAACAATTGTGTTATTACCTTTTATACTCCTTTTAAAAATAATTGACCCTGTAAAAGCATCTATATTTATCTTTTTGAAAAAATTATTTGACTTTATTTGAAGTTTTTCAATAAATTCATCAAATTTTTTTTCTTTTGTATCTGAAAAAATAGTTTCTATATCCCTTAGGATATTTCTAGTTCTTACAAAAAAAGAATTAGCTGAATTCAAGTCAATCTTATCCTTTTCCGCTCTCTTTAACTTAATCTCTGTTTCAAAATTTTTTAAACTCGAATTTAATTTAATAGATTTTTCATTTTGTGTTCTTAAATTATTTTGCCAAGTGTTATAACTTGAGAGAGTACTTTTCAAGCCCTCCTCTGATTTGCTTGAATCACCTAGTATTTTAGATCGTTCCGATTGTTCAAGCTCTAACTGTGCTTTTAAAATTTCAATATCTTGCTTTCTATTTGCATTAAATTCAAATAGCTCATTAATTTTTGACCTTAATATTCTTATATTTTTAAGATTATCTTCATGACTCATACTATAATTTTCCAGTCTATTTAAATAATTATATTGAAATAGAGGTTTATTATCTTCAGTTTTAATATCGTTTGCAATTTGACTTTGAAGATATACATTAAGTCTTTCTACCATGTATTCGTAAGCATCCGAACCTTTTTTTGCTTCACGATTACATACTTTACATATTTCATCATTTAACATTTCTTCCATGTGTGCTTTTGAAGGTGTACCTATAGGTAACGGAATAGATTTGTTTAATAATTCTTGTATTGCTTTTTTTTCTCCTTCTTTAACTCCTATTTGCTTATCAAATTCAGTTTGCATTTCTCTGCGTTTTTTACTGAAAAAACTTATCTTTTCAGTGTATATTTTATGGACATCTTCAAAATCAACTAGTATCCAATTTTCATCAAATAGGTGGGTAGTGTAGTTTTCATCAATTCTACCATTTAGGTAAGATATTTTATTTTCTAATTCTTTTATCCTTTTATTTAAAATATCTAAAGCATCTGCATTATTAACATGATTTTCAGCATCTTGCAGATTTATTTCAATAGCTTTAATTTCAGCTTCAATTTCATTTAACACATCATTACATTTAGATTTATTCTCTTCTAATAAAATAATTTCTCTTTCAAGGTTTTTATATAACAATTCATTCTTTTTATCCATTTTGGATGAATCTTCAACTGCCTTTTCTGCATTTTTTCTTAAATAAGCCCCTTTTTCGGTGTATTTGTCGTAATGCTTTGCATCGGAGAAAAGATTTATCAGATTTAATAATGCATATTCATTATTAAAAATGTTAAGTTCAGCTTCCCCTTTAAACATGGAATATTTACGTATTTGAAATGGAAATATTCTATCTAGCAATTGAATCCCATCAACCTGGTTTCTTTCACCCAAACTATTTTCTTCAATTCCCTCAACATGGAAAATAGAGGCTGAACACTCATTACTTTTGTCTTTTTTGGCTTGAAATGACTTAGTTATAATATTTTTTAAGCCATACTGCTCGACTATCATAGTTACTGAAACTCTAAAACTATCTCCCAGCTCAGTTTCTTCTAATTTTTTTGCCGAAACTAATTTGTCTAATTGACTATTTTCACCATTAAAAAGCCAATCAATAGCCTCAAAGAACTTAGTTTTACCTTCCCCATTTTCACCTAATATAATATTTAGTCCTTCTGACAATTCAAATGTGCTAATACCATAATAGCAAAGGTAATTTTCTATTTGTATTTTTCTAATTATCATATAGCTTCGTTTAAATATTGAGTAACTTGGTTTCTTAATACACTATCAGTTACAGGTGATGAACCATCCAAACCTTCAATTATTAAGGCTAAGGTTCTAATAATTGTTATATCAGAATTTAATGCATCCCTTACTGTTTTAGGCAGACTATCTTTATCAAGTTCATATTTACTTTCAAGAAGCTCATGCGTTAAAAAACTTTTTAATATTTCATCTTTTTTTGCCATAGTACTTAATTTTATAAATCATTGATATCAAGGTTATAATATCGCAAAATATTTTTTAGCGTATTAAAAGTATATGTTTTATTCAGTGCAAGGTTTGAAAAGTCAACTACACGTTCAAGCTCTTTTTTTACTAACCCCTTTTCCATTTCAAAAGTGCTTTCATCTGATACTTCTGGCACTACTACTAAGTCATGAATAGTTGCATGGCTTTTATCTTTATGAACTCGTAATACCCTTCCTCTTCTTTGAATAAACTGCCTTGGATTACCAGTGCTAGCGCAAAATATTGCTAACTCAGATCTTGGAACATCAACTCCTTCATCCAAACATTTCATCGAAGTTAAAACATGTATATTACCATCTTTAAACTTTTTTAAAACTTCTTCTCTATTATTAGTTTCAGCTGTAAATTGTTTAACCATTATTGATTGATCTGTATCGCTAACAGCTCTTGTATATTCATTAATTAAACTTTTCTCAAAATCTGTTTCACTGCTAAAATCTATCTCATCATAATTTGCTTCATTTCCCTCGGGTACATATACTAATGTATATTTGAGATTTTTTCTCTTTTCATACTCATTTCTAAGAATCTGCTTAAAAACACCTAATTTATTTGCAGCTTTATGAATTATACGCTTCCTTTCAAGCAGTTTCATCTCAATCTCAGGGGTACTTTTAAAAGCTCCCGTTTCATTATCAAATAAACCCATTCTTAAAAGTTGAATAGAAAGCTCTTTATATTTATCTAGCTCTAAATCTGTAAGCTTTACAATATGTGGATAATAGGTGTATTCACACAACCAACCAATATTTAATGCTTCCTCCATTGAAAACGAAACAACATATGGAGGCCTATCATTAAAAAAATCTTGGATAATTTGATTCCCAATTTCATCAAATTTTCTGTGTGGCGTTGCAGAAAGTCCAATTCGTTTCTCTAGGTGAATTGTAGGTAATAATTTTACAAGCCCTTTTGAACCTAAATTGTGCGTTTCATCGGCTATTAAAACCGTATCGTTAGGCAGTTGCTTAAAATAACTTTGAAATTTTAGTTTAGATAAAGAAGCATAAGTTACAATAACTATATACGAAGTATTAATCAATCTAGAAGCAGTATTAAAAAAAGCTAAATCATTATTCCAATTTTCTCTTGAACTGACTGCTATGATATTCTTAAAATTGAATTTTGCACATTCTTTTTTCCATTGGTCAACCAATGCTGTCGTGGGAACTATAATGATTGCCCTATAAATTTTAAATTTTTGATACTCTTTTAACAAACAATTAAGAGACGTAATAGTCTTGCCCGTCCCTGTTGCCATAGCAAATAACCCCTTAAAATTATTGGCAACCCAGTTTTTATAAGCATTTAATTGATATTCACGCGCGCCTTCAGAATAAGGAAACCTAGGTTCATTTTTAATAACCTCAATTTCCTTATTCAAATTTGAAATTGTCTTTTTCAACCTAGGATTTGAATAAAACATTGCTTTTTTCTCAAGAAGTACTTCCTCTTGAACCAATAATTCATTAATATCTTTATTTCCAAATTGTTCCTTTATAACAAATTCAATCTCATTAGTTGACAAATATTCAACATCAATATCAACCTCATTAAAATAATTATCTATTGTAACTAATTGCTGTTGGATAAAATTAGAAGACCTTTTATCCTCCCAGCTTAGGAATGCTTCAAGTCTTTCTAAGTTTTCTGAAAGTCCATATAAAGTAAAATTACATGAGGCCATATAACCAACATGATCGATTCCATCAGAGAAAACACCAGATTTGTAATGAGCTATTCCTTTTCCATTTTTTGGTTTAATAACTTTTATTTCAATCCTCTTTTCAGCAATAAGAAAAGCTAAGCATTCAAAAAAATGTTTATTATATTCGTCTAATGTTCTTCTCAATGAAACAATATCAGCTAAATCAAAAACGGGGATATCAAAAGAATTATCCTCAACTTTACATAAGATTTCTCTATCACTATCAGATAATAAATGATTTATAACCATTTTCATTATACCACCTTTGCTAATAAAGGTGGCGAAACCTAGAGAAAGTAGACTAATAGCAGACGAACTAAAATAACCTAACAATAAATTAAAAGAACTACTATTAGCTAAACCGTCTAAATAAAACTGAAATGGTTCGTTTTCTGAACCTGTTTTGTAGCTTCTATCCTGTGACCAAGAACAATTTCTAAGCATAATTGAAATTATATTTATCCAAGCCAGCTTGATAACTTATTCCAGAAAATTTCAATTATTCTTTTTCCTCTACTCTCAACAATAGATGCATCCCACATATTACTTTCTCCTAATTTTATTATACTGAGAATATGATCATTATAATTTGAATTTTGTAATTTTTGAATCGTTTCATTACTAAGTTTAATTCCATTCACCTTAGCATTATCAGCTAATTCTAGTAATATTTTTGGGTCCTTTTCGCTAAGATGACGGAAATACAGGTATTTTTCTGGCCAGCCTTTATTACCAGCTGATGAATTAATTTCAGAAGGCAATAAAGTCAAATTTCCTACAGATTGAAACAACTCATTTTCAATTTTATATAAGTTTTCATCCCAATTACCGTCGTTTTTTCTTGGAGCAACGTGTTCTATTGTATTTAAATCACTAGAATTCCATTTTTCAAGATTTAAATAGCTATTTGACCCATTTACACCTTTTTTGACCAAACCTAAATTTTCTGGATCTGGGATTGTATCATGTGAAGCAATAAACAATGAAAGTTTACAAACACTGTAGGAATTATTATACTTTAATTTAGCGAACGCTCTAATTGACCAAATTAAATAGTCATCTAATTCCGCTTCTTTTAACGCTCTTTTAAAATGTTGCCTCACCTCATCCACACTGTAACATCTATTTTCATTCCATTTAACTTTATCCATTTTAAAAAAAGCCCTATATACATTATCAAGTCCAGAATTATTATTTGCCGCTCGCCAAATAGAATAAAAAGAAACTAAAATTTTGGTTATTTCAATAAAATTTTGAACTGAATCTTTTGAACCAACTATAACCTCCTTATAAAAGTGCCCTAAAATGGTCCATGCCATCTTATGATTACTTTCCTTTAAAAATAGAACAAGTACACTAGCTAATTCCGAATCAGCGGACCCTGAAATGAGTGGAATATGCTCCTTCGACTTCCCATCATATTCAAGTAAACCAATTCTATAAAATTCTGCATAGTTTCCAAGAAAACTTACAAATGCAGTTTTTGAATGATAATTCTCAAATTCTTTAAAGTTTCGGTCTAACCATTTTCTCTGTTGACTAAAATGACTGGATAATTTAGAGCCATCAAAAGCAACAGCAAAAGATGCCAAGAAATCATTAGTTAATTTACTTTTTTGCTGAGCAGTTAATGATTTTTTAAATAATTCCTCAATTTTCGAAAAACCCTTTTCATTTAATGAACCTTTAAACTCATTTTCATTTTCTTGAGTTTCCAATACAACTGCAGGTTTAAATGTCTCAATTGCTGTTAAAGGTGTACCTGTTGCATTTAAGGATTGAAACATGTCAAAAGCCCAATCATCATTACTTGGCTGAATAATAGTAAAACAACATCTTTCAGTCAAATAATGACAAACTGAAAAAATCTGAACTAATTCATTAATTATAAAACCTATACTACTTTTTTTATTTATCTCTTTTTCATTTACTAATTTTTTTAATAAAGGCCTTTCATATAACCAAATATGCTCCTCATCAATACCATCTAATATTTGCCAAGCTGGGACAAAATCATCCGTATTTAAAACATGCGCAGCAATTACTTTTGACTTTAACCAATTTTCAATTGTTTTTATATTTTGAGTAATATTTTGTCCCAACCTGTTTTTATCAAGTCCATTAAAAACTTTTTTATTGAAAACTTGATCAATGAAAGCACCTAAATAATTGGCGATTGGAGACAAATATGAAGAATCCACATTACCATCCCTAGTCCATTTATCTTTTTGACCTCGAATAATCTTTGGTTTACGTCTTGGTGTTCCTCTTCCTAAATCCAAACTAAATAAAACAATGAGTTTCTCTTTCCAGTGTTCGCAAATTTCTGATAGTTCATTATGTTCAATATGATTAACCGTTAATTTACTTCCAATAATTGATAATTGTTTGTAAAGCAAAGTAGCAAAAATAGAAATTGTTGATAATCTCTGTTGGCCGTCAATTAATTTATCAATTCTAGCTGGAAGTGCTTGAGTATCCTGTGGTTGAATATTATTTTTATTTGTTTCAGCTACAGTAATTATTGTACCAAGAAAACGAATTTCATCATCATTTCCCTCAGCTAAGCGTTCAATACCCTTAGAAATATCCTCTAATAGTTGCTCTATATTATCAGTATCCCAACTATATTCCCTTTGATAGAGAGGTATATAAAAGCCCATTCCAGGCTGTTGAAAGAAATCAAAAACACTTCGATTTTCAGTTACAAAAGCTTTTTCAATGTTAATCATATTATAATTTTATATAAAGCAAGCTGCGCAGCCTTCACTTTCAGCATCATCTAAAATATCTACTAAAAAGCCTGATTGTGTTTTTGACTTTCTTTCAACCTTCTTAATATAATCATTTTTAATTTGAGCCATTCTATCAGGCATAATAAGTTCCTCTAAACTTTCATGCTGCCCCCAAGTATACCCGTCCTTTTCGTATTCCATAGCTTTCTTATAAAGTTCTGGATGTTGTTCGTAAAGCCAAACCCACTCAATTTTTTGTTGAAAAAAACAAAAATAGCAACCTGAACGACTTCTTGCATAATGACCCTTTTTACCAGAAACATCGAATTCAATGTTTTTATAATAAGCCGGCACTCCAACACCACTTTCCTCTAATATTTTAAAAATATCAACTCTTACCAATACTTCATCATTGTCAAGCAAAGGAAAAGATTCTTCCTTTGCTAAAGGGTACTCCGTGGTTTTGAGAAAATTAAACACAAGCATATTAAATGCTTTAATGTCTGTTTCTAAAAATAAATCTAATTTTTGGTCTTGTTTAAATTGTTGATCAATTTTTTTTACAATTAATTGTTCTACTTTATCCTTAAGTCTTCCAAAATCTATATTTTTTGAAATTTCTAAAAGACTAGAAATATTTTGATTAGATAGTAATTTTGACGTTACATCTGAACTCCATATATTCTTACGAAATGGAAAAATTGACTGAATATTTTTTTTCGTTGAAATATAGCCCTCTCTATCTTCATCTCCCCTAATTCCAACATAAGATACAACTGGATCATCGCCAACATATTTCTCAAATGGATCTAGTTTAAGTTTTTTGGTACACCATCGAGCACTGGAAGATGGTAAGTAACCACCATACATTTTCAAAAAATGGTCAAATGGATCCTCAGAACTATTTACTGCCCCCATCAGGAGATTAATTTTTATACCCAAGTAAACTTCAAGATTTTTTATAAGTTGGTAGGTTTCATCAAGTTCCTTTCCTGTATCACAGGTATAAAATTCCAAATCAATGGAGGGATATTTTGTTTTAACATAAATTGCTAACGCAGCACTGTCCTTTCCTCCCGATATTCCTAATACGTGTCTAACTTTATTCATTTTAATAATTCCTTTAAAAGATTGATAACAGCTGCAATATTGGAAGTTTTATCACTACCCAACATATTTTTCAGCTCATTCTTTAAACGTTCAATTTCTTCCATTTTGTTTTTGGGAATTCTTACCACTTTAGGATCAATTTTACCAAAAAAAGAATCAATTTTAACACCAATAATTTCCTCCTTATTTTCGTCAATATCGGATAATGAAATTTTTGTTAAACTATCCAATTCAAAAATCATCGATTTGAACTTTTCATATAGTGAAATTTCGTCCTCATCTGAAAACAAATCTAAAGCTCTGCCCGTAACTACTTGAGCTAAGGAAGTAAGCCAGGCCTTTTTGTCTTCAATACTTGAATCTAATCTTTGAATAAAAGTTTTTTGTTGGCTTAACAGCAAATGTTTTTTTAAATTAATAAATCTCCTTTGAAGTATCCCTTTATATGACTCAAAATCCACTAACTCTCCAATAAATTCAGTACATATATATTGTTCAAAACGATTGATTAACTCATCAAAAGCTGTTCTTATTTCTTTTACAGAAGACTTAAGTTCATTAGTGAAAGTTTGGAGTTTTGATGGTTCTTCTTGTAAAACGTTTAATGTCAAACCTAATGCAGCCGGGAAATCTTCAAAAAAGGTTAACTCTGGATTCTTACTTTTTGCTATTGCCTCCCTAATCTTAAGGGCCGGCTTTGAAAGTCGTTTAGTATTCTTAGAATATTCCGGTAATTGTTTATAAAAAATGATAAATGGTTTAATAGTCTCAATAAATGAGTTATTATCAAATTTAACATCTAATTTCTGATCAAGAAATTTTCTATAACGATTGAAAATATCCAATTTAACCCCTTCAATATCGAATGTCTTTATGGTATATTTTTCAGGATACTTAGCAATCAACTCAAGATTTTCTTCCGACAGATTAGGGATATAATTACCTTCTCCAAAAATAGCGAAATCATCTCTTTTAAGAAATAAAAAAGAAGGAATCCACAGATCAATTAAACCCTTTTTAAGTTTGAATGGCTTTTTGGTAAGTAATGAAGTTAATTCCGAAATTTTTACCGGTTCAACTTTTGCACTATTCAAAAAAGCCTCAGATGCCATCCATAACGGATAGAAGGAAGATGATTCTGAAATAGATAGTATATTACTGTCATCCTCCCTAAAAGGTGAAATATTATTTTCTTTTAATAAAGTAAGGTAAATAGTTTTTTCAGGGGGGAATTTATCTTCTTCAAAACCTAAGTTTTCTTTATTCCAATTATTAGAAAGTGCTCTGAAATAATTTCTCTTTGCTGAATGTATGGAGGTACTTATCTTATGTTTATTAACTAACTCATTTTTAAATATTGGAGTTGCACTATAAATTAAGGCACAAACTTGAGATAATAATTTATTAAAGTCCCTTTTATTTTTGATACATAATTCCTTTCCTTTAAAGAACCATTTGACATCGTCATTCTCCGAATAAATATTCGCAGTAATATACCGCTTTAGTAAAACAGTTTGCGATTCACAAATATTTTCTAACTCCCTTTTTGCAATCTTATCCTCTTTGTTATCATCAATTACTTTTTGAACTTTTTCAATTTCAAAAAGTAAATTCTTAATTTCTTTAGCATTATTAAAGAAACAATATATTATCGCTTCTTCTTGGTTTAGAGATTTATTCCTTATTTCAGTTACTTCAAGTTTTTCATTAAAAACCAAATTTATATAACCGTCAATTTCATCTTTAGGTGTTTTATCAATTGGAAATTCAGAAATTACAAAATCAAAATATCTTGGAGTTCCAAACTCAAATGAATATTGATTAGCAAATACTGGATTAAAACTTATGTGCTTACTTAATAATGAAGTAATATCCCCTATAGCTGAAATTTTATTCCCTGCCTCAATTATTGCTGTTTCAATGTTTAAATCAGTTCCTTCAAAAAGGATAAAACGTTTATTATGTGATCTAAATCTGACAATGTTTTTATTTTCTAGATTTTTAAGTACTGCCTGAGAATTAATTAAACCACAGGCTACCTTCAGATATCCAGTCAAAAACTCGTGATCTAACCTAGAGCCACTAGCAGAAAATATATTTAATAAGCCTATTACCTTTACCGCCTTTATATATTCATTAATTGAATTTTCAAATGTTCTTTCTACTGTCTCTATTGAAGTTCGAATTGAACACCATGCTGAGAAATCAGGATTATATTTTGACGTTAAAAATGAATAATAATTAAAAATTAGGTAATCATAGACATTAGCTACATTATAAAATGGACTTTCATTTTGGTTGAACTTTGAAAAGCCTGTGTGGTCAGTTGATTCAAGAAAAGAAAACAAAGAGCGTTCATTTTGTCCGTACCGCTGAAGAGATAGGGTCAAAGTATAAGCTGCAAGTAAATCAAGTGGAAATAATTTAAGGGCTACCTCATTTATAAGAGTGCTATTAAAATTGAAAGCTTTTGTTTCTATAATTAATTTCAGGCATTCTTCATAAATATTATTATCTATTTTTAAATTAATATTATCTGAAATATGTTCGGAAGCTAAAAATAGAAGTTGTTCCACCGGTTCATTAAAAGTAATTTCCCTAAAGCGTCCTTTTACTTTTATCCATTCCTGCTTTTGTTGATTAGTTAATGTATAAGCATAAGATTCCAAACTCTGATGAACCGTTGTTATTAAAACAATATTATGCTTGGGATTATTACAAAACTCCGCCAACTGCTGCACAAAATAAAGTTCATTTTCAGGGTTATGTTTACTTGCAAATTCCAAAAATTTACCGAACTCGTCAATTAAAATGAATAATACTTTATTTTCATTCTCTATAGAAAAATATCTATTGGAGATTTCAGAAAAAATCCTTTCATGTTTATTTTGGACATCTGAAACACTAAAAATATTTGAAAAACAATCAATTATAGATGTGAAAGAACCTATAATTTTAATGAACTCTACTTTTGGGTTTGCCAAGAAATTGGGTTCAAAAAAATGCTTTGTACCTAAAATACTTTGCTCGAAAGCGAGCAAAAATGAAGATTTTCCTGTGCCATAAGTGCCAACAACATTAAATGAGCGAATTCCCTTTTTGAAATCATTTACTATTTGGCTTACGACTTGCTTAGCATTCGGTGTCGGAATGTAGCTGAAAGACCTTTCAGAATCTCTTAGAATATTGATTGACGTTGTGAAATTATTTGTCATAGTACCTATCTAAAATTGTGAAAGGGCTTTCCTTCTTTTTGAATTGTAATTCTTTTATACCAGCATGATCTGTAAAACTTACATTGTCATATTTTTCAACAATTTCATAAATTTTATTTAATAGTCCTTTACGAGTTAAAGCAAAAACCGAGCCTGGACTATTAAACTCAAATTCTAAAGCGTTTAAACTAATAGAATTTCCGTAACTAGGATTTTTTAAAATAGCAAAAAGAAAAATAGCGTCATTTAAATTATCTCTTTCACTATTTTCAATGTAATACTGTTCATCATTTTCTCTCTTAATAGTTTTCACAAAATCAAGTTCTGCCAATAATCCAGAATAGCTCTCTTCTATGTCCTTGCTATCAAGATTATTTTTATAAAGGTTTGTAAAAACCATAAAATCTTTAGAAATTGTATTCTCATTAAAAGGAAAGTCTCTTTTTAATTCGCTAGTCCTTTTAATGTAGTTAATGAAGATTTCTTTATTAAAAAAAAGCTTCTCCTTTCGAAATTCGTTTATTATAATATTGTAGATTGAAGCGTAATTGGAAACTACAAGCTGATAATGTAATAACCACAAGCTAGCATCATCCTCTAGGTAAGGATCGTAGCCATTCAAATTATTAAGTAATTTGTCTCCAAATTTAGTGACATTATCTTTGGCATCAATTATTCTGAAAGCTTTTAGCCAGAATCTAATAGCTGAAACCATGTTTTTACCAACTCCTAATTTAATGACAGCATTCTCACTATTAAAATTATTTCCACCTTTAACGTAGTCATAACCCTTTTTCAGCCACAATTTTCGACAATGAAAAGAATCATGACCTGAAAATATGAACTTCCTATATTCCACTTGTTCCAAAACCATTTATCTCTTTTTAATTTCTTTTCTAGGAAAACTCAATGTAATGAATAATTTAGACTATGCCAAAAATAAAATCATTTAACTCAAAAGTTTTTTCAGGAACACTATAAATATGCATTCCTTAAAAACCGCAACTTTATTTATTTTGAATGTATGTTTGACTAACAATAAAAATAGACACCATCAAATTTATTACCTTTTGTAAAGCAGTATACCAGTTGTCTAACCAATGTAGTGGATCCTAGCTGCCTTATGTTGGACACAGCTCCACTTTTAAAATGTTTCCAATCTTCACAAACTCCGTATCTGTTTTCTTATTTTGATGCAGTGAAAAAGCTGTGGGAATAGTCGGAAATTTAAGATATTAATAACCATGTCAAGGTTAATCGATCACTAATCTTACATACTTCTAAAACCAACTTTATGATTTTGTCTATAATTATAAATACTTGATGTAATACAAACCAGTCCCACGAATACCAAAGCTCCAATACTTTCGGCCGTCTGCAAATACTCCAAAGCGAAAACCCAAAAAGCCAATACTTTTTCCAAGTCCTCTTTGAGTAAGGGTTGTCCGAAAGGGACCGAAACTAAACGATTTTCTAAATCTCCATCCCATAGTTTTATTTCAATTGTTTATATTGATTTTGATATGTTAGTAATGAATTAGCGGTGTCATTAAACACAACAATACTATCCTTAAGTTTTGTTGTATTTATGTTGTATATTATTTCATAAGCAATATTAATTTCATTCAACTTATCAAGAGTAACATTTATAATGTTATTTAAATCATTTTGATACATACTATCTAAATATTTTAATTCATTTGAAAGTTCAGTATGAATTGGGTCAAATTCACTTTTCACTTTAAAGAAATATTCATCTTTTAACTTTTTAAGAATATCAATTTTATCCTTTAATAACTTCGTATTATTATCAAATAATTGCTGTTGATTAATTTTTAACTTATTGTAGTTTGAAAGCAACTCGTTTATTTTCAACTGTACTTTATCTCGTTCAATTTTAAATATTTTACTAATATTAATTTTCTTATTCTGAATGTCATTAGTTACAATCATTTCAAGTTTTTTAGCCTCTAATAAATGAGTTGAAATTTGACTTGTTATGGTACTCTTACTTTTTAGCACCTGTTGTCTCAAAGTCTTTTCTTCTTCATCAATTTTCTGAATCTCAATTGCCAGAATTTGCTTTACTTTTAATTCTTCAGAATAAGGCAAAGTTTGCGGTGGATTTGAGGATGGACTAGTTCGCTCTTTCCTGCGTCTCCATTCGTCTAATTTCTTTGCCCTTGACAATGCTACCTCTGAAACCTTTACCCAAGATCCATTTGATTTTAAAATTCTCCCTGATTCATCCACACCTTTTATATCTGCCGCAGTTTTAATTCCACTTCTTGAAAGGTTAGCAACTATGCTATCTGGATCAGCATAGGAATCTGTAAATATTGTATACTTATCATCCGAAATAATAAACTGATTTAGATTATTATTCGTGAAAGTTGATTGATATTTTTCAAGGGCTTCTGAAAGCAGAATTTTCTCCTTTTGTTTTAACTGATTCTTTTTAATATCTATTAATTGGAGTTTTGTTTTGCTTTCGTTATCAATTTTTTCACTGAATTCTCTCTCAAGTTTTTGAATTTTCGACTTTATGTCATCTAAGTTTAGCTTTAGCTGTAAATCTAATTGTTTTATTTGTTCAACTTCTTTATTATTTAATATTTGTAATTCTGAATATAATTGATCTTTTTCTTTGGTATAATTGTATTCATGATTCTTAATTTTTATTTCAAACTCATCTTTTATTTTGAGTTCAAGCGAATTAAATTCTTTAAGATATGTCCGCTGAAATGTAGAATATTTTTCTGTTTCTTTAATAAAAAAATCTTGTGCTTTTTTATCAATTATTTTTGCTCTTAATAGATAAGAGTTTAAGGTTGCTTCAATTTTATTTTTTTCGCTTTTTAAAAGAAAAGCTATTTCCTCTATTTTTTTGTTTCTCTCAATTTGAAGTTGCTTTTTTTGATTCTCAATTTGACTTAGTTCATTATCTATTTTACTTTGAATAGTTTCTATGACTTGAAACAACACTTCTTTTTCTGATTTATTAAAATAACGAACAAGTTTAGAAAGTATTCCACTACTGTGGTTAACTTTTAAATACTGAGGTTTTTCGATTTTAACCTCTGGAATTACCTTTAATCCTAAACTCTTTGTATATACAGGCACAAAACAAACAATAGATCTGGAGGGTAATTGTCTGTTTATTTGTATTCCAGGGTCAGGCGATAAAATCCGACACCAATCATCTGCCGAAGGACGAAGGTTTGGTTTATTGTGACTTTCCTCTAAAGCATTTAAAAATAGACGTTGAATTTCATTATCTATTTTTGCGAAATTATTGTGAGGAGGAGGTATTATTCTGAATTTATCTTTCGATTTACCAGATGGTAAAAATCCCTTTTGAATAATATCGCTAATATTAGTTAGTGCCTCATATGGAGTCTTTAATGATGCTGTGAATGGATGGATTCCGAAGAGCAGTCTATAAAAAATTATAGCCATACTAAATCTATCCCAAGTTTCATCAATAATATTCTTTTCTATGTCCTTAATTGACGTATAATATTCTGGTGGCGTATATTCGGGTGTTGCTACTTGGGCGGGAAATAATAGAGTATTATTTTTTAGAATTTCTGTTGAATCTATGTCAATAATTGAAATTAATCCATCTGGTTTAACAATTACATTGTCAGGCTTCATATCTACAAGAACATATGAGCCAAATGAATGAATTTGCGAAAGTGCCGCTGAAATATTGAAACAAAGTTTCAAACGAGCTTCAATAGATCCGGGAGTTTGAAAAGAAAATTTATCCCACTCCTTTGATAAATTCTTAGGAATTTTTAAATGGCACAAGAGCTCAAGTTTAATACCTAGGGCCTTTGGCATTGTGTAACCTACAAATTTATTTGATATATATGCTGTATGAATTGGCCAAATGACGGAATGATGGTCATTAAGTGGGACTAAATTAGGTTTGTTAGCAATTAGAAAATTTATTTTATCTTCTTTTGATTTGGTCCTTTTTTCTGTTTTATAAATTTTTAATACTTGCTTCGTATAATTAGTAGGAGAGGTTATTTCATATACATCAGCCTCTCCACCACTAGCAAATGGACTGTTCTCAATTTCAATAACTGTATCATTAGATAATTTAACCTTTTGCTTCATCTGTTTGGTCAGCAAAAAAAACTGATAAAATCATTGATTTATCATCAGTTTCACTGATTAGTTTTGGATTACCTTTTTCAATAAATGCACCCCATAATTCGTTTATTTTCATTTGGTCAACATTTGCTTCCTTTAACTTTAAAAGATTTAAGTAGTTCGGTTCGAAAAATGGTTCAAATGGCTTATTTGGATCAAAATATTTATCTTCTTTTTCATTATATTTTAATATTTCAAATGAAGCTCTTTCACAACCATCAGAAAGTAAAGTGAAAGCTGTAATTGGGTTTGAATAAAAATAAGAGCCAAAATATTCAGAGTCAATATTGTTATCCCACAAATCAGAAGTAATAAAAAGAGTCTGATTTGCTTCTTCCCCTTTGGTAGGTATAACCATTGGGAACCATTTAGATTCAAGATTACGAAATGCAGCTCTTCCGTCTCCTACATTGGCACAAGCGATAAAATTACCGTTTGAAACAGCAATGATTAAGGTAGCAGACAATGATTTAAAATCAAATTCTAATTCAACAGCTTTTAATTTAAGTTCCTCCTTTAGTTCAGTAAATAATATAAATGCTTCATTTCTCCATTTTTCTTGATTTAGATCTAAATCAAAATTTTGAAACCAGTCATTTAATTTAAATGTAGTGGCCATTTTTTCAATAGCTCTGTCTACTAAAAAAGCAGAACCAATCTGCGAATTGGCACATGAACCAGCCCCATCAGAAATTACAGCTATTACAAAATCGGAATCTAGAATATATTCAACTTTGGAGCTATCCTGACAAGGTAAACCTTCTAGAATATGAGAAGAACCGATTATAGAACACCACGCAGATATCCATTTTTCGGTTTTCATTATACTTGAATTTGAGCCCAGCCACCTGCAGGTGGCAATTGAACTTGTTGACCTTCTACAGATTTTGATACCAAAGAAATACTTGCACTTAACCATTTAAAAAGTTCATTAAAGGCAAGTCCTTTCAAAGGTAATGGTAGTGTTGAAGGATGACAAATCTGTGCTAGTTTTGAATGATTATATCTTTCAACCCCTACTGCATAGAATGAAAAACCTTTGTTATCAACTTTGTTTCGAATTTCACTTGAAAGTCCAACAATATCTTGGTCACTATCAGGTTCTCCATCAGTAATGAGCATTACCCAAGGTCTGTAATAAGTTTGACCTGTTGCTTTATACCAATTTTTCCTTTCTTCCGCTACGTTAATAGCCATTCTAACACCATCAACTAATTTTGTTGAGCCTGATGTTTTTAAGGTTGGCATTTCAAAATCTGCAGATAGTTTAGGTTGAACAACCGTGTCAACTGTGGAACCAAATGTTACAATTGCAACCTCGATTCTTTGAGCCGCAACAAAGTCATTTTGGAGTTCCCTTTGAAAATCTTTTAATCCCTGATTAAGTTGGTCAATTGGACTTCCGGCCATTGATCCTGATACATCCAGAACTAATACACACAGGCATTTTTGCTCATAGTTATCGGGAGATTCACCACCGAAGGAGAATGATTCGAAATTATCACTCATAATATTTTAATTTATTAGTTTCAAAATTTTAAATTGATAGTCAGTCGTTAGCGAAAAATGATTTTTTAGTCATTTTGTTAAGGGACGGAATGTGTGGCGCGCAAAATTTAATTTGCCACTTCTAAGGGTAGAACCTACGTAGTTTTTAGTTTGTCCATATTTGACCTTTTCTTATTATAGAGTCGTAAGATACTCACTAAAAAGCATACAACCATCCAAAACTAAACTAGTAATTATTTTTTAAATACAATGTAAAGTTTCCAGGAACTAAATAACCTATCAAACCTCCTTATTATTAATCTCAATTAGCTGCTTTGGATCAGGACCAAATTTATTATCCCCTTTTGTTCCAGGACTACAAGCTAATATCAAATTATAAATGGGTATAAGTAAAAACCACCCACTTTTTCCTACGTCATGCATTCTTCTGGTTGCTACTGACATCATTGGAGTTAAAACAACTCCAATAATCAAAGTAGCAAGGTCAAAATTATTTGTTAATCTATCTATCAGGTAACTTCCAAATAGAATAATACCAACGAATAGGTAAAAGTGCCAAAACTCCTTTCTCCTTGCTCTACCAGTGTAAGTTCTATATTTATCAAAGACTTCATATATGTAATACATAATCACATACCATTAAAACTTGGAAATAAAGGCTGAATATTAAAATAACCTAAAAAACTTTCAATGGAGGGACCAGAAAGGAGTATGAGAGATATAATGATCACGCCAAGAAAAACTACTG
>Ga0247831_1003749_pt1 | contig 21522 bp, 14 predicted proteins | sample LaCruzMarch2015__9_FD_192406 | JGI IMG/M metagenome (GOLD analysis project Ga0247831, IMG submission 192406) | Freshwater microbial communities from meromictic Lake La Cruz, Castile-La Mancha, Spain - LaCruzMarch2015_1m | ecosystem: Environmental > Aquatic > Freshwater > Lake | place: Spain...
TGCGCGAAGGTCTTGGATGAGTATAATTCCATTCAAGTTTGGAGTAGCATTCAGCACGTGTAACACTCTGCCTGCCAAATCCGTGATTTCAATTTTGTATTCCATATCCTTGCTTAATCCATCCAATTGGATATAGTCTTTGAACGGAATCGGATATACACGAATGTCATTGGACACCTCTGTATTCAGATGAATCACATTGGAATATATAGCCTTGCCATCGTGATCAATCATCCTGATACGATACTGAAGTTCTTTGCCCTTCATTTCTATGGACAAAGGATCATGATACATGTACTCATTCGTTAAAGTATTATCACCAAGGGACTTGATCTCACCTACAGTTTCAAAATTGGCATTTTGTATTTTGCGTTGTATTTCAAATCGACTCACATTTTTCTCATTCCTTGTGATCCATTCAAGATGAATATGATTTTCGCGCCTAATGGCAGTTTGAAGTTGAAATACATCGGCTGGCAATAATATGTTATACTTTGCACCACTTGTGCATCCGTTTATGTTGGAGTAATTTGTTTGATTAAATACCTGTAAGTAGGCAGGGCCTGCATCCCGTGAATAATATAATCCTGAAGATTCCTCATAAATTTTAACTAAAGGAACTGGAATGTCATTTCCTAGTAACTGCAAGATAAAACATGTATCCCCAAATGAAGATGCAGTTAGCCAAGGAGGCGTAGATGTATAAGACCCATTTAAAATTAATTTACCATTACATCCAAAATTAACAGTATAATCAATCTTTGTAAATAAATTTGATTGATTCTGAAATTGAATCAAACTTTGCAGTTCAAATAAATTATATTCTGGCAAAACTTGTTTTAAGCTATACCTATAGTCTGGTAATGTGGTATCAATGTTAAATGTCACCCAGAAAGAGGCAGTATCGTCGGTCACGATTAAAGGGTCCCAATTTTGTACTGAAATTATTCGCTGTCGTTTAAAGATTTCAGCATTGATACCATTAGCAACTGGTATAATACTCACAATAGAATCATGAACTACAATTTTCAATATATTCGATACAAAATCTGTTCCATGAATATCATAAACATCATTATGCATTTCCATTATCCATTCATTCCCAACTTGAAATTTACTTATATCTGCATTCAAATTTCTTGAAGTTATCTCTGCAGGTAAACGATTATGAGCTTTCTCCATTTTAGGGTAAGGGTAACTTGACTGGTAAATCCCGAAATAACACCATTCCAAGGAACGTAAAAATCCATGTTCTTTGCTTAGTATAATTTGATTGTTATGTATGTCTGCTATTGGTAAACCATTGTAATAGGCTTGAATAGAAATACGCTTCATACTATCAAGCACACCATCTACCAAAGTTGTATCCATGGCAATTATCTGTGCTTGAAAAATTGTATCTCCAGCATTTTTAAACAATGTCCAAGTTTCATTGAAGCCCGCCATTGTTTTGATCGAGATTGTATCCCCATTTAGGTTAAAGTAATACTCATCACCTTGTTGTTCACGAATGTAATGTTTACCCATCCATGTAGCTCCAATAGTATCCAAACACATTGAATTGCTACTTGTGGGTCTTAGTGAAGGGTAAAAATAATGTTTGGTATTATTTCCATTCGCACTTGAAGAGTCAATCCAAATTACTCTCAGCTGACCTGATAGTAAACTTAAAGTATCATTGACAACATAATGTACAGTATCATTTGCAGGAACAGTTTGCCAGTTTTGTGCTTTTGAGTGCAAAACACTGATGCAAAGCATGAATAAGATAAGTAGGTATTTATTCATAGTAGGTGTTTTTTGAGTGGACTACAAGTCTACCGCAAAACGCTTACTATTGATTTCGACTGAGGCTTGATTATCACAATCCCCATCGCCATAATCAATGGTGCGTAATGCTTTTCCTTGTGGTTGTAGTTCTACTCTTCCACCTTTGATAAAGCGGCACATTGCCTCTCTAATCAATGGTTTAGTGATATTCATAGCGTAGTATTCATTGCGAATACCGCGACCATTTCCTTTTCCTACAGTTTCAAATATATCGTCAAACCACATCGGTGTACTTTCTCCTTCCACCCAAGTGATTTCTCGTTCAGCATTCCATTTTAAAGTATCTTTTATGCTCGTGTCAGCACTCATGATTTTACCTTCTACAAGTTGTGTATAGTAAGTTTGAGCCAATACATTTCTACCTTTGTTTTCTACCACTTGTGACCCCATAATTTGGTAATCGTTGACAAAATAGTTGTCGAAGCTAAATGTAAAAATATTACCTGAATCAGCATAACGCATTGTATAATTTACGATTATTTTTCCTCTGCGGTTGCGACTATCGTTGCACATGCAATTTGCTGTACCAAAATCAATGATTAAACTGCGTGGTGAACTGTTGGTATCGTGTGTTAAAGTAGCACAATAGCCTGTAGTTTTATAATTTGCCAATGTTTCGCCCGAGCTTTTGGTAGCTGCATCTAGCACAATATGAAAGGCATCGTCGAATACAAAATCGCCTACTATACCATCTTTAGCCATACTGATATCTGTATCACGCTCTCTCACGCAAGACGAGAAAAAAAGTGATGAACTCAATGCGAAAGCAGTTAGGCCAAGTACCAATTTATTCTTAATCATATATAATTTCTATTCTATAAACGTCTAAAAGTACTACAATTGCGTAAAATGGTATAATTTTTTTAGAGAAAATTGTGATGAGCTTAAAAAATTAGCTTTAAAACGAATTTTCACAATAAAAAAAATGCTGGTAGTTCTTTCAAGCTACCAGCATTTTTACAATTCTACAGCTGATTTTGCCCTAGATAAAGTGATGAATTTAATTTAAAGTGATGGTATAAGTTCCTCCATTAATGGTTACCGTTGCTTGATTATCACAGTTCCCATTACCGAAATTGATGGTACGAAGTGCTTTTCCAGTTGGTTGCAACTCAATTACACCTGCTGAAATCCAATTGCAACTTAAGTCTTTCACTAAAGGTTGGATGATATTCATAGTCCAAGTGTTGCCATTGGCACGTTGTCCATTGCCGCTACCGCTTATGTGATAGATATCGTCTGCCCAAGAAGGTGTGCCTTCACCTTGAACCCAAGTGCGGACGCGGTTTGAATTCCAAATAACTGAATCGCTTGTAGTTGCTTTGATGATTAATCCATTGACATCAATATCAAAATAGGTTTGATTATTGGCATTTTTACCCATATTCTCAACGGTTTTACTACCCATAATATGGTTGTTGTTGACGTGGTAATTATTAAACGAAATGGTGCGAATAGTACCAGAATCGGCATATTTGCCAGTATAGGTAATCAAAATTTGTCCTTTACGGTAACGTCCGTCATTGCATAGGCAATTTGTAGCACCAAAATCTACAGTAATTGATTTTGGTGAAGAAAGTGTGTCATGTGTAACCACAGCGCAATTACTTGATGTTTTGTAGTTTCCGAGATTTTCTCCAGTTTGTTTGGTCGAGGCATCGTCTGCAATTTGATCAATGTCATCGTATACAAATTCACTTAAGGAGTTATCATTTGCCATTTCCGTGTCCTGATCTTGGGATAATTTGTCTCGTTGGCAAGAAACAGCAAATAAACTTACTGTTAATGCAATGGCTGCTAAGCCTAATTTTAATGTTTGTTTTTTCATTTTATTTGTTTTTTATATTACATAGACTGACTTCATTCAAATAGGTTTAATTCTACGTTAAAAAAAAATGTATATCTCGAAATCGTTCATATTGTAGTAACTTTAACGCCTTAAGAAATTGATTTTATTGTCTACATGAGTAAAAGAATAGCCGTTTATGGCAGCACTGGCTCGATCGGAACCCAAACCCTCGACGTCATAAGAGAAAACCCTGATTTATTTTCAGCAGAAGTAATCACCGCATTTAACAATGCTGATTTGTTGATTGAGCAAGCCCTCGAATTCAAACCTAATATTGTGATAATAGGTAATGAAGACCATTATGACAAAGTTAATTCAAGCTTGTCCTCTCACAATATTAAAGTATTTGCTGGCGAAAAAGCACTTATCGAAATTGCAGCTAGCGATGCCTACGATATTTTATTGGCTGCAATAGTTGGCTATGCTGGCTTGTCTTCAACCTTAGCTGCTATCCAATCAAGCAAAACTATCGCTTTAGCCAATAAAGAAACCTTGGTTGTTGCTGGCGATTTGGTAACAGATTTGATTATTAAACATAAAAGTTCGTTGATACCAGTAGACAGTGAACATTCAGCGATATTTCAATGTCTTGTAGGTGAACATCAAAACAAAATCGAAAAAATTATTTTAACCGCTTCTGGCGGACCATTTTTAGGTAAAAAACCAAATTATTTAATCAATGTCAAAAAAGACCATGCATTGCAGCATCCAAACTGGACCATGGGTGCAAAAATTACCATTGACTCCGCCAGTCTGATGAACAAAGGATTGGAAATGATTGAAGCCAAATGGCTTTTTGGCTTAGAAAACGATCAAATCGAAGTTTTGGTACATCCTCAATCTATTATACATTCTATGGTGCAGTTTGAAGATGGTAGCATGAAAGCTCAAATGGGCTTACCCGATATGAAATTGCCTATACAATATGCAATGGGCTTTCCAAATCGAATCAAAAATAATTTCAAACGACTTGAATTTAAAAATTATCCTTCCCTCACATTTGAGGCGCCCGATACAAAAACTTTCCGTAATCTTGCACTTGCAAAAGATGCTATGTTTAAAGGTGGAAACATGTCTTGTATCTTAAATGCTGCAAATGAAATAGTGGTTGATGCTTTTTTACGCAATAAAATCAGCTTTCTCGAAATGAGTGATATCATAGAGCAAAGTATGGAAAAAATTAGCTTCATCGAAAAACCAAACTTGCAGGATTATATCGATACCAACGAAGAAACCCGCAAATACGCATCTACACTGATTAAAAACTAGACCAACCATTATATGCACTTATTAGCAATAGACTGGGCCGTTGTCGGTATCAAAGCCGGACAATTGATATTAGCCTTAAGTATTTTAGTTATTCTACACGAATTTGGCCATTATATTACAGCCAAATGGTTTGGCTGTCGTGTCGAAAAATTTTATTTATTTTTTGATCCTTGGTTTTCTTTGTTTAAAAAGAAAATAGGCGATACCGAATATGGCGTTGGCTGGCTTCCGCTTGGAGGTTATGTCAAAATATCGGGTATGATAGACGAAAGTATGGACACCGAATCTATGAAGCAACCGGCTAAAGATTGGGAGTTTAGAAGCAAACCAGCCTGGCAAAGACTCATTATTATGTTAGGCGGTATTATCATGAATGTCATAGTTGCTATTGTTATTTATGCTATGGTCTTGTTTGTGTGGGGCGAACAAAAAGTACCCGTTTCTTCTATGAAATATGGGATTACCTTCCAAGACAGTATTTTTTCTAAAATAGGATTTGAACAAGGTGATAAAATAGTTTCTGTAGATGGCAAACCTGTAGAATATTTAGAAAATTTAACCTACGCTGTCATTACAGGTAAGTCTGCAAAAGTCAACCGCAATGGCACTGAAGTCAATTTACAATTTCCAGAAAGTTTAATCGGTGATTTAATTGGGCGAAAAAAGAAAGGCGCTTTAATGATGGATCCACGTGTACCTGCCATCGTAGGTTCGTTTAATGGCATAGGTGAAACTCCGGGCAAAAAAGCCGGACTAAAAGAGTGGGATTTAATACTCGATGTCAATGGAAAACCTGTACAATATTTTGATGAAATTCGAACTTCCTTATTAACTACAACTGGCGATTCTGCGAAGTTAACTGTATTACGAAATACCGATACATTGCGTCTTACTTCTTCATTTATCGAAGATAGAAAATTGGGCTTAGTTCCTATTTTTTATGACATGAAAAAAATGGATAGTTTAGGTCTTGCAAAAATTGAAACTAAAAAATACAGTTTCTTTGAAGCTATACCTGCTGGCTGGAACAAAACCATTGAAAAACTAAACATGTATATAGCCCAGTTTAAAATGATATTGAATCCTAAAACAGGTGCTTACAAAGGACTTGGTGGATTTAAATCAATTGCGAATGCATTTCCTGGTGTATGGGATTGGCAGTCGTTTTGGAGTATGACAGCCTTCTTGTCTATCGTACTTGCATTTATGAATTTATTACCTATTCCAGCCTTAGATGGAGGACATGTATTGTTTACCTTATACGAAATGATTACGCGTCGAAAACCCAATGAAAAATTCTTGGAGTATGCGCAAATGGCTGGTATGATTTTCTTATTGATCTTGATGGTCTATGCCAATGCCAATGACTGGCTTGGATGGGGAAAATAGAAAACTTTTCAATTTACAATTCGAAACGCCTACCTAAATAAGTAGGCGTTTTTTTATGATTTATATCATTATATCTTAGGTATATTTCATCGTAACTTTGTTACATTCATTGGAATACTTATTCACTAAAAAACTATTTTACTATATGCAAATTCAATTTAGTCAATCCGCTACTATTCAAGAAATACAAGCTCAGTTTAAATCGACGTTCAGTCATTTGAAACTTGAATTTTACAAAAAACCTCATCATCACGAAGAGGGCAATATGAAAAAAGACCAATATTTGCACAATGTTACGTTGGGCGAAATCATGGAGGCTCAAGCTGATATTTCGATAACAATTGATGACAATATGACTACTGCAGAATTTGAACAATGGTTCGAAACAAACCATCAATTGCATGTACAACTTTTTAGATTGCAACGTGGCACCTGGCTACAAACAACAGCAACAGATCAACTTACCTTAATCGAACAAAACGAAAAAGGGATTCAAGCTGATATACATATCGAACCTGAATCCCCGATGGATATAGATAATCAATAAACGCCTACTTGACTAATTTATATGTTTTAGACAATGACTGTTCATCAGTCAAGGTCAAGAAATAAATGCCTTGGCTTAACTTGGATGTATTGAGTTTGGTATTGGATTGAATATTCTTTTCTTCCAATATCACTTGCCCATTGAGATCAGTAATACGAGCAGAGAATTGTTGTCCATCATGTTCAATTGTTAACGAATTTTCAATTTTGGTTGGATATACATTCACTTTTGCGAAAGCTTTTTCGGTAGCTGAAACAGATGCATTGACACCAATAGGTGCAAATCGAAATACTTGACCATTGTTTGGCAATCCAATAAATGTAAAGTTAACAGGAGGATTGTTTAAATCTATTAAAGTTGTCGGATTGTTAGCTACAGGCGTTGCTGCATTTCCACTGATATAAGTACAAGTATCTATATTATAAGTCATGGTAGCTAGGTTAATGGTAGAATTATAAATCAAATTGATCCTAGGCCCATTTTCGCCATCAAAGTTTGTAGCAATATCTGCTACGTTCGAAGGACCATATCGAAACTCAATGACATTAGATGTTTCATATAACCATACTTGAAAATTAGTAGCATCTAATGACGTTGTATCGTTGTAAAAACCAGCATTTCTAAATTCAATTTTACAAATACGATTACCTACGACACCAGTTGTAACATGCGAAATGGGTGACACCGGAACACTTGAGCTATTCAATCCTCTATCAACCAATTGCGCTCGAAAAGGTGCAATTAACTTCGTACCAATGTTTAAATTTGTGTCTAAATCATGTGGTGAGTACAAAATACCGTAGGTATCAATAATTAGAGAATCAACATTATGATTATCCAAAGCAAATTTAAATGCAAATCCTAAAGGGAAAGTCATTACAGTATCATCCCAAACATTTCCAGCAGTAAGATTTGTAGATCCTACTAAATCAGAATAAGTTGCAGTCAGGTTTGTAAATGTATAAGGATACATCACCTGAGCTTTTAACCCGAATGATGTAACAAGTATTAACGCAATAAATATAATTTTATTCATGTTCACTTATTTTGTAGCGAAATTACATACTTAGCACTTTAAAAATCATAAGAAAATGTAAAAAAAAGAGAACTAAAATTGACTTCATGTATAAAATGTATAATAGTTATGACCATTTCATAATAGCATGTAAATATGGTTACGCTTCAATGATGCACTAAGCGAAAGAGCCAAAACGGAGCGTCGCAATTGCGTTTCATCGAAGTACAGACCTTGATATCCAAAACAAAAAAAGGCTACCGAAGTAGCCTTTAAATATTTTATGTATAAACAGATTTACTTTAAGCCAAATGCTTTTTTAACCTGTGGAACAAAATCCAATTTTTCCCAAGTGAACAATTCCACTTCTATTTTTTTCTCGTTTGCTTTGCCTTTATTGAAAATTTTGGTAACCACTTCATTTTTACGTCCCATATGTCCGTAAGAAGCTGTTTCAGAATAAATCGGATTGCGTAGTTTCAAGCGTTGTTCTATTGCATACGGACGCATGTCAAATATTTTCTCTACAATACGTGCTATTTCGCCATCGGTTTTGTCCACTTTAGCTGTACCATAGGTATTGATAAATAGTCCACAAGGTTTTGCTACACCAATAGCATAAGACACTTGTACAAGAACTTCATCGCATAATCCTGCTGCTACTAGATTTTTAGCAATGTGACGAGTTGCATAAGCAGCACTACGATCAACTTTACTTGGATCTTTTCCGCTGAATGCACCACCACCGTGTGCACCTTTTCCACCGTAGGTATCTACGATAATTTTACGACCTGTCAACCCTGTATCGCCATGTGGACCTCCGATGACAAATTTACCGGTTGGATTGATGTGGTAGGTAATTTCATCGTTGAATAACTTTTGAATAGCTGGTTTCAATTGTTTTTTAACACGAGGTATAATTACACTGATGATATCATTTTTGATTTTCGCTAACATTTTAGCTTCTTTGTCGAAATCGTCATGTTGTGTAGAAACAACTATAGTGTCAATTCGTATAGGATTATTGTTATCATCATACTCTATTGTTACTTGACTTTTGGCATCTGGTCTAAGGTATTTTAACTCTTTACCTGCACGGCGAGTTTTAGACAATTCTTGCAATATTTTGTGAGCCAAATCCAATGCCAATGGCATGTAATTGTCCGTTTCGCGTGTAGCATAGCCAAACATCATACCTTGATCGCCAGCACCTTGTGCATTAGCTTTTGATTCAAAGCTTTGTGCTTTTACTTTACGATCTACTCCTTGATTGATATCAGCACTCTGCTCGTGAATAGCAGAAAGTATACCACACGAATTGGCTTCAAACATGTATTCTGATTTCGTATACCCGATTTTACGGATTACCTCACGTGCTATTTCTTGCACATCAAGATAGGCTTCGGATTTAACTTCACCAGCCAATACAACTTGACCAGTAGTTACCAAGGTTTCGCAAGCCACTTTTGAGTTGGCGTCATAAGCTAAAAAATGATCTATCAAAGCATCTGAAATCTGATCAGATACTTTATCTGGATGTCCTTCAGAAACTGATTCTGATGTAAATAAATACGGCATGAATAATTAATTTTTTTTTAATACGAGATACGCAAATGTAATGTAGAATTTCTTTTATTTGAATCTAAGCTAAAAAAAATTGAACTCTATATCTGTTTGAACCCTAATTATACTATGAAAAAATATTTTTACCTCAAAAAGTGTAGGTTTGGAACACTATTTGTCATGATATTGTAATAATTCATTGAAAAACAACACTTGAACGCTTTAGGACTATCCTATTTCTTGTATATTTATACTCACATTTCATTTATGTTAAAAAATATTACCCTATTTCTAGCTTTAATGTGTTGCAATTTGTTTGCTTACACACAAGCACCAGTTCAAAATTGTTTGGGTGCTATACCTGTTTGCCAATTAAATTACACACAATCCAATGCGTATTCGGGTGTTGGCTCTATCAACGAATTAAATGCAACCAATCAAGGTTGCTTAACGACAGGCGAGAACAATTCAGTTTGGTATATCATTACTGTTTCTTCACCAGGCAATTTGATATTTACGATTACACCTGCTACCACTGCAGACTACGATTTTGCAGTTTGGGATCTCACAGATAAAAGTTGTGCTGCTATTGGCAATGGATTAAGTCCAGTGCGATGCAATTATGCATCCTTGGCCAACTCTTCTCCTGGAGGTTTAACTGGTCTTTCTGGGGCTGCTGCTTTACCATCTTATGGTGCTGCGGGTCCATCATTTAGTAGTGCTATCAATGTTGTATCAGGTCAAACATTTGTCATTTTGATCAACAATGCATCAGGCAGTGCGAGTGGGTATACATTGAATTTTGGTGGTTCGACGTGTCAGGTTTTAGACAATCAAGCCCCAACTATCAAAGCAGATACCTTACCATCAGGATGCAACGCTCCTACTTCAATGAAAGTACTTCTTTCAGAAAATGTAAAGTGTAGTTCATTTCAAACCAATGGTAGTGATTTTCAATTGGCGCCAGCTGCTGCAACTATTACCTCTGCAAGTAGCGTTGCATGTAGTGCAAGTTCAGACTTCTCAAATTTATTTTCATTAAATTTTTCAACTGGTTTAGCTGCAGGCACTTATACTTTATCCGTTAAAAACGGAACGGATGGCAATACGCTCATAGACAATTGCAACAACGCTATGCCAGTGGGTTCTTCTATTGTGTTTACAGTTTTACCTGCATTGACTGCAACAGTAGCTGTTCAATTTGGTTGTGCAGGCACTCCCACAGGTGTAATTACTGCAGGCGTATTGGGCGGCACGCCACCATTTACGTACAAACTTAATCTTGGTGCTTATGCTGCCAATAATGTATTTAGCGGATTGGTCGCAGGTACTTATACCATTTTTGTCAAAGACCAAAACAATTGCATAGACGATACTGTTGTGAACCTTACAGCCTCACCGCCCATTAATATTACTTCAGTGAGTACTACTAATTTAACTTGTTACGGACTAAATAATGGAACTGTGACAGTTACAGCCAATGGTGGAAATCCCCCACTTTCATATTCTGTCAATGTACAACCTTATTCGTTTAACAATACAATTTCAAATTTAGCGCCTGGCAGTTATGTGGTTAATGCCAAAGATGCCAATGGTTGTACCTCATCATCTGTTGCATTTATTTCATCGCCTGGACAAATTTCAATTAACTCGCTCAATATTACGAATACAACATGCGGCACCAACAATGGCGCTATCAGCATCGTTGCTTTTGGTGGCACACCACCGCTTAATTATGCGCTCAACAATGGAGGATTTCAAACCAATGGAACTTATACGGGATTAGCCGCCGGAACCTATACCTTGCAAATTAAAGACGGGAATAATTGTACTAAAGATACCATTGTATCGGTCGTACCTTTAGGTGGAGTAACAGTAGCATCGCTCAATGTAACTCAACCCAATTGTGCTGGCAATACAGGTAGTATTACAATTAATGGCACTGGCGGTGTGACGCCTTATACTTATTCAATCAATGGTGTAAACTTTAATGCTTCAAACATTTTTGGTTCGCTTGCATCTGGAAGTTATACAGTTACAATCAAAGATGCGAACAACTGTACATCTTCATCTGCAACAATATTAAGTTCACCTGCTAATATTTTTTATACCAACACAACAATAGTTTCACCTACATGTGTAACATTGGGAAGTGTAACGATCAATGGTATTGGTGGAGCTACCCCATATACTTACGCAGTCAATGCAAATCCTTATAGTGCCTCAAATACATTTACGGGTTTAGCCGCAGGTTCATATGTATTTCATATCAAAGACAACAACAATTGTGTACATGATACTACAATAACTTTGAACGTCACACAACTTCCTATAATTACCGCACTTGGCATTACAAATCCATCTTGTAGTTTTCCAAATGCAGGAAATATAGTCACTTATGCCAATGGAGGAACTCCAGCGTATACTTATTCCATCAATGGAGGAGCGTTTGTTGCAGGCAGTATGTTTAGCAATTTACCTGCAGGTAGTTATACCATAGTGGTGAAAGATGCCAACAATTGTACTTCTTCGAGTGTAGCTAATTTAAGCTCAACCAACACCCTGACATTTGCCAGCTTTGCCAAACAAAATGTTGGTTGTGGTGGTACACCGCTTGGTAGTATCAATGTCACTGCAGGCAATGGTAATCCAGCCTATCAGTACAGTTTAAATGTTGCACCCTACCAAGCCAGTGGAAACTATACAGGTCTTGCAGCTGGTACTTATACCATTACAGCAAGAGATGCTAGCAACTGTACCGTATCAAGTGTTGTAGTGATTACATCATCTGCCATTGTTGCTATCACGAGCATTGTCAAAACGAATTCACTCTGTTTTTCGCCAGGTACTGGCACAATAACAATTGTAGGTAACGTTAGTGCATTACCTATATCCTATTATTTAAATCCAATTGGTTCAAATACTTCTGGCGTATTTAATAATCTTGGTCCTGGAAATTACACAGTTTCTGTTTATGATGCCAATGGTTGCCACAAAGATTCTGTCATTACGTTGACTGCTCCTCCACCACTTTATTTTACAAATCCTGTTATTGTATTCCCACCATGCTATGGCGGCTTAGGAAGCATTAGCTTATTGGGCGCTGGCGGTACGCCTTCCTATACATATGCATTAAACGCTGGTGCTTATGGCGGTACCACTTCATGGAATAACCTTCCGGCTGGCAATTATACTATCCATCTCAAAGATGCTAATAATTGTATTAAAGACACTATCATATATCTCACACAACCATCTAACATCAATATCACTGGATTAGCATTGCTTAATGCATCGTGTAACAACGCGCCTACTGGTAGTATATCCGTGACAGCCAATGGTGGCGTTGCACCCTATACTTATGCCTTGAATGCAGGTGCATATAGTGGAAGTAGTTCTTTCACATTGTTGGGCGCAGGTACATATACCGTTCATGTCAAAGATGCAAACAATTGTATTAAAGACACTGTAATAACACTCAACAACAATGGTAATTTCTATGTCAGTTCAATTGTCAAAGTTTCACCAGATTGTTTTGGTGGCAACAACGGTAGTGCTTCTATAACGGTCACAGGAGGTGTATTGCCGTATCAGTATACAATCAATGGTGGTACATTTGGCGCAAGCAATACCTTTTCTGGACTCAGTGCTGGTTTTTATACGCTCACTGCCATCGACAACAGTGGTTGTACAAAAGATACTGTAATCTTCATTACTCAACCGGTACAAATTGGATTTTCATCCATAGTACTTACACCGGCATTGTGCGCAGGAACTAGCACAGGCACTGCAACTGTACAAGGTACTGGTGGTGTACCAGGTTATCAATACAAAATAGATTTAGGAACCTACGGTGCTTCAGGCAGTTTTACAGGACTTGCACCCGGTACGCATTCACTTTATGTGCGCGATACCAAAAATTGTATTCATGATACAGTTATTACGATTACAGAACCCTTACCAGTTGGATTTGCTAATGTCACTGTTATACCTCCGGGATGTTTTAGCAATACAGGGGTTATCAGTATTGGCGGCGTAGGTGGTATTGCACCCTACACCTTTGCCATAGGCGCAAGTCCATTCACGAGCAATGGTGCATTTAGCAATTTACTTGTGGGCACATACACATTATATGTTCAAGATGCCAATGGATGTCAACACGATACTGTGATTAGTATTACCTTGAGTCAACTTATATTTATTACTTCCTTAAGCTATACTCCAGTCATTTGTCCCAATGCATCGAATGGAAGTATTTCGGTTAGTGGTACTTCGGTGTATATCCCCGTTACGTATACATTTAATGGTGGCACACCTCAACTGTCGGGCAATGTATCCGGACTTACTGCTGGTCCTTATTTAATCCATGTCGAAGATCAGTTGGGCTGTTTTATCGATACTACGATCACCATTCAAAGTGCACCACCCATACAAATCACAAGTCTGTCTATCACTAGTCCTCTGTGTTACAATACAACTGATGGAAGTGTCCAAATCAATGCAAATGGTGGCTTAGGCACTTTATATTATAGTGTCAATGCACAACCTTATTCTACCAACAATATTATTTCCAATATCGGAATTGGTACCTATACCTTTCATGTCCGCGATAGCATCAATTGTGTGAAGGATACCATCGTAACAGTCACTGGACCACCTGCAATCACTATTGCATCTATCAACTTAGTTCAACCTTTCTGTAACGTCGCTACAAATGGTAGTCTGACCATCAATGCTGCTGGCGGACAAGCACCTTATCAGTATGCTATCAATGCATCGTTGTTTACCACCAACAATGTTTTTATCAATCTCATACAAGGCAGTTATACAATTCAAATTCAAGATTTTAATGGCTGCACCAAGGATACCATTATCCAATTAAATGCAGCTCCTTACATGAATTTTTCTACGGTTATATTGACACCAGTCAAATGTAAATTTGGCAACGATGGTGCTGCTTTAGTCATCGTAACAGGAGGTACGAGCCCCTATACATTTAGTATCAATTCCATACCGAATGGCAACTCGGGTAGCTTCTCCAATTTGGGCGCTGGTACATATACCATACTTGCTACAGACAATATAGGTTGTGCCGAAGATACCGTCATCACGATTACAGAACCTCTACAACCATTAACCGCAACACTGCTTGGTAGCACACCCAACAAATGCAAAGGCGACAGTGTAGGTAGTTTGACAGGAGGTGGTATAGGTGGTACATCGCCGTATACCTATTCGTTGGATGGAATCAATTTTCAGAGCAATAGTTTATTTAGCAATTTACCGTCAGGTACATTTACACTCACCGTCAAAGATGCCAATGGTTGTATTGACGATACAATAGTGTATGTTACCGAACCACCAAATTCAGTGCAACTCAATCTTTTAGGAACTAAAGATATTAGTTGCATCGATGTCAACGATGGTTCTATTACAGTATCTTCTATCAATGGTACACAACCGCTTGAGTTTTTTGTGAATGGGTTTACCAAAGGAACAGATACCTTCTACAACAATTTAAGTCCGGGCGAATATATCGTTGTCGTAATAGATTCTCTAGGTTGTAAATCTACTGGTAAATACATCATCAATCCATCCAATCGCAAACCACGAATTCTTATCGATAGTCTCGTAGGAGTCTTATGTGCTGGCGATCAAACTGGCTATTTAGGTTGGCATGCCGAAGATTGTTTTCCGCCTTACAGATACATCTTCAATACCACACCATATGGGGCAACAAACTTTGCAGCCAACATCACCAATGGTGTATTCTATATACAAGTGTTAGATACATTGGGATGCTATGGCGACACAACTATTTCTATCACACCGGGCAATAAAATCGAACTCAGTGTAAGCACCACACCTGCTACCTGCAATGGCCTTGGCGACGATGGCAAAGCAATCGCCAGTGTAACTGGTGGATTTAGTCCTTACAGTTATTGGTGGACTGCTTCGCCGAGTACAACACCGAATGTTGCCAACCTCATGTATGGTACACATTGGGCATATATCAAAGACTCCCTGGGATGTGTAGATTCTACTCAGTTTGAAATCGTATACGAACCTTGCTGTGTGCTCAATTTACCGAACGCCTTTACGCCCAACTACGACGACAAAAACGATGTGTTTCGGGTTATGCGATATGGCAATATCTCGCTTGTAAGTTTGGAGGTGTATAATAGATGGGGCAATATGGTATTCCGAACTACCGACATCGATGCAGGTTGGGATGGCAACTTCAATGGACAAGCAGCCGAGCTAGGCACTTACTTTTATGTAGCCCGCTACAAATGCCCACTTAGCAACGATATCCAACTCCTCAAAGGTGATGTGATACTTGTACGATAGGAGTGAATATTTTGGAGCATTACTGAATAACATTATTAAGCTACTTCTCGCTATCCGTGGCGCGGAGTCTCCTCTTGAAGGACGAGACCGTGCGATGCTAACAGCCCGAATTAGCTGCAGAAAGTAAGCTCAGCTCCAAATTATAATTCTACTTTAAAAATAACGTGTTTAAATTCGTTTGGGGTTTTATCTTAGCCGAATCATTAATACCTTCATTCTATGAAATACTTCCTACTTTGTTTGCTGTCCATTAATATATCTATATCTGCTTTGGCACAACAATCCAAGGAACAACAATTTGCAAAAACTGTCAATGCCTTAGTGAAAGCATTTTCGACACAAGACAGCGCCGCTGTAGCAAAGTATATACATCCTAAAAAGGGTGTGATATTACTCTTAAGACAAGGTGTTTTTGACAATATGATGGAACTGAATACGGTAAGTTTTAAGGATGAAGGTTTTCCGCAGGTCATGTTTACTGCCTGTAAAGGAATTAAATCTGCTGCATTAAAATATGCCACTTTACCTAAGTTTGACTGTGGCAATACGCGTTGGTCAAAATATGGTTTGTACGTGAATACCAAGCGCATAGATCATATGGTATCTACTACCTGTAAAACACGAAATGAATTGGTGCCGGATAATATACCCAATGCTACGATTCAAAACTATTACGACTTAGAAATGAAAAGTCGTCGGGTGGTATTGACAGGTAAGGATTATGCTAATTTGATATTTTATGTCAGCTATATAGATGGGCAATGGTATTTGACCATTTTTGATGAAGTGACTTGTGATTGTAGTGCATAAGTAAGTATGTTTATACTGAATAAAAACTTAGCTTTGATGTTCAATTTTATACACACAGGTTGATGAAAAAGACTCGATTTTTTACCTTGTTGTTACTGCTATTCAGCATGATAGCTTTTGTGCAGTGGAAAGGGATAGAAGATTCGAGATTTGTTTCAATAAGAATTAACCCCTCTAAGCAGCAACTGGCTTTTTACTTGAAGAATGAAGCAGGGATGTATTACAATAGTATTCAGAATTTGAAAAACGGATTGGCACGCCAACATAAATCATTGGTATTTGCAACAAATGGTGGTATGTATATGCCCGACCATTCGCCGCAAGGCTTGTATATCGAAAACGGCAAACTGATTAAACACAAGGATACAGCAACAAGTGGCTATGGCAATTTTTATTTGAAACCGAATGGCGTATTCTACATCAACGCAAAGCGCGAAGCATCGGTCTGTAAAACTGAAGATTATACCTCTAGTAAACAAGTGATGTATGCAACCCAATCGGGTCCGATGTTGGTGATAGATGGTGCTATACATCCTGCATTTAAGCAAGGCTCTTCCAACCTGAATATTCGAAATGGTGTAGGCATACTGCCCAACGGTGATGTGTTGTTTGCGATGTCAAAAAAAGAAATCAACTTCTACGACTTTGCCAACTATTTTAAGCAAGCGGGTTGCAAAAATGCACTTTACCTAGATGGATTTGTATCTAGGACCTATTTACCAGCCAAACATTGGACGCAAACAGATGGCCATTTTGGTGTCTTGATAGGTTGCACTGAAATGCAAAAGAAAAAATAAGTTCAAGTATTTTTTTCTTAGTTTTGCGAAAAAATCAATGTCTAGAATACTTCTATGTTTAGTCTGTTGCTTTGGGATAAGCTCATGTGGCTTATTTTCGTCTGAATCCAATACCAAGGATTCGAATTCAAGCACGACTTTTCCTGAAGTTAACGCCATCAATGCAAGTATTGAAAAGAATCCGAAAGATGCAGCGTTGTATTTTAAACGAGGACAAATTTACCATCAAATAAATCAAGATTCTTTAGCACTGATGGATTTTCAGACAGCTACCAAACTTGATAGTACGCAATCCAAATATTTTAGCGCTGTTGGCGATTTGCTGTTTGAACACAAAGACATTTCGGGTAGTATACAATGGATACAAAAAGCCATCGCTTTAAATCCAGATGATGAAATAGCACATCTTAAAATGGGTAAACTATTTATGTTTACCGAAGAATACCCTAAAGCTTTTGTAGAAATCAATACAGTATTGCGTACAAATGTATATAATGCAGAAGCGTATTTCCTGAAAGGGATGTGCTACAAAAACATGAAGGATACAGCTAAAGCAATTTCAAGCTTTCAGACAGCGGTGCAAACCGAACCACGCTATGTAGATGCACACATGCAATTGGCTTTAATATTTGAAGCTAAAAAAGATCCTATCGCGCTAAGCTATTTTGAAAATGCCTATAAATCTGACTCCAGCGACTTAGAACCATTGTATGGACAAATCATGTATTGGCAAAATCAAGGAAAATATGCAGAAGCCAAAAAGGTGATACAACGTATCGTAACTATAGACAGAACCTATGCTAAATCCTATTACAACATGGGTTGGATGTTGCTACAAGAAGATTCTACCGAAAAAGCAATTCGACAGTTTGGCATAGCCATACAAGAAAAACCTGATTATGTAGAAGCCTATTATAACAGAGGCTTATGCTATGAGATCGAAGGCAAATTGGAACAAGCCAAAGAAGATTACAATCAAGCATTGACGTTTAACCCTGATTACGAACCTGGCAAAACCGCATTACAACGCGTAAATTCAAAAAAATAATTTTTATGACCCGTATAGCACCTTCAGTTTTATCTGCAGATTTTTTAAACCTTAGTCGTGACATCGCTATGATAAACGAATCAGAAGCCGACTGGTTTCATTTGGACGTGATGGACGGACGCTTTGTCCCCAATATCAGTTTTGGACTTCCTGTAATAGCAGCCATAAAAAAAGAAGCTAAAAAAACATTGGATGTACACTTGATGATTGAAGAACCTGGCAAGTTTGCTGAAGATTTTAAAAAAGCAGGTGCAGATATTTTGAGTGTACATATAGAAGCATGTCCGCACTTGCACCGCAATTTGCAACAAATCAAAGCCTTAGGCATGCAAGCTGGTGTAGCAATTAATCCACACACCCCTGTACAAAGTATGTTTGATGTATTGCACGATGTCGATGTAGTATGTATGATGAGTGTGAATCCTGGATTTGGAGGTCAAAAATTTATACAATACACGTTGGAGAAAATCAAACAATTGAAAGCAGAAATCGTACGACGAAACCTGCATACTTTAATCGAAATAGATGGCGGCGTAACTTTGGATAATGCGGCTGAAATTGTAGCAGCTGGTGCTGATGTATTGGTAGCTGGGAATACAGTTTTTTCGGCCCCCAACCCAACAACCACTATTGCTGAATTGAAAAAAATAACAGCAAGCGCTTAAGGCTAGATCGATAGCATGCAAAAATTAAAAGCCATACTTACAATTATTAGGTTTCCGAATTTGGTATTTATTGCTTTGACACAAATACTGACCTATTATTGTCTTATACTGCCTTCCATTACAACTCCTACCTTAACTACTTTTCAATTTTCATTACTGACACTTTCTACAGTGTTGATTGCAACTGCAGGATATATCATCAATGATTATTTTGATATTGGAATTGATGCCGTGAACAAACCTCAAAAAGTTACTATTGAAAATGTATTTAAACGACGTACCATCATCTTGTGGCATATAGGTTTGAATGTTATTGCCCTTATCATTGCAGGTAAAATAGCTTACCACTATATCCAATTTAGGATGCTGGGATTTCAATTGTTTAGTATTTTGTTGCTTGTCTTGTACTCAACTACTTTGAAACGAAAATTGATTATTGGCAACTTTAGCATTGCTGTATTGACAGCATTAACCCTCATTACAACGGCTATCTACGAGCCTAATTTTCGATTTTGGGATCCGAGTCAACATAGGGCTAAATTGTTTTGGGTCTATGTCATTTTTGCGTTTCTCATCACCATCATACGAGAAATCATTAAAGATATTGAGGACATTAAAGGCGACGCCATACAACAATGCAAAACCATACCTCTGGTATGGGGTATTAACTCGTCCAAAAATATTATTTATGGTTTACTGACTATTTTATTTTTGTTTTTGATTACAGTTGGATTTGTATTCGTGCATTCAAATCTTATCATGATTTGTTTTTTAGGCGTGTTTGTATTTCTACCATTAATATGGCTTAGTCGTATGCTGTTTAAAGCACAAATCAAAGCTGATTTTCATGCGCTAAGTAGTATGATTAAATGGATCACCTTGATGGGAATATTATCTATGTTGTTGATATAAAAAAAGGCTGTCTCTTGATAAGAAACAGCCTAGAGTATAAATTAAAATTTATTTCCTTAACTGTGCTCAACCCACACTTGTGACAAATGCACAAGCGTTTCTACAGCCTTTTGCATATCTTGAACACTTACGTATTCATGTTTACCATGTATAGCCATTTCGCCTGTAAATAAATTTGGGCAAGGCATTCCCATAAATGATAATCGTGAACCGTCTGTTCCACCACGTATTAAATGTCGCTCCGCTTTTACACCAGCTCTTATCATAGCTTCGTCTGCATAGTCAACTACAAATGGTACGGTTTTTATCATATCCATCATGTTGCGATATTGCTCATATACCGTAAATTCATATCGAGCTCCAGGATATTTAGCTATAGTTTGTTTAAGTATATCTTCCAATCGATCTTCGTGAACTTTGAGTTGTGCTGTTTCAAAATCTCGAACAATAAATTTCAAGGTCATTTTTTCAATTCCACCTTCAACAGACATAGGATGAATATACCCTTCACGCCCTTCGGTAGTTTCAGGACTCCAACTATCTTTAGGTAAAGCATCTAGAAATGCAGCTGCTATTTTAATTGCGCTCAGCATTTTGCCTTTGGCGTAGCCTGGATGTGCGCTTATACCATGTATGATAGCTGTAGCGCCATCCGCACTAAACGACTCGGACTCCAACGCACCACGTTCGCCACCATCGAGTGTGTAACCATATTGTGCACCTAATTTTTGCATATCAATTTTTTCTACACCACGTCCTACTTCTTCATCGGGTGTAAATAGTATTCTAATTTTGCCATGTGGCACTTCAGGGTGCGACATGATATAAGCCACATAATCCATTATAATCGCTACGCCTGCTTTATCATCTGCGCCCAATAAAGTTGTACCTGAAGCTGTGATGATATCGTCGCCAAGACGTTCAATTAAGTAAGGATGTTGTGTTGTAGTAATCACTTGCGTTTGATCATCTGGCAAGATGATGTCTTGACCTTGATAATTTGTATGTAAAATAGGCTTAACCCCTTTGCCACTGCAATCGGGTGCTGTATCCATATGGGAACAAAAACAAATTACTGGAACATCTTTATCGGTGTTTGAAGGTATAGTTGCATATACATAACCATGAGGATCAAGTTCTGCATCGGTAAGTCCAAGCGTTAACAACTCTTGATGTAGCACGCGAGCTAAGTTTTTTTGTTTTTCGGTACTCGGAAATGAAGTTGAATCAGGATCACTTTGTGTATCAATTTGTACATATCGCATGAAGCGTTCGGCTACTGTATAATTATAGTTTGTCATATTATTGAATTGAAGCCGTAAAGATACAATCTGATAGGAATATATTTGGCGCTTGATGATATAAACGAAATTGTTTTAATCCTAAGAAGCTTTGCTAAATGTTTCTATACTGCCACAGAGAATACTGATTTTTTCTTTCAGAATAAGTTTTGGTAAGCAAGATGTTAGCAAATAAT
>Ga0247831_1003751_pt1 | contig 21509 bp, 18 predicted proteins | sample LaCruzMarch2015__9_FD_192406 | JGI IMG/M metagenome (GOLD analysis project Ga0247831, IMG submission 192406) | Freshwater microbial communities from meromictic Lake La Cruz, Castile-La Mancha, Spain - LaCruzMarch2015_1m | ecosystem: Environmental > Aquatic > Freshwater > Lake | place: Spain...
GAGCGATTACAACATCCAGAAGGAGTCGACTCTACACTTGGTCCTTCGTCTTCGTGGAGGTATGCAAATCTTCGTCAAGACATTGACGGGCAAGACCATCACCCTCGACGTCGAGCCCTCGGATACCATTGACAACGTCAAGGCCAAGATCCAGGATAAGGAGGGAATCCCCCCCGATCAGCAGCGTCTCATCTTCGCTGGGAAGCAGCTTGAGGATGGACGTACGTTGAGCGATTACAACATCCAGAAGGAGTCGACTCTTCACTTGGTCCTTCGTCTTCGTGGAGGTATGCAAATCTTCGTCAAGACATTGACGGGCAAGACCATCACCCTCGACGTCGAGCCCTCGGACACCATTGACAACGTCAAGGCTAAGATCCAGGATAAGGAGGGAATCCCCCCCGATCAGCAGCGTCTCATCTTCGCTGGGAAGCAGCTTGAGGATGGACGCACCTTGAGCGATTACAACATCCAGAAGGAGTCGACTCTACACTTGGTCCTTCGTCTTCGTGGAGGAAACTAATTAGTTTTGTGGACTGAGTAGATGATGTGTTTTTTGGGTAGAGGGTTGGATTAGAATAATTTAGTGATGGAAAATTATTGATACGATAAGAAGTGTTGCATTAATAAGAATATCCTTTAGTATTAAATGAAGATATTACTATATATATTTGGAATCAAAGTTTGAGTAAACGATGTTGGGGAAAAATAGGACTTCATCGGCATCTTCTCATAATAGTAAACTTTAATCATCGTGCCTCTTCCCAGCTAATTTATTGTTGTTACTGTCCTCCTTCCACCCATGTCCGAAACCGCTACTCTTTGTTACTGCATCTGCTACACACACACACACTTGTGTGTCTTGTACACAACACCGCCTGTGTACTTTAACTTGCCAACGCGGCCGGATTACTAACAATTAAAATTACCGAATCCCCCCTCAGGAACATTTTACTAACGTACCGATCCTTATTCACACTCTGTCCCCTTTGAGCGACCCTGCCATTCCTCTTGCCACCCTTGCTATATTCGGTCCACATTTCTTTCACGTCCTCCAATAATAAATTCATGTGCCGATCGTACGCCTTGACGCGGCCGAGTATCTTGTGATTGTTACGCACGTTGATCAATATTTGCGTATTGTCCTGTACTGCCTTATATAGTAGCGCGAATGGTCCCGATTTCAAATCGGTATTGGCACCCGTCGTGGATATTGCGTCGGTGTTGTTGGACATATCTGATGGATGGTGTATTATTTTTGACTACACTTTTTTAATATTATAGTATCTATTTCTTTCTCCTCTGACTATTTTGATTTGGGTAGATATATTGTGATGAGTGTATAATGGAGCAATTAAATACGCGTCTGGATATTAGTGATTAGTGTTAGAGGAGGATGAGTTCCCAGGTGCGTATGGTGGGAGGGCGGGGGGCGCCAAAAAACCCAAAACCTCGGCGAGAGCATGTTGGGATGATCGACGGTGGTATTATCCATACTTAGAGAAGAAGCCTGCTTGCCAAATAAGTCATATGATTAAATAATGAGCTCCCTTCGTCTTGCTTTGAAGCAATCCCTCCATGATGCACCAGCGTCGAAGAAAGGCAAGAAGTCGCTATATCAGCATCCGGATACATTATTCAAATCCGACAAAGAATTACGTCGCTTACAGCGATTGCAGGAGAAACATTCTGCTAATTTTGATGATGACGACGACGACGACGATGATGACGATGATAGCGATGATGGTGATGACGAGATGATTAAAAAGCCAAGGAAGAAAAAGAAGAAGAGGAGCAGTAGTAGTCGTCGTCGTCATCGTCATAAAATCAAGGGTAAACATAGTAAACGTGGGACGGAAATCAATGCCACGAAAAATGGTCATGATAACAGCTTGTCTGGCTCGAGCTTGAGCTCGTCAAGTGAAAGTAGTAGTGGTGATGGGTCCTCCTCCTCGTCCTCGGATGATAGCAGCAGCAGTAGTAGCAGTGATAGTGATGACGATGATGATGATGACAGTAGCACAACCAGCAGTAGTGGCTCGGACAGCTCCAATGATGATGATAGTGGAGACGATGATGATGATGATGATGATGATAAATTGAATACTCATAATGTCAGTGGTGGTCATCATCGTCTCAAGCCTTCCTCCTCTTCGTCTACGACTGATGATGTTTCATCCTCCGAGGATACCATTGATATTGCCGATCGTGAAAGTAAAATATTATTCGATGCCGATTTTAGTGATAACGATAATGAGGAGGAGGATGACAAACGTCGTCGGAAACGATTGATGAATAAAAGTAAAATGCTCAAACGTAAGAAGAAGAAGGATGATGCTGCCAATACAATTAAAACACTATGGAAGAAGAATACTACTACTGCTACTGCCATTCCTACTACTACTACTACTGGTGGTGGTGGTATCCCCGAAGTAATCATGGGTGGTGTATCATCCAAATCATCCACAACTACTGCACGTACAGTCGAACCGCCCACCAATGAAGTATTAGCGCATATATCGACCATGTCAATTAATGAACAACGTACCTCCATACATCCAGGATTACGTGTCAAGGTCCGATTTGTTAAAAAATCGCGTAATGGTCCACGTGGACATATATCACGAAAATTAAAATGGTACGGTGGTATTATTAGTGGCATGACTAATGACGGTCGAACCATTAAGGTACATTATGATGATGGTACAAATGAGATTACGAACTTTCCGGATAAGGATATTGTTATTGATGATACAAATAATCGTAAACATGCCTTTGGTGTTGGGGGGACAAATACTGTTATTGGTAATAATGGCAGTGGTGGTGGTGGCAGTGCTGTAGATGGTAATAATGGTGATTGTACTAAGGGAGGAGTGGGGACAGTAGTGATAGCAGGAGCTGCATTTACACCACCTCCTCCACTTGATGACAATAATGATGGGGGAGGAGAAGGACGAGGTTACATTGATGTTGAGGTTGCAGAAGGGGAACAAAGGGGAGCAGAAGACGAAGATGACAATCAGACAGACGAGGAACGAACTGCCATGGCACGTAAGCTGAAAAAAGCGGAAAAGAAGGAGAAGAAATTGAAAAAGAAGAGAATGATGGAAGAAGAAGAAGAACAGATTGCTATCAATAATACAAGAAATGAAAGGGTGGATGATAAGGACGATGAGGGGGGTCTAAGAGGGGATGTTAGTTATGGCATGAATAATAGTAGTGCCACAGCAACCTCATCAAATATGCCGCCTAACATGCCTAAATTAGACGACAACGAAGAAGGGAGGCTGGATCTTGAAATGGAGGACGTCAATGATGGGGGAGTGCAATCCAGGGGGATATTGCCATCGGCATCATCATCATCATCAATTAAATTCTACTCTATGAAGAATGATCAATTGGCATTCACAAACTCACATGATGCAAACGTAAAGACCACTTCACCCACCGCTTCTTTGGCGGTTGTTGATGATCCATTCCCCAGCAGTACTGAAACAAAAATGACGATAAATTCTAATATTACTGCTAGCGCCACTGTCGATAATGTCGACGTTTCCATGACGAAAGAAATTGTTGATGATGTTCAGGGCGACTTCAAACGACCCCGACCCGGCCGGCCCCGCAAGCATGATGCTGAGGGATTGCCCATGTACGAGTTGACGAAGAAAGGCAAGAAGTGGCCCATGAAATCAAAGAGAGAGGACGAGGACGTAAAGGAAAAGGAGGAAGAGTCTGAGGAAAATGATATGGTTAGTGATATTCGACCGCCATTGTCTCCACCCATTGCCGATGATCAGGATCATCATCATCACAGTCCATCACCACATATGACTGGGACTAAGAAGTTGCGTATTCGTATTGGCCTACCAGGTGCCAAGCGTAAGAAACTAATTGATGAGTCTCGAGTAGGTGATGCCTCCTCTACTGCTGATGTTGACGCATCCACTTCATCACGAAATATACCCGAACCATCGCCGTTTGAGGTTGAGCAGAGTAACAAGAAGCAACGAGTAACTACACATACCGATAAGGATAAAGAGCAACAATTCGTTGATGACCACAATATGCGTCTCATTCTCCCATCAAAGCCAAAGTTGGATACGAACATTGAATCGCAGAAGAGAGAAGGCAGGATGGAATCTGAGACTAGTATCCCTCCTGGTGAAGGTGTGATGGCTGCGTCTGCTGATAATGTTGGAATAACATCCTCCACTATTACTGACCAAGAAAGTAAAATCAACAACGAGGCACATTCATCGCAGGAAAATTATGAAAGAATTGAGCCTCTGAAACCACCTGCAAATATGGTGCCTATTGTCAAAAGAATCGAGGATGCTGCTGCTTCTGTAGTTGATGACTTGGATCCAACCACCACTATTTCGTCCAGATTAGACGAAGACAAAAGTAACAAACTCAATAAGCATCTATCAACAGGATCTGAGAGTGGCAACATAGTGGACGAAGATCCTGCGTATTCTATGGCACGATCCGGTCGCAAGGCGGCAAAAATTGCAGCTGAAAGAATATCTGAGAAGAAGTACAAACCCAAGAAGGAGGAGAAGAAGAAAAAGAAGGACGAGGAAGATCCTTGGGTCCAATGCGAACGATGTGAGAAGTGGCGTCATCTTCCTAGTACTGTTAATGTTGATAATTTACCGGAGCATTGGTTTTGCGAGTTGAATATCTATGATACGAAGCATAACAGCTGTGAGGCTCAGGAGCAGACGCCGAAGGAAGTTGCCAAAGAGAAGAAGCGAGCGAATAAACTGGCATTGAAGAAGATGGAATTTGAGGCTGCTCAAGCAGCGGCGGAATTAGTGAATCTGGAGTCAAAACCAAAGAGCAAGTCGGGGCGATCCACTTCTCCCCACTCTGAAATGCCAAATGAAAGAGCTGCATCGATGGGTTCAATTGATTCAAGTGGAAAATCTATCACAGTTGATGGTGTGGATGAGAAACCCAAGCCTAAACGAGGTCGTCCACGTAATGAGGACAGGGTTAAGAAAACTAAGGATGTTGATGCACCCAAACAGGAATGGGTGCAATGTGAAAAGTGTGAGAAATGGAGGAGAGTGCCACCCCGGATCTCTGCCGACAACTTGCCGGATGTCTGGTATTGCAGCATGAATACTTGGGACATTAACCTAGCATCGTGTACTGCCGTTGAAGACAAGCATGAAGCATCACCTGCCCGGACCGCACAGCTCAGTGAGCAAAGTCAAATACCCTCGTCATTCGCAACAGGGAACAAGTTAACTTACAGGAATCTCATCTTTGGATCAGGACGTAGTCAAAAGAATATCTCGGAGCGGATGCGAGCCCAGGCATCTTTGTTCTCGGTGCATGAACAAGATGATTCCGACATGAGCCTGCCCCCGACTGTCGCGTATGCAAATTCATCAATGTTCTACAACAAAAGTCTTCACAAGAATACATCTGACGATGAAGAACAGACACAGCACCCAATGTCTGTGTTCGATATAGTATCCCACTCGCGAGCATGGCAGGAGCTGAATAACAATGCATCTATCATTCATGCACAAAGCGCAGAAGCTTACAATTCAGTCGGTTATGAGAAGTATTGTCGAGCTGACGGGTCGATGAACGAGGAGGCTGTGAACACTCTAAAGGCGATGGCATATGTATGTCTTGGAACCAATACAATGGTCGGAAACAAACTATTGCTTGATATTCAATGTCAAGAATGGAAAAACGTTCCTCCTGACTGGCTCGAATTGAGATCGCTTTGTACAATTGAAATGTTATCGTTCATTATGGATGAGTTGATTAAGGATGGTCTGGTCGAGATGAGTCATGAATCGTCCTACCTTCATCTTGATACTGCCTTCTACAGGAGATTGCCGACAGCTGAAGGTTGAACAAAACTGAACAGAATATATGTTGTAACGATGAATTTTTACTTTACAACTGTCTTCTTATTTCACGATTTGTATTTATTGGTCGTCCATTCCACGTCCCTCTTACACCTTCGGCGCTTCCTCAACGACAATTTCGTCCTCCTTTTTGCCATCATCCTCTTGAAAGACCGCGAGGGTGTACGCACCAATCGAGGATACAATCATTTCGTACTCTTCCGTGCGTATTCGAACATTTTCCACCGGACCATCGTCGGGGTCAAACAGCTCCCGAATCCTCGCTGCACTTTTACTGTATATTTCCGTAATGTGGTGAGCGTGCTGGACTGCTCGTTGGTACGGCATTGGTGTTCCCACTTGATCCCATCGGATAACGATCCCATCGCTATTCAGTACCAAGTAAGACTTGAACCCAGGTGTCTTCTTCAAGTCCTTGAGGAGCTCGTCGATCACATTATCTTCGATGGGCGCCATCGTCTTCGGGGAATGATTCAAGGACAAGAAGATTTTGAAATTTTATTGCATGTAGAATGGCGCGAACAAGTTGTTCTGGTTCTCTTTGACATGACGCGTCTCGACGATGCATTGATTCTCCTTCTCGTCGTTGTCATCATCGATACAATTCTCGGGTTTCGTCTACTTCAACAATACCGTGTAAATCAGCTTCAAAGCATTGTGCCGTCTTCGTCTTCTTTTTCTCCCATCTCGTATAACGGGTGTCGACATCGTCATCGTCCGAACTTCCTTTGCGTGGGTCTATCTAGTACAATGCCCTCCGTAATTGCTGCAAACGAAGATCAGTCGTCGGCACCAACAGCTGTTAACATTCAATTCTCACACATACAGCTATACGTGGACACCGTACATCCCATTGATGAATACAAAATGCTCGAAGCATCGATTACTAAATTTCAAGAAATATTTCCCATGAACGACTCGGGAGGTGGCTTTGTGGATACTTCGAGTGGTGAACAAGTTTGGAGATCCATGATGAGGGAGGAGGGGTTACAGAAGGAGGCCGATGCAACGAAGGGGGGAGGAGGGACAGTATTACCATTTACAACACATGGAAGAGATGTTGTTCGACAACTAATTGCCGGCTTTGATTTTCGTATTATAGGATGCTATCCACCACCGTTTTCCTCGGACGACAATCATGGGGTCAATAAGTGTTGTGGTACAAGGTCTGTGTTGGTAACAAGTAACGATCCCAATGGTATACGTATCCTCGTGACATCCTTGATAGAAGAAGTAAAAGAAGAAGAAGCGAACGACGTTGTTGTTGTTAAGGATGAGCGATATCGACACTTTGATGTATTGAATATACGTCAATTTTACAATGCACATCGACACCGACAGGGAATTGCCGTACTTGCATTTGAGGTTGGTCATGGATGTTTGGATAAGATTATTGATCGTTACATCAATCAACATCCTAATTTGATACCCGACGAATATAAACGGGGAGCGATAATTTACGAGAATGAGGCACGGGTATTTGAATCATTTGCATACTACACTGGGGATAAGTGTGTCTCGAGTGCAGATGTGGGCACCCGACTTCGATTTGTCGAACCAACAACGGATAATAACACGAAAAGTAGGATAGTCAGCATACCCGGAATGGTCGATGTACCTGCCCAATTCTCCTCCTCATGCCATCCTGCCTACTTTGATCATTGGGTATCCAACGTCATAAGTCGAACTGGTTTCCTTGATACACTCGAGGATATTTTATCATTTACACCCAAGGTTGATTTCAACGCGGGAGTTGTGGCTGCAGGCGAGGCACAGATTGAATCAACAGTCACGGGGAATAAGTCATCCATGACAACTAACGAATTGAATGTGGCATTACGTGATCAGAGTCAAATCTACCTACCAATTAATAATGCAGTTACATATGTGGGACATGTATATGGTTTCCTTGAGGAGATTGGTCAAGGTGTACAACATGTGGCATCTCGAGTGTCAGATATTGTTACCTTTGTCCAACGTGCCAATGATCGACGTAAGATCTTCGGTGAAGGATTTACTTTCCTAAACATCCCACGATCGTACTATGGAATACTTACCAGAGATATGCTCGTAAAGGGTGTATATCAACAGAATAATAAGGACTCACTGGGTGAGGAGTTTCTGCTTTCTCTTGACTGTGCCACGGCTGTTTACGATCTCTGCGTGTCTAAAGGGTTCCTTCACGATGACTCATCCCTTCGACTCGATGTAACGGAGGATTCAATTACAAGGATACTCGACTCGAATATTCCTCCTGTACATCGAGAAGAATATATTAACAAAAGAAGTGATATTGTCAAGACTATATTACACTCTCGTTACGTGAATTTGTACAATCTTTTGAAAGACAACCTATCGGAGGAATCCTATGTGGCCATAGTGAGGAATCAAATCCTTGTGGACGTACAGGGCGAAGATTTACTCTTTCAGATATTCACATCTAACATACTACAAAGGAATGGTGGGGATGAGGCTCCATTCTTTGAGTTCATCCAAAGAGTTTGTTCCGAGTGTACCGGGCCAGATGGTCAACCGAAGAAACTACGACCAGGGTGTGGTGGTTTTGGTATACGTAACTTCCTGACTCTCTTTCTTTCGATTGAGGTTACGAAGGCCATGCTTGAGGTATCTAATGCAAAAGCAAAGAGTGACGATGTTGGATATAAGTTTGCTCAACGCAAGGTTGAACTCTTCACTGAACAGCTAAATGAGTCCAACCCGTTATTGACCGAGATTTCCGATGCCATGACAAAAGAGGGTATGGCAAGGGATAAACTATTAGGAGAGGAGGCAAGTGAACAAGACAAGGATAAGTGGCAACTAGTTGTCGAGCAGGAGTCACTTGCGAAAGCTTGTGCCAATGAAAAGCTTATGCAATGCAATCTCAAGTATCAAACGCTGATGAAAAATCTAAGAGAAAGTCAGTCTACTCATGCTAAGTCAAATTAAATATGTGATCACGCAATTAAAGATCAACTCTTCTAAATTAATGACCCGCAACTTTTTCACCAGGATCCGTAGCGACGAGGCTTATTCCAATAGTCAACAATGCGATGCCAAACAAACCGGGTAACATCATTGTTTCACCAAGCATTAGCACTCCAAGAACAGCACCGACGAGAACAGAACCACCGATAATTACTGGGATACTCTGCGTTGAATTCACGCCCATGCCTGAGACAACAAAGCTTAGCATTTCGGCTGTACCCACGGACACTCCAGCCATGCACGCCCAGAGCAATCCGACATGGTCGCAATTTAAACCTGCAGTACCGCCATCCTTTATGATTATAGCTCCTAGTAGTATACTACCGAAAGCTGCCGCCACAAATTGCAAAATAACACCTAAAAGAGTAGATGATTCAGTAATATCATGAATGGCGGCTCTGCAACGATTGTAATATAAGCTTCGTACCTCCCAGAATTGGATCGATTGAGCTCGATCCCTTCTTGATGAATATATTATAAAATGCATATGTGTTTGCACATATGAGTGCTATCAGAACCCAATACGCTGGTGGCTTATCAATGTTGACAATATTAGAACCTCCTCCTCCTTCTTCGACCTTCTCACCAGGATCCAGAGCAATACATAAAATACCAATCACCAATGTCAAGATGCCTGACCAGCCATGGATCATTAACTTTTCACCAAGCAATAGCACTCCAAGAACAGCACCAAACAAGACCGAGCCACCAATAATCACGGGTATGGATTGTGTGGCCGGAACACCCAGACCAGAGACGCAGAAGCTGAGCATTTCTGCAATGCCAACAGAGAGGCCTGCGGCAACGGACCAAATCAAACCATTCCTGTCATAGTTTAGCTTGAATGACTTGTCTGCAGTGAGCATCAGAAAGGCAAGCAGGACCACGCCCAGTAATGCTGCCACTAATTGCAAAATCACGCCTCCAAGAATTGGATGTATTGTGGCGCTGCCTTTTTTGATAAAAATCTGGTGTGTGATAGGCATATGATAAGGGTTAAAGAGTCACAATTGTCAAGGTTCATATCAAATCATACTTTTCGCTTACATTGTAAAAAGCGTATGCAGACGCACAGCAAAGGGCTGGAAATATCCATGTTGATGTTGCTACAGGATCGTGACCAGTTGACGCGATCGAAAGACCAGGACTTGGTGGTAATAGTTTCGAAATCTCCGTCGGTGCATCAATCACATTGATACGTGATATCGATAAAGCGCGTTCTAAGGATTTCAACGAATGGTTACTGTTGAAGCGTCCACCAAGACGTCCACCGATGGATCTGCTAGTGTCAACTTCGGACGAAAGTGCTGCAAGCCTCATGGACAAGTCGATGCTACCTGACCTGCTGCGGAGGCTGTGTGTGGGACTTCGTGTGGAATCATCGACGAGGGGTTGTGGTAGGAATCGCGGAGATCCAGTGAGCATGCTTTTCGGGCGTTGGTCGCCCATCGTGATTGGTGCAGTGTCGTCGCATACAGTCGTTGAACTCTCCGTGCTTGGGTGGGGAGAGAGGCGTGAAACAAAAGATTTGGTTCCGGAACTTGTCTTGTGGTTGAGTGTACATACATATATATCATATATCTATCGCGGAGTCGTTTTGGACACAGCGTAAAGTTTGTTTAGTTGGTTTGTCCAAATAGAAACACGATTCGTCCAAATAGTGACGAAAAATACTTAACGGTAGTGATGTTTAGATTTCTTTTACTATTTTTTGCTTATTGATGAGAAGCGCGACTCATTTCTCCCTTCCGGTTCGTGGATTGTCCTCTTTTGGCTTCCCGCCGAGACGCTGAGTTTAAAACGACTCCGCGTTTGATGTGCATTCACAAATATGAGTACATCGACTCTGTCAAGGACTGGACGTACTCCGTCATCATAAGTTGTTTCGTCGTCTCTTATTGGTGAGTTAGTTTGGATGGAGATTGGTCGCGAATCAATCTTTTCTATTCTGTACATACCTTTCTCTTTCACCTTCACCCTTTTCAGGCGCGGTTCCTGGGTTCTTCTCGATATTGCCACGTGCGGCACTGTCCCCACTGCCTCACTTACCAGCGGTGAAGTTTTTGTTGGATGATCCAGGCATTGGTTGATCCTGGTCCTGGGAGCAATGTAAGTAGCAGTGTTTAAGCGTGGGTCATTCACTAAATTATCATGCACATAATTTTGCTTCTCTTTACGACACCAGTGTTGGGATATACGTTTGAGAAGTGCCCGTATTACCTACTTCTCTGGGTTGGCATTGCTTGTCACTGCAGTTACTACGTTGTGATCAGGCAGCTGGTATCCGCGAGAAAAGCTCACGCATGTGTATGAAGTATCCAAATCTCGGGCATTTATTAGGTTTGTTACTGTGTACCTCTTTGGTGCATCATGTGTTTGCATTTGGCATGGGATATGGTATTGGGCAGATGCGTGGATATTTCCTTATCAACCTCCCCCATTATCTTATTGGACAACGTCGTTGGTGGGGTCTGCAGGAGCTTTCTTAGTCTGTGGAGGCAGTTCGTTACTTGCCCCACCTGCTATTTTCATCATCGATGGCCCAGGGCTGAATCCTCCACCAATAGGCGTGACGCTTCTGTCGTCATATCATTCCGTCACTTTGCCTCGCAATGAGCGTCCACCCAAGCTGAAATCCCGAATTATTGTTCTAGATTTGATGGTCAGTTTCATCTTTCTTCCATTTGCTGTCGTCTGGTTTTGGCGAGGGACGTGGTTAGTCCTCGATTTTTATCTTTGGGGTCTTGGACCTGATCCAATCTTGATTCACAAATCGATGTTGTGGGGCGCCCTCCTTGCAATGACATTTATTGGTATCACTTGTGAACCAGTGTTTGCACGATTGACGAGTAACATAAAGAATCACCATATCCTTGGGGTGGCAGGTCGTGTTCGAACTTTCGTACTGGCATGGGGCACGGTTTCATATTGGCGTGTGATCTGGTACATATGGGACGAATTCACTGGAACAGGATGGGTATCAGCTTTGACTGCACATGTTATCAGTATCATAGCCTTGACTGGTATGGGATGCCTTTCGTGCATCACTGCACCGGTAAGTGTATCTAAATCTTCCGAAACCTTTGATACATAAGTTTTTATATATACCTTTTGCTCTCATTCATATTAAAGGCGAGCTCAATGGGTTCTGATGCTCTTGCTCGTGAAAATTGTGCGGAGGAACCACTTTTCAGTTTGGTCCCTGTGCCGTTCGAAAAGATATGTGCATTTGCCATAGGACGTCAATTTATGATTGAAAATGAAGACGTAACTGAAAAAGTAACCGACCAAGATTTGGTTGAACGTACGCATCGAGAGGTTGAATTCCGAACTAGCACCACCGAACATGACTTGACAGTTGAAGAAAATGAAGGTGTAGAAGTGGATAAGACAGGGGAAGGAGCTAACAAAAAGTACTGTTAGTAACTCCCAAACCATCCCGTGAAGGTGGAATAATTGCTTCAACGCTTCTTCATGATTCAAATGCAGCATCATTCACTAACTTTTTGGTTTACTTGACTGACAAAAATGGATTGGGTTCAGCGTATCATGAGCTACAGCGTCCCAATCTAAGCATTCGCAGATCTCAAAATGATTCAACTAAGGGCAATAGGCGATTACAAAGCAGTTTCAGTCGCAGTCGATGATTATTGTTACACTGATCCTATTTTTGTCAATTTTGTTCTGTGGATACACCAGTCCCTTGTGTTTTTCCTTTAGAGATCAAAATACTTAGATATTGAATTTAGATGCTTTCAATTAGTCTAGATCATATCAGGATCATGCACACTGCTCCTTCACTCCTTCATGCTTATTTCCCAATGATAATCAAATGTAAAATGAGGCACAACAGAGCCTCTAAAACACTCCTTCAGGAATGGACAATATTATTAGGAGATTTGAAGAGTGGAGTTCATATTTTATATTTATGTAGAAAATAGAAAATAACCTAAGAAGACATACACACACAGCCTACGCCTGGGGGATTGGAAATGTGGGTCACATTTATATATTTGTGAAGACACCATTTGTTGAGATTGAGGTGCAGAAATAATATGATGGGGACGAGCTATATTGACCATTGAAGACGATGGGCAAAAAGAGCAAGATGCCAACGAAATTGATGTTGCGCTTCAATGACAGACGCGACTATAATGTCCGTACCAATTTACGATTATGCGGATGCAAATGAGGAGTAGTCGGCTCAAATGGTAATGGAGGAATATTATTCATGTTGCGGGAAGAGCATTTGCAAAGGATGCGTCTACTCCTTCATTATGTCTGATAATGAGGAGACATGTCCTTTTTGCAATTCTAATCGAGCGAGCAAAACAGAAGAAGTGCAGGTTGAAGAAATAATGAAGCGGGTGGAGGTAGATGATCCCACATCGATTTGTATGCTGGCTCGTTTTTATTACTATGGATTACTAGTAGTGCAGCAGGATCGAGCAAAGGCAACGGAACTTTACGCTAGGGCAGCAGATCTTGGTTGCAGTGAGGCGCATTTTTGCATGAGTAAAGAGTATCATCAACTGGGAAATATGAAGAAGGCCAAGTTCCATCTCGAGGCCGGTGCTATGGCAGGAGATGAATTTGCAAGATTCCACCTTGGCGGCTTGGAGGGTGAAGCTGGAAACAAGGAACGAGCTAAAAAAATTTGGACGATTGCTGCATCAGCTGTGGAGCATGGTGCCATGCATCATTTGATTACATTCTTCAAAAAAGGTGTTATGAATAGAAAATCAATCGACTCAACTTTGACAGCATACAATAATTCTTGCAAGGAGATGAGAAGCGAAGCAAGAGACGCTTATATCCGTGTGATAATTACTGATACATTATGAAGTACGAATAACACAAATTACATTTAATTGCGTCTAATTATTATCGATAGTATAGTAAACCGAAAATTGAAGTGATTGAAACAATCACCGACCCAAAGAAAATTCGCCAAAGGTACTGCCGAAAGATCTCCTCCTGGAAACAATCCAACCTTTCTCCCTCCCTCTCTCTCTCTGGTGGTGAATTCTTCTTTTTCTTCCATTCAATTAATACCAAAGTCAAGTAGACAATTATTCCAATCCTCACGTGTCATACCATTGGGCGTATAATAACACTTCACTCCCAATCGTGATACCGATTGTATATTCGAATATTCATTATCAAAAAATGCCATATTAGTATACGGGATACCCGTCTTACGTGCTAAACTTTCAAAATGTTTAGCTTTGTCATTATATGATATTTCAATTAACGTTGTGTCAGTAAAGCATTGTGATAATGGCGTACCATCGGCAACGGTAAGCCATTGCATAATTTGACGTGCCCAATTTGGTTCATCCGTTCGAGAGGATATGCCCACTTTTATCCTTGATGATGATGATGACACTTCCTTGTTATTATCATTCATGCGATTGATTTCAGATAATGCATATGAAGCACCGTCAAAGATTGTTATTGGTATTGTGCCATGTCTATCAGTGATGATCTTATCTGGAAAGATGGTATTCGAGAGAGTAGTAGCACATGACGTCGACGACGACGATAATGATTTCTTCTTCCTTTGCTTCTGAAACTCATCGATGGATGCTAGCTTCGGTGGACCGTCGAGTTGATACATTTCCGGCTGCCATATTGTATAGTCTAAATCAAAGACAACGAGTTGCATTATGCACAAGGTGTAAACTTTACTATTACTAACGGGCTGACAACCCATGTAATAGTGCAAGTTATTCCCTAATCTACTCAAGGGTTTGTTAGTAAAGCTTGTGTAAACCGAGTTCCCGCCACCGGGGGTTCGTCGTGCGAGGTCGTGCGTTGGCGCCGTTAGAGGAGATGGAGGTGGAGAGTAGATGATAGATGGCAATGAAGCAACTACGCTCGATGGTTGGCGCATGCTGCGTGTGCTACACCACCCTCTTCTTTGCATCGTCGGCGAGTGAGGTGGATCCACCGATTCCGACGAAGAATTCAGCAGTTATTAACTTTCCGTGGTGGGAAAAGATACATGAAGAGTCGGGACGGCATGTCTATAATTTTATCCCAGCGAGTCGACGTGCATCATCATCTGTCATTTATGCATATGAACACATTATTCCTCCTCCTTCCCAATGGCGGTCGGTGCTGAGCAATGTCACGGTCGCACAGCACAACCTGACGAAATCGAAGAATCATGTATCGACAAATAATTCGTCATCGTCATCTACTGCTCCCGTGGCGAGGGATGACAACTATGTCACAATGATCAACAACAGCAGCAAGCAGTCATCATCAATTTCAACTAATGATAATAATAATGATCATAATAACGCTCGCACTGTCATCGTTGACGAATATATGATAGTATCAGGAGGATACACCTATTTAGATTGGCGGACCTTCCCGGTACATGCCTTTCCATTAACCACGGCACAACGTAAACAAAGTGGTACATGGATTGATTTGTCTCCAGCAGTAAATTCCGAAGAGGATGACATGTGTAATGTAGCAGATGATATCGAAGCACGTACGCAACTATACCATAAGGTCCAATTCTACAATTATGACAATGAAGTTGATGATGATACAAGTGATGATCCATGGATTCATGCCGCATCCTGTAGTCCAACAGGACGAATGGGACATATATCCGGTATATACAATCACAGTTTATACATCTTTGGTGGATTGATATATGATGACGAATTAGAGGTTGAAACCTACGGCCGATCACGCAGTCGTGGACGTGAAACATTCCGTCTGGAGGATGTACCCTACATTTATCGGTTGGATATACGTCAAATGTTAAACTATCGTCTAACCGAGGAGAACGAGGATGGCACGAAGTATCCTCCGCCGGGATGGCAACGGATCATCCCACGTGTAAAGAGACCAATTATCCCTCCTTCAATAGCACCCAACTCGGCTGGGGATATCCTGCTTACATACATAAATCGCGGTGAGATGCAAGGTGGACATTGGGTTGGAAATGACAAAGATGATATGCAAGATGATAGACTAATCATGTACGGTGGACTAAGTATATCCGTGGAAGGTGCTAGTGAGCATCCGAACGATGTACCAGTATTTAGTAGCAGTAGTAGTAGTTCATCGTTACATAAAATTGTGGAAATGCCACTTGGAGATGTTTGGGCCTATAATTATGCACAAAATTACTGGGAAAGGATAGGTAGTAATAGTGATGAGAATGGAGGTGATACAGAAAGAGGTAATGATGAGGTAATATTTGATGGTATCAATCCAACTATAATTCATGGTGCACCTGTCCCATCGACATTATATCCACGTCCTCGCACGGCGCATGCCGCGACTGTGGTTGATAATCAACTTGTTGTGCATGGAGGGATGGGGATGGGAAGGTATACTGATGAAATGGGCATGGGCGAAACAGACTGGGAAACACTCGACGATATGTGGATTTTCGACCTTACTACCAATGTATGGAGAAGACGATGGTTATACCCACCTCTTGTTAGATCGTATCATACTCTTGTTGGTTGGAGTACCTATAAATGTGATGATGGTCATATAATGATGGATGTAGACGAATATAAGAATTGTACTCAACATAATGATCCAATTGTTGCTGTTTTTGGAGGTTATACGCTTGGTTTGGATATACTTTCGGGTGTGGTAAGTTTTGATACCAATATATGAACTCAGTAATCTTACTTCTTCTACACATACATCAACCCAAACACGCATATTTTTATCACCTCTTGTGCAGGAAGCTGCATATGTATTCGATGATTTGCTAATCTCATATCCGTACGGATATGAATTTGGCTCAGATTCTCGATTTCAATTGATAGCCGATGAAGTTGCGTCATTTAACGATGAAAAATTTAATGCAGGCGATCATTTAACACCATGGCTAAAGGCTAGTGGGCAGGGTTTTGAGGGCATGGAGATGATCAAAACTCGATATCAGCACTCGTCTGTTCTGTCAAAAGAAGGCATCCTTACAGTCTGGGGTGGTGACTTTGAGAACACAGCTGAGATTACGGGACTGTGGATGATAAACATTGCTGGTAAAGACTCAACCGTTAATTTGGTAATTGCAGAGGAAGATGTCATCGGCTTACAAGACACAATCACTGCTCTACACACATTGATTGTATTGCTTATGTTTATGAGCATATCTTTGACACTACTTCTAGGTATTGCACAACGCTATCAAGAGCTCGTCGCAGCACAAGCCAATAATGATGCTACTATGGCAGCATCCCAAGATTTTAGTGCTGTTGGACAAGACTTTAATACCGCTCCTCCTCCAATCCGTCGTGGCAATGGACTACACCCCGAGATTATAGATACTATTCCAAGAAAAATATACAACGCTAGAGTTGATGCTGTAAGCGATGAGGAGAATTGCTGTCCTATTTGTCTCGTGGACTATGCGGACGGCGACGAGCTCAGAGTGCTTCCATGTGATCATTACCTTCATCGATCATGTTTAGATGCATGGCTTGCCAACAATCCATCCTGCCCTTCGTGTCGATATTCTCTTAGAGAGCTTGTTGATGATCGACCAATGATACAACTTAGGACATTGCGATCTCGTCTATCAAACTTAAACGTTCGATTTATTGGTCGTGACTATACTGATGACATTGAGATGATCGACACGTCATCGTCAAGTATTACAGATGTTGAGGCAGGAGAATCTAGAGAGGAAGGCCATCAAAGCAGCATGGCGCAGGATCAAAGACGTACTACCGCAATTGACGAGATACGCGACTGGAGTAGCAGCAGAAGAGGACAACGACAGCGTGATCGAATGAGACTGCCTGGCTTTGAACATTTTCGAACTTCTCATCAGCGTCGGTCACGAATTCCTGTCATAGACATGGACGAGACTGGATAGAGTTGAAAAGTAATAATAGTAGTAATAACAAATTAGCATGCTTTAGCGGTATTTTTTTCTACTTGCAGCTATAATTGTTGCTCACAAGCATTACCATTATCAACATCGTGTGCAAAGGCAGAATGCAATATTCCCGTACCTTATCAGAATATTGTTGGGGATGTCTTATCAATTGAAAGAGTTTGCTGTCCACGCAGTATTGCTTAAGTTTTCGTTACATTGTCCATTTCTTTCTTTTTATAATTGCTTTTAATGCATTCTCCCGTTCTTTGTTGTATTTCAACTCATCATTTGACCCATTCTACTCTTTTTACGAAAAATCATACTATTCGTCTTTAGCATATCACCCACGTCCATATGAAATTGCTTTGTTAACACATCATCCAAGAATAAACTATTGTCAGTCCAACGTAAAATCTCTTCAGTCCACTGTTCACGAGTTTTCATCGATGGTCCCGCATGTCCTTCCCCACCTTGTCCTGGATGAGCCGCAGAGAATAGTAAATATTCTTTCGTGGCCTGTGCTAATGCTTTCACAATATGCTCATGATATGTTACGGGGATGTGCTCTAGTACTTCAATTGTCATGACTAAATCAAACTTGTTTGATGGTAGCTGTATTAGTGGTGTATTACTCCAATCGGTCATATCCTGTGTCAAATTTGCAAATAGACAATCATCAAATGGATGTGGCTCGACTGTTACAAGAGTTGGTACACCCTTGTTACGAAAGCCAGATAAGTATGTCCCTGGACCACCACCAAAGTCTGCCACAGATTGTACACTTGGAAAAAGCTTTGGTAGGCCTTGAACAGCATTCCAATCTTGGGGAGCATTATTATTTCCATTACTATCTTCGACGTAGGCACATTGGCCATGCACATCTCGATACTTCCACGCACCCCCCTCTTCATCATCACAATGGCCGTTAATCATATTGGTACATTTCTTTGGATCGTACTCCTTTGTTTCTACCTTCTTGCTTTTTATACTCTTTTTACGAAAGATCATACTATTCGTCTTTAGCATATCACCCACGTCCATATGAAATTGCTTTGTTAACACATCATCCAAGAATAAACTATTGTCGGTCCAACGTAAAATCTCTTCAGTCCACTGTTCACGAGTTTTCATCGATGGTCCCGCATGTCCTTCCCCACCTTGTCCTGGATGAGCCGCAGAGAATAGTAAATATTCTTTCGTGGCCTGTGCTAATGCTTTCACAATATGCTCATGATATGTTACGGGGATGTGCTCTAGTACTTCAATTGTCATGACTAAATCAAACTTGTTTGATGGTAGCTGTATTAGTGGTGTATTACTCCAATCGGTCATATCCTGTGTCAAATTTGCAAATAGACAATCATCAAATGGATGTGGCTCGACTGTTACAAGAGTTGGTACACCCTTGTTACGAAAGCCAGATAAGTATGTCCCTGGACCACCACCAAAGTCTGCCACAGATTGTACACTTGGAAAAAGCTTCGGTAGGCCTTGAACAGCATTCCAATCTTGGGGAGCATTATTATTTCCATTACTATCTTCGACGTAGGTACATTGGCCATGCACATCTCGATACTTCCACGCACCCCCCTCTTCATCATCACAATGGCCGTTAATCATATTTTTACATTTCTTTGGATCGTACTCCTTGGTTTCTACCTTCTTGTTTTGGTCTTCTAAAATCTGTCTGAGACTTAGTTTTTTATCATCTTTCTTTGTTACGACGACATCACCAATCTCTTTCACCTCTTCCTTTATTACAACCTCTTTACCAATCAAGAAACGCACATTGACTACAACAAGGGGACATAAAATCATACATGCTATAATATTAATTATTGTCATTGGGTGCATGCAAGTGTATTGCTTCCGGACACGTCGTCCATATAATAATTGATTCCTGCTATGAGTATGCATTATTTTTCCATCAGGCTGTTTTTTTCCACGTCCTCGTGGGTGGGTGCCGGCAAAAAATGGCGGCCGTTAAGAGGCGAAGCTCTTTTTTGCATTCACCGACCTTACCAATATGATGAAACAATGGCCAGTAGTATCAAATTGGTATAATACAATACGCTTTTTTATACTATTAATGCTATTTTAATAGTCTCTCCAGTGGTTGTTCATGTTAGATTTCTCCAAAAGCAGCTGGGATAATATTTCACTCATCACCCAGTAATTCACTAGCAAATCCCATGAAATGCAGCTCACAATCAATGGGGTAGGTACGACACCTGTCACCCTCATTCTTGACATTCCATCATGTCGAATCCATCCAAATATCATCCCCCATCAATTCCCATGCATATGAAGCACAATGGAGTCTCTAAAACACTCATCCGGTTGATTGATGGGGTATTTCCATTATCCCACCTCATACAGTGCAAAATCACGGTGTCACGATAGCAAAGCGACCGCTACTCAGCCCCTGAGCCGCCCACGACCGCCACCGCCGCCAGCAAACGAGTCCGCTGATGAAGTAGATTGCGTCGTGGCGCGGCGGCCGCTCTGAATGGCGGCCGTTCATAGATGAATGAGGCGGGTGGATGGTTTGCCATGGTTGCCTTGTCTTGTGGGGAGTTTTGGCCATTGCTTTTCTGGTCCAAAAGGAGTGCTATTAATGACTAATTTGACAGTTTTGAGCGAGCTTGTTTTAGTGCCGCAGTCGCCAATGGCTGCTTTGTGTAGAATATCTACAACCTTCGTACCCTCGTAGGAATTCATTTTACATAATTGGGCCCGCAGGGCCCCTATATCCCCCAAAATAAGAGGGGAGAAATGGCGGGAAACTGAATACTGTGCACCAACCCCAAAAGAAGAGGCTACGTACCAAAGTACCATAATTGCCAAACTTAATTAGGTATAAAATCAGAATATGTTCCAACGATCCAGATAATGTAAACTTAAGCTCTCGCAATATTGCTCTACAGGTTCCCTGCCATGGTTGGTGCAATATCTACTCAGGGAACGTTTTATTAGCAGACATTGATATAGTGCATTCACGCCTCGTTGCTACCTATTGGCGTCGTAAAGGCGAATCCCCTATCGGCTGAGACGTCGTTCCCGCCAAATTCAAGTTTGGAGGGCGCCGGCGATCATGTGGCCTTCTCTTTTTCTCTCCTTGGCTGACACGTGGCAGCACACTCCCCCCACACTTGCATCACTCACGCAACGGCGGCTCTCACCCCACACTTGCAGCACTCCTCCCACACTTGCATCACTCACGCAACAGCAGCACTATCTCTCCACTCCTACTCACAACTGCAGAATGAAGTGGCACGACTTCATTAATGGCGACCCGTACGGTCACCCTACCCACTGCTACAAGGGAAGGTCGCTTCTCTTCAACCACGGGGACCTAGAAGGCGAAACCAGGCTAGAAATGACGGGCTCAACGAGCTCTATTTGAACACGCACGTAGACAAAAAAGTTAAAAATCAAATTTTGTATGTGATTTCAGGCAAAGCTCCTATCATTTTACTCTAATTTATGTCGTACGTATGAGATCTCCCAAAATCCCCTTGAGTTGAAACACAAAAAAAATCCCATTATCATTTCGGCCTCTGTGCCCAACTCTTTCTGGAACCAAATATTTGAAGAGAAGCGACTTCGTGGGTAGGGTGACCATACGGGTCGCCTCCTCATCTGGAAATAGATTATGATATTCTTAGCTCCACATGTCGGCGACATGTCGGCGACATGTCGGCGACATCGCCAAATGTCGCCAAATCTTGGCCGACATTGCGTGTCGGCCCGACACG
>Ga0247831_1003755_pt1 | contig 21489 bp, 22 predicted proteins | sample LaCruzMarch2015__9_FD_192406 | JGI IMG/M metagenome (GOLD analysis project Ga0247831, IMG submission 192406) | Freshwater microbial communities from meromictic Lake La Cruz, Castile-La Mancha, Spain - LaCruzMarch2015_1m | ecosystem: Environmental > Aquatic > Freshwater > Lake | place: Spain...
TGAGATGACCGAAGCTCAGCAACGCTTGTTGTCGCGAACTGACTGGGGTTTTGTGCACCAAAATTCTGCTGACGGTTTACGCATGGATGTATCAGCAGGAGCCAATGTAGGTGAACGCCTCATGGGTTTAGGTGAACGCAATTATGGAAAACTTCGCAATACAGCTGAGGAATGGTTAAAGCGCGTCGAAATTGACCCAACGCGTATCGATGACACCCCTAGAACATTTTCAGGGGGCATGCGGCAACGTCTTCAGATTGCACGCAACCTAGTTACGCAGCCTCGCCTGGTTTTTATGGATGAACCCACATCTGGATTAGATGTATCTGTCCAAGCAAGATTATTAGATTTGCTAAGACAACTTACAAGGCAAATGCAATTAGCTGTAGTCATAGTGACACATGATTTGGCGGTTGCAAGACTTCTAGCGCATCGGATGATGGTGATGCAACGCGGTGTCGTTGTTGAGTCAGGTCTGACTGACCAGGTATTGGACGACCCCCAACACCCTTACACCCAACTCTTGGTGTCATCCGTACTACAACCCTGAAATCGGAAGTAACCCAGCGATGCTCCAATTGAAAAAAGTAACCAAGCAATTCACGCTTCATCATCAGCATGGTGCTCAACTGAATGTTTTAAATGCTGTTGATATGACCGTTTCTAAAGGCGAATGTGTTGTGCTTGACGGTCCATCAGGTATGGGCAAGAGCACGCTACTTAAACTCATTTATGCCAACTACCGAGTGAGCAGTGGCGAAATCGAAGTTCTTCAAGCTGATGGCAGTACGCTTGAACTTACCAAAGCTGATCCTAGAGAACTAGTTCGCATGCGTAGGTACACAGTAGGTTATGTGAGCCAATTTTTAAGAGTAATTCCTCGTGTATCTGCACTGGACGTGGTGGCGGAGCCATTGATTGAAGATGTTGCACACGATATTGATGCAATTGAGGAAGCTCGTGAAATTGCGCGCGCGTTACTAACGCGCTTACGAATACCTGAGAGCCTTTGGGAATTACCCCCTGCAACCTTTTCTGGTGGCGAGCAACAGCGTATCAATATTGCGCGCAACATGATCAAACCTCGTCCTATTTTGTTGCTAGATGAACCAACTGCCTCCTTAGATGCCGCCAATACGCAGACAGTAATCGACTTGATTCAAGAAGCTTTAGCCCGCGGTGCAGCGTTGGTAGGAATTTTTCACGATGCCAATGTGGGCAAAGCGGTTGCCACCCGCCATATTGATGTCACACAATTTAGGAGTGCTAAGTGATCCCCACTGTTTTTAAAAATGCAAGGTTGGTGTTAGCCGATGAAGTAGTGGACGGAAGCGTTTGCATCCAAGACGGAAAAATCCAATCTGTGGACCAAGACAACGCTTTTCACTCCGGTGGTTGGGATATGCAGGGTGATTATTTGATGCCCGGTTTTGTCGAAATTCACACCGACAACTTTGAACGCCATTTGATGCCACGCCCCAAGGTGCAATGGGCAGAAATGCCTGCCTTGCTGGCGCATGACGCTGAAATTGCAGCTGCGGGTATTACCACCGTGTTTGATGCATTAGGTGTGGGCGATGGAGATCCGGACAGTCTGCGCGGCAGCACCTGGGACGCTGTACTCGAAACTCTAGAAACATGTAGTCAAAAAGACCTGTTACGTGCGGACCACCATATCCACGTGCGTTGCGAATTGCCCGCACCCAACACGATTGACTTGTTCGAGCCTTTTCAAGGCCATCCACGTTTGTCTTTGATTTCTTTGATGGACCACACGCCAGGGCAACGCCAATGGGAAAACATCGAAGTCGCGCGTATTTATTACACGGGTAAAAAGGGCTGGTCTAACGAAAAATTCGAGAGACAAATACAACTGGCTGAAGAACTACAAGAACGTTATGCAGAGCCACATCGTCAATTCTTTGTTGACTATTGCAAAACCCATAGCATTGCTTTGGCCAGCCATGACGACACCACGCCAGCACACGTCATGCAGGCGCACCAAGAGGGAGCCAAAGTGTCTGAATTTCCCACAACCTTGCTAGCGGCTCAAACTGCGCACGCGCACGGCATGCTGACTGTTATGGGTGGGCCCAATGTGGTGCGAGGAGGCTCGCACTCGGGCAATGTCTCTGCTGCAGATTTGGCGCGAAATGGTCTGTTAGATATTCTTTCATCAGACTACGTTCCAGGCAGCTTGCTCAGCGCAGTGGTACGTTTGGTAGAAGATGGAATTTTGGACTTACCCCATGCAGTTTCGATGGTTAGCCACCATGCGGCTAAAGCCACCGGTTTGTATGACAGAGGACAAATCGCCACGGGTCTGCGTGCAGATTTGATTCAGGTCAGATTGGTCGATTTACCAGACGGCAAGCGCCACGGAGTCGTGAAGTCAGTATGGCGTGAAGGTATGCGTGTTTTGTAATAAGAGGGAAAAAGACAGTTTTAATGCGCCCTTTTACCGATGATGGAGAAGCGGATTTTGGAACAAAAGAAATCGATCACGGACACGGTGACCAAAATCATCAAGATTACAAAAGACATCTGCTGCAATTCCAGTGTTCGAATCTGCTCCGAGAGAATCAAGCCAATGCCCCCCGCTCCCACAATGCCGATGATGGACGCGCTGCGTGTATTCGACTCGAACTGATAAAGCATTTGGCTCAGCATCACCGGCATCAACTGGGGCAGCACACCAAAACGCACCGAAGCCAATGAAGTGCCGCCGGTGGACAACACACCTTCAACAGGCTTGTCATCGGCAGCTTCAATGGCCTCTGAAAAAAGTTTGCCAAATATCCCCAAGTCGGCCATGAACAGCGCCAGTACCCCAGCAAAAGGACCTAGCCCCACCACGTTGATCCAGATCAGCGCCCAAATCAATATGTCCACGCCGCGTAGCGTGTCAAAACTGCGTCTTGCCATGAACTGCACCAATCGATTCAGGGTGGTGTTGCGCGCCGCTAAAAAACCCAAGGGAAAAGCAACGATGGCCGCAGCCAAGGTGCCCAGCAAAGCGATAGCCAGGGTTTCCAGCATGGCATAAAGATAGGCGTTGAATCGGCCCGGATCTGGGGGCAGCATTCGCATAACCATCGAGCCCAGCTCGCCAATGCCGCCATATAGGCGAGCAAATGTCAGACCCAGACTCATCAAGCCATAGATGAACAGAGCCATGGCCAAAATAAACCAGATGATGGCACGCCAATGGCTTTCATAAATGGGCATGAAAAGTGCAGCGTGTTGTGCACGTAAAGCATCTTGGCGCTGGGCCACTGGGTAGGCATGGGTCAAAGAGTTATCGGTGGCGCTCATGAATTTCTTTCTTGCCCCAAGAGCTTGTGCCGAACCCGCTCGGTGAGGGCGTCGATCAGCATGACGGTGGCAATGATCATCACCAACAGGGCACTGACATCAGCGTAATAAAACTTGCGAATCACTTCCAGCAAAGTTTGGCCAATGCCGCCTGCACCAACAAAACCTAACACCGCAGCACCTCGCACATTGATCTCAAAGCGCAACAAGGCATAACTCGCAAAATTGGAAGCCACTTGGGGCAATACCGCAAATCGAACTTTGTGCAACCAAGAGCCGCCCGTGGAGACCACACCATCGACCGGTTTCATGTCGATGTTCTCCACCACTTCGGCAAACAACTTGCCCAAGGCGCCCGTGCTGTGAATGGCCAGCGCCAAAATGCCAGGCAAAGGCCCCAGACTAAACGCCACAACAAAGATCAATGCGAACACCATTTCGGGAACAGTCCGCGAAAACTCCAACAAGCGCCGGGTGGCAAATACGACTGTGGTGTTGGCAGTCACATTTTTACTCGCCAAGAAGCACAAGCCCAAGGCGGCAGTAGCGCCCAATAAAGTGCCTACATAGGCCATCAACAAGGTCTCGCCCATCAGGGCCAGCCATTTCTTCCAGCCCCAAAACCACTCGGCGGGATCGCTTAGAACCGACTGGCCATTTTCCAGATGGACAATTCGACTGATGTAGCTGCTAAAAGCACCAATGTTGTCAAAAAACTTTGAATACGAGATTTCGGCTATGTGTCCAGATAGTAGGACACACACCAAAAGCACCAAAAGTCCCAGCACAAGCTGGCGGCGTTTCAAGGCCACCGCTTGGGCATAGGCTGCGCTGTGCAGATCCAAAGAATTCACAAGGAATTACTTTTTACGCAGGTTGTCCACGAACTTGTTCAGCTCAACGACGGGCAGGTAGGCTTCGTGCTTGACGGGCTGCCAAGGCTCGAGTTTGCCATCGGACAATTTGTCAAAAGACGCTTTGTCTTTGGTGGGGGCATCAAAGAAAGCCTGTTCGATCTTCTTCTTCAAATCTGCAGGCAGACTGTCCAAAAAGGCAACCGGCGAATTGACGATCTGATCTGACTTGTAAATCATGCGGAAGTCTTCCTTCTTAACCATGCCCTTTTCGACCATGCGTTGCAATTCGGAGTCGTTCTCGTTGTTCCACCAGTTGGCGGCTACATCCACGGTGCCTTGGCTCAAGGCCATCACGGCGTTGATGTGGCTGCCGGTGTAAACGACTTTGCCGAAAAACTCATCGGGGTTGATCTTCATACTGTCCAAAGCAAAGCGAGGAACGTTGTTGCCCGATGTGGAGTTGGGATCGACCAAACCAATATTTTTGCCCTTGAGGTCAGCAATGGTTTTGTAAGGCGAGTTGGCCTTGACATAGAAAACCGAGTGGTAACCTTTAACGCCGCCTTTAGCGACTTCAATGGCGAAAGGGGTTATCTTGACACCGATCATGCGGGCGCGGGCATAAGAGGCTGGGCCATAGAAAGCGATATGAATTTGCTCGGCGCGTTGGCCTTCGATTACCGCGGCGTAGTCACCGGCAACACGCAGTTTGACTGGAATACCGATTTCACGGCTCAGGTAGGCGGTAAAGGGACCAAATCGCTCGGTCACTTGGGCGGCGTTTTCGGCAGGGATCGAAGCCAGCACCAATTCAGGGTACTTGGCTTTCCAGTCTTGGGCTTGTGCAGAGGACAAAAATGCGCTGGAGGCGGCTAAGGCGAGAAGGACTCGGCGGTTCAACATGAAAGCTCCTTAATTAAATGGCTTAAGTGACAAAGGGACGGGGAAATCAGTGAATCAGAGCGGCTGGCAAGGTAGGCTTCATTTGTGCCGGGGCCAGATTTAAGCCTGGGACTTGTTGAGTGGTCGCATCTGCTTCGATGCCGTAGAGGTTTTTGACGGAATCGGGGGTCAATTGGTGAGGTGCACCATCAAAAACCACTTTGCCCGATGACATGCCCACCAGACGGCCGCAGTAGTCGCGGGCCAGGTCTAAATCATGCAAATTGCACAACACCGTGATACCCATTTCTTGGTTGATGGTGCGTAAAGCCTCCATCACCATTTGGGTGTTGCGCGGGTCCAAGGAGGCGATGGGTTCGTCGGCCAAAATGATGCGAGGGCGTTGTACTAGCGCCCGACAAATGGCGACGCGTTGTTGTTGGCCGCCAGAGAGCTGGTCGCAGCGCTGGGCTGCGAAATCAGCCATGCCAAAACGGTCCAGTGCTTCCAAGGCTTCAATTTTGTCTGCATCGCTCCAAAGGGTAAGCATGGCGCGCCAAGTGGGCACACTGGTCAAACGCCCCATCAACACATTTGTCAATACATCCAAACGGCCGATCAGGTTGAACTGTTGAAACACCATGGCGCAGTTGCGTCGCCATTGATTGAGGTCTTCGCCTTGAAAATCGGTCACAACAGCGCCGTTGAACACAATGCTGCCATCAGATGGCTCGTTCAAGCGATTGATCATTCGCAACAAAGTGGACTTGCCAGCACCTGAGCGGCCAATGATGCCCACAAAGCTGCCTGCTTCAAAATCCAGAGAGACATCATCCACGGCCAAGGTGTTTTCAAAACGCTTGGTGAGATGCTTCAGAGAAAGGTTTGACATGTTTGAACCAAACAAAAAATGTAATTGACTAACGTTAATGAGCCCTTGTTACATAAACGTGACAAAAAATTTCTCTTTAAAACGCGTAATGATTGGTAAAAAAGTGCTGAGCTCAACAAGAATTACTTGTATTTTTCAGTCAGATAAACCTTAAATTTAGATTCATAAGATCGCAGCTATTGAGTTGCAATGCTTGGCAAATAAAAATTGCGCGCCCTCTTGGCCTGCAGTGACTTGGTAATGTGTATTGGCAGGCACAAAAAACTGATCTCCAATTCCATTGATGATTAAGCAATCTTGAAATTGAAATAAAAGCTCACCGTTAAGTACTACGCCAATCACAGCGTGGGTTGCACATAAAACATCGGTGGTTTGATAGGGCCTGAATTCATGAAGGACCCCTTTGGAAAATCCCCGCTGGAAAAGCGTTTCACCGAATTCTCTAGCCATAGCTTCAATTGAAGTAACTGACGAGTCCATTAGCAACCTCCTTTTGGGATATGCAGCTTGCATGAATTCAGTAATTAAATATTAATTCGAACGTACTAAACGTCTTAGCTTCCGAATCAATAGGTAGTTTTTATAAGTTATTTATGACTTATTTATGAATTTTTAATACTATTTGCGCGCCTATTGGAAGTCAACTCTGTCATTGTGTATACGCATATCCCTAAAGTTCAGTTTTCTGTCATGAGGAAGCGCCCTTCTGAACCTACTATGGGAAAACTTATTCTGAAAGTTTTTATGAAATCCCCAAACCAATACCTCAGCCCGAAATCAGATGCTTATGAAAAAGCCCTTGGCGGTATAGATCTCTGTTTGAAACAAAACGACCCTATGAATGAAAAAACAGGTAGTGCTTCCCATGGATTACAGCAGAACCTTAAGCAGAACTCTGGGTTTTCAGTAGTAGGACTTTGGAGAAAGAAAAGACACATCGGGCAACTGAAGTCAAATCACGCAAGTTGATTTTTTAACTCACTCTTCAAAGCACGAGCTATTTTGCATTTTCTAACCACGAAAATATGCAAAAATACTTTTTCTTGGGCTTTTAGCTCAGTTGGTAGAGCAGAGGACACTTAATCCTTTGGTCGCGTGTTCGAGTCGCGCAGAGCCCACCAAGACAAAATGGTTTACGAAGAATTTATTTTTCCAAGATCAACGATTACATAGGAAATACCTCCAATGCGTGCCATCAAAAAAGCCGAAAAAATAATTGAAAAAGATATAACCAAGCCTTTTGCCAAAATTCTCACGCACTTAATTCTCTCCCTTGAATCAAATGACGATTTTCATATCAAGGACTTATACGAATTGCCTCCCGAAGAATTTGACCTTGCTATCGAGGTCCTGAAAGAGTGGCGTATTGACAGACATTACATGGGCAAATCGAAAACCTTTGCTGCCGCCTATTACGCTAGCGCTTTGACAAAATAATTAATTACTCTTTGGCGCAAACACCATACAAAACATCTTCTGTCTTTTTGACAATCGATTCCCAACTATATTGAAGCGCTTTTTCTCGGGCGCCTTGCGCGCAGACAGAGCGCATGTCTGCATCAAGGCCAAGTTTGATGGAAGCCTCCATAAAACCAGTTTCATCGTTTGAGCTTGCCAAGATCCCATTCACGCCAGACTCAATGATTTCGCCAGCAGCCGCATGGTTAAAAGCAACAATCGGCAGACCACTGGCCATAGCCTCAATCGTCACATTGCCAAAAGTTTCCGTCAAACTGGCAAACATAAACATATCAGCGCTGGCGTAATGGGCGGCAAGATCTTCACCAGTTCTGAAGCCGGCAAATATAGCGTCGGGGGCATCCACTTTGAGTTGCTCCAGCATGGGGCCATCGCCAACAAACACTAATTTCGAGTCTGGCTGCTTAAGTTTGAGGGCTTGAAATGCGCGAATGACTAATTGGAGATTTTTCTCTGCCGCTAAACGCGATACACATATGGCAATAGTGGTTGCTTTTGTGGCGCCCCAAGCTGCTCTCAGTGCATTCGACCGCTTCATGGGTGAGAACACATGCGTGTCTACCCCGCGCTGAACCACATGTAATCTCTCGAAGCCGGCGCTCGTTAATTCATTGCGCAGTTGACTGGTGGGCACCATGGTGCTGTTCGCAGCGTTATGAAATCTACGCAGATAGCCCATGATGATTCCACCCAACCAACCTACTCCGTAATGTTCGCTGTAGGTATGGAAGTTGGTTCTAAAGTCGGAGCTCACTGGAATCTTGAGGCTTTGCGCAGCCTTCAAGGCTGACCAGCCCAAAGGGCCTTCTGTAGCGATATGCACCACATCGGGCTTTTCTTCTGTCCATAGCCGCGTCAAGACTTTTCTGGCTGGCAAACCCATGCGCAACTGTTTATAAAAAGGGATAGGGAACCCTTGAACCAGGTATTCACTAAAGTTATGTTTATTGTTTGGAAAATCATGCAGTGCATGCCTAGGACGGACCAAGCAGACTGTATGACCATTCGATGTCAGTGCTTGCACAATTTTTGAAAGCGTATGTGCCACGCCATTGATATCGGGCGGATAGGTTTCTGTCACCACAGTTATACGCAGTGGTTTTTTAATGTTCACTGCAGTATGCAAACAGCGGTTTTCTGGAGCATTCATGCCTATAACTATGGCTGACAAAAGCAACAGTTTGATGAAACAAATATGACTGTTTAAAGATACGCTGTCATCAAATTTTCATCTTGATTGCGCATAGTTCGGCATGCACTTGAATTGCCGACAACCCTTTGTCAGCTCACAAGTCTCACCAACACTTGCCAGAGGAGATCCGTATGCAAGATTTTTTCGAAACCCTGAGAATCCAACGCTGGGATGACCACCGCTACTACCACCATAGCCGTATCAACCAGTCACTCCACTTGATCAGTGCGATTTCATTTTTGGTCTCCTACGTCTATTTATTTATTGACCCTGTGATGGCGGGCTTGATCGCTTGGCTGGTCTCTATGACAACGCGCCAAATTGGTCACTTCTTTTTTGAACCCAAAGGTTTTGATGAAGTCAACCAAGCAACCCATGAGCACAAAGAAGAAATCAAAGTGGGCTACAACCTACAGCGCAAAGTTGTCTTGCTCACAGTGTGTGGCTTAATTCCTGTGACCGCTTACTTCATGCCCCAATACCTGACATGGGCTGTCCCAGAGGCTTACGAAGACACACCTGTTCGCATGACCGGCATTGCTTGGTTGTTTTTAGGCGTTGCAGGTATGGTGTTTCGCGTCTTGCAACTGTGGGCTAAAGAAAACCTGCAAGCAGGTTTGGCTTGGGCTTTCAAAATCATGACCGACCCCTTCCACGACATCAAGTTGTATTACAAATCTTTTTACTACGTGATGCGTGGTGAGTTAATCGATCCTATGGTGCACGTGAAAAGCCACTAAATTTAAGTGAACTTCTCTCTCAATACTTCTTTCAAAATTGCACGTCTGACTTTTTGATTGGTTTGACCCTCAGGCACCCACCACCACTGGTCTTTCTCCATGTGGTGGGCAGCTTGCACAAACTGCTCTACAAATGATTGGAAGTCCGCTTGCGTGAAATTCAGACTAAAGATCATGCGACCCGTTCCAATCCAGCTCAGAGCAATGCCTTGGTCGCGCAAATAATATTGAAGCAACCAGTTGTATCGGCTTGGCGTTTGGTACAACACGGTCCACACCGTAGACATACCAGCTACACGGACTGGCAACTTTTCTTCAGCCAGGCGTTGGTTCATGTCAACCAGTCTTCTCTCCCATGTAACGTCCAAGTTATCGTACAAATCTTGAACTGGCTTGGTGTCAAGTCGCTTCAAGAAGACGTTCATACTTCCCATCACGTAGGGGCTTGCATTGAACGTTCCACGCGCAAAGCAAACTTGTACGGGTTTTTCATCGTTGAAACGTTTCATCCATTGTTTTTTGCCACAGATGACGCCCACGGGCAATCCGCCACCCAGTGTTTTGCCGTAGGTCACCAAATCTGCATCGATTCCGAAATACGCTTGGGCTCCGCCCTTGGCCAATCTGAATCCCAAGAAGACTTCATCAAATATGAGTGCGATACCTTTGCGGGTACAAACTTCGCGCAACTGCTGCAACCACTGGGTATAGGCTTTTCTATCAAAGTTTGCGAAACGCTTGCCATCTACCAAGGTCGAATCTGTCGGTGCCGCTTGGCTGGGGTGCAAGCCCTGCAGAGGGTTGATCAACACACAGGCAATATCATTGCGGTGGTTCAGCACCCGCAAAGTCGAATCGTGCATGTCGCGCAAGGTCAAGGTGTCGTCCGAAGGGGGCATGGGGTTGCCAGGGCCTGGCTGCACATCGTCCCACCAGCCGTGGTACGCGCCAGCGAATCGCACCAATTTGCGCTTACCTGTGTGGTAGCGCGCCAATCGCACAGCTTGCATGACGGCCTCGGTGCCAGACATATGGAAAGACACTTCGTCTTTATTGGAGATGGCACACAAGCGCTGCACGTTGTCCAATACACAGGGGTGGTAGGAACCCAAAACGGGGCCCAAGTCTTTGACCAAGGCAACGCCTTCTTCCACGCATTCCTTGTAAAAATCTTGTCCCAACAAGTTCACACCATACGAACCTGTGACGTCGATGTAGCGGTTCCCGTCCATGTCATTCAAATAGACGCCATCGCTCGATTTCCAAAAGCTACCCAACTGCAAATATTGGGTCAAAACGTTTTTAAATTGGTAGGGCACACGGTATTGGCTGATGAACTGCAAGTCAGAGATCATCGGTTTCACCTCTTGGGTGTGCGCCAAAGTAAGCGGTGCTTTATCGCGCAACCTGTTTCCCAAGGCCGTCAGTGCAGATTTACGCAAGTTGGCAATTTCAAAAGGAGCGTGGTCGGTAGAAAACCACACATCCTGAGAGTAAGAGTAGCTAGGTATCCATCCAGCAATGCGTTTTGCCCACCGCAGATGCCCACCCAACCCAGGTTGCTTGGCCAAAGAAAGCTCGAGTCTTTGTTTGACACGCAACACTATCCACATACCCAAAAATATATACAGGCACACGAACATGACTTCTGAAATATCTTGAAACATAAATTGAAATCTCCTATCCCTACTTTGTATGACTTTTCAATGAAGAAATGATGACTATGCAACAAATCCTTAGAAAAATATTTGGTCAAGAGGACATCAATTTCCTTTTGACGAACCGTATCCCCCGTATGACATTGACGCATTTCATGGGGTGGTTCAGCAAAATTGAAACCCCATGGGTTCGAGACGCATCGATTGCGGCTTGGAAGCTATTCACCGATATAGATTTGTCTGAGGCCAAAAAGCAAGCCTTTAGTAGCTTGCATGATTTATTTATCCGCGAACTCCAGCCTGGCGCAAGAAAAATTGACAGCGATACACATGCATTTGTAAGCCCTTGCGACGGGATTGTGGGTGCGATGGGGCAGATCGTGGATGGACAGGTTTACCAAGCCAAGGGCTATCCCTACAGCCTCGAAGAGTTACTGGGCCCCCATGAATCTGTCAAGGAATGGCAAGACGGTTTGTTCATGACGATCCGCATCACATCGGCAATGTACCACCGATTCCATGCGCCTTACACAGGCTCTATCCAGCACATTCGCTATTTCAGTGGCGACACATGGAATGTGAATCCGATTGCATTAAAGCGCGTTGAAAAGCTATTTTGTAAAAACGAACGGGCATTTTTAGATATGCACATTCAAAACGGTAAATACCGAATTGCCTTAGTACCGGTTGCTGCCATCTTGGTGGCGAGTATTCGCATCCACGGGATCGATACCGTTTTTCATTCACGCTACAAAGGCGCCGAAACATTCGCATGCAACTTAAACTTTGATAAAGGCCAAGAGTTGGGCTGGTTTGAACATGGTTCAACTATTTTGGTGTTTGTCCCAAAAGGATTTAGCTTTGCAAAAGGGATTGAAGAAGGAACGCATCTGCAAGTAGGCAAGGCGATTTTCAATACCCCCACTTCGTCATACGATTGACTTTAAAGGTTCACTAAATTTTCATTTCTTCTAGGCATGATGGAAAAGTTGTTGCTGTGAAGGAAATCAATGGAAATTTCTCAGTCCATTACCCCGATAAACACTGCCAAACCTACTACAAAAAAATTGCGATCTAAAGCAATTTACGGCAAAGGTTCAAAGTCAACGTTAAAAGAACGCATCATCGCTTTGTGGTTTCGCCGCTTGGTCTACACCCAGATTTGGGAAGACCCTGTCGTCGATATGCAAGCGCTTCAACTCAGCAGCAATGACCATGTCATCACAGTGGCATCAGGCGGTTGCAATGCGCTTTCCTATTTGATCGATAGCCCCGCTAAGGTAACCGCGGTAGACATTAACCACGCGCATGTGTCCTTGGTCAAACTTAAAATCGCTGCGCTCAAAACACTCCCAAATTACGAGGAATACTTTGAATTTTTAGGGGTTGCCCAAGCTTCCAGCAATGTTCGTATCTATAACAGTCTGATTGCACCGAGCTTAGATGCCGATACGCGACAGTATTGGGAGGGTGGCCCGATTGGATTCAGGCGTATCCGTATGTTTGCCAAAGGCTTTTATAAATATGGCTTGCTTGGACAAATTATTGGCATCTTCCATTGGAGCGCCAAGTTGCATAAGGTCAAACTATCAGAATTGCTGCATCTGAAGACTTTGCCAGACCAAGAGAAATGGTTTGACGAAAAAGTGGCCAAGATTTTTGATTCTCGCTTGGTCTCAAAACTGATCAGCAGTCCTTTTGCGCTTTACAACTTAGGCATTCCTCCAAGCCAGCAACACGCGTTTTATGAAAAATCGCCTGAGGATATGGCTGCGATTATCAAAGCGCGTGTCAGAAAACTAGCCACCATGACGTCACCCAAAAACAACTACTTTGCCTGGCAGGCATTTGGAAGACGTTACGACCACACAGGCAATAGCGCCCTGCCGCCCTATTTGATGCGCGAACACTACGGCACCATGAAAGCCAACGCGCACAAAATCAGCGTAGAACAAAGCAATATCCGAGACGCCCTATCGCGTATGGAACACAACAGCTTAGATGCCGTTGTTTTATTGGACACACAAGATTGGATGTCCAACGAAGACATCAGCGCCTTATGGTCTGAAATCACACGCGTCGCAAGGCCTGGAGCTCGGGTTATCTTTAGATCTGCCAATGTTGCGTCACCCGTAGAGAAATGTTTATCCGGTTCGCTAAAAGCCAAGTGGGTTCGCGACGATGCACAATCCAATGCACTAAAAGAAACAGACAGATCCTGCATCTACCAAGGGTTTCATTTGTATCGCTTCCAAGCCCACTAAATATGCTTGGTCCTTGCGCCAATACCTATTTATAAAATCAATCCAGTGAACAACGAACATATCAATCTTCAAAAACAAAGGCGAGGTCTCAACCGCATCGTGCATGCCTTTGGATACTCCTTACAAGGTCTCAAGGCCGGCATGCAAGAGCCCGCCTTTAAGCAAGAGGCTTACTTGTGTATCGTGATGATTCCGTTGGCCTTTTTTGTTGGGCAGACTTGGGTAGAGATTGCGCTGCTTGCAGGCTCTGTGATGATTGTCATGATTGTCGAATTGCTCAACACCGGACTGGAGTCTGCCATTGATCGCATCGGGCCGCAGTGGCATGACTTATCTAAGCGTTGTAAAGATCTGGGTAGCGCAGCGGTTTTACTAAGTATCGTTGTGAGCTTAGGCATTTGGATTGCTGCTTTGGCTGAGTGCGCGAAAACTTATCTCTCGCTTTAATGCACAGCTGTCACTAACCAGCGCGTGTTAGCCTTTAATGGCTTACTCGGACCAAATGGCTCACGAATAAGCGCGTAGATTCTTTCCAGCTGAAGGTTTGTGCTTGTGCATAGGCTTCTTGCCGCGGAATTTTCAATGCCGCCAGGCTGGCATGCGACAAGTCTTCACCCAAAACGCCACCTTGTCTTTTATCAGCGTGATCGCCGAGCACCGGGTCGCGTAAAACCTCTAATGGCCCGTCCACCGGATATGCAGCCACGGGTGTTCCACAGGCCATGGCCTCCAACATCACCAAGCCAAAGGTTTCATGGCGGCTGGGGAAAGTGAACACATCCGCGGCGGCATAGACTTTAGAGAGCACTTCGCGCGGCAATACCCCCAACCAACGCACACCATCGAATTTTTGTTTCAGATCAGTTTCAAGAGGCCCCACGCCACATACCACCTTGCTACCCTGCCAAGGCATAGATAAAAAGCTGGCGATATTTTTCTCATAGGACACACGCCCCACATACAGTGCAATAGGTCTTTCTAAGCCGTCGAAATATTCATGTTCAGCTGGATGAGGTGCATATTGAAACAATCCCAAATCGACACCGTGCGTCCACTGGCGCAAGTTCTTAAAGCCGCGCTTATCTAACAATCGCTTTACGCCTTGGGTAGGCACCATGACTCCAGCAGAAGGCGCATGGAATTTTCTAAACAAGGCGTAGCCTAAAAACAAAGGCAGACGCAATGCGGCTTGAAGCACTTCAGGAAAACGCGTGTGAAATGCTGTCGTGAATGGTAATTTTCTTTGCAAGCAGTATTTGCGCGCCGCCCACCCCAGTGGTCCTTCAGTTGCAATATGGATAGCTTCAGGCTGAAATTCATCCATCAAAGCACGTAATTGCTGAAATGGGCGCACTGCTAAATCTATGCCTGCATAGCCAGGGCACGGTCTGGTCTTGAACAAATTGGGCTCAATCACGTTGAGTGTGTGACCAGTTGCCTCAAGATGCGCTACGAGCTCAATTAAGGTTGTCACAACACCATTGACTTGCGGTTGCCAAGCATCCGTAATCAATGCAATTTTCATGCGGTCTGTATCAAAGAAGCTTGTGTTCGTGCTTCTAGCTCAGGCTTCCAGTGCAGCATTTCTAAGCGTCCGTCCATGTGTTCCACCAAGGCTGTTCTGCTTTCTACCCAATCGCCATCGTTGCAATACAACACGCCTTCGATTTCGCGCATCTCTGCACGGTGAATGTGTCCGCACACCACGCCTTGGTAGCCATGCTTTGCAGCTTCACGTGCAACGGCCACTTCAAAATCGGTGATGTAGTTCAAGGCTTTTTTAACCTTGTGCTTGAGGTAGGCAGACAACGACCAATACGGGAAGCCTAAACGGCCTCTCAAATTATTCAAATACCGATTCATTTTGAGCGTGAACTCGTACAGATAGTCACCTACATAAGCCAACCATCTGGCTTGCTGCACGACTGCATCAAAGTAGTCTCCATGGATGACCCAGAGATGCTTTCCGTCAGCCGTATGGTGGATCGCCTCTTCGACTACTTCGACGCCACCAAATTGGTGGTTTAAAAATTCACGGGCAAATTCGTCATGGTTTCCGGGCACATAAATGACTTTGCAACCTTTGCGGGCTCTACGCAATAACTTTTGCACAACATCGTTGTGGGCTTGTGGCCAGAACCAACGTCTGCGTAATTGCCATCCGTCGATGATGTCACCGACCAAGTACAAATAGTCACTCTCGTGTTCTTTTAAAAACTCTAATAACTCTTCAGCTTGACAACCAGGTGTGCCTAAGTGCACATCGGAAATAAAGATGGATCTGTAATGCATCAAGCACCTAAGAAATGTTTGCGGTAACGCGCAGGCATATCTTGGATCTTCATCAACATCGGTAAATCAGCGGTATTGAAGTCTGGGTCCCAAGCGGGAGCGCCCAAAACTTTGGCACCTAATCGCAAATAGCCTTTGATCAAGGCAGGTGGCTCGAACGCCACATTCACGTCCCATTGCTCAACCGGTAATGGAAGACGTGGTGTGACTTGGTGCGCAATATCTGCCAAATGGGTTTGTTTGAGTTGATGCCAAATGCTCGCAGCCACTTGGCCGCTCACCACGCCTTGGTGCAGCATGGGAATACTGGCACAACCGATCATCACGTCTAGTTTGTTACGCACCATGAACTCTGCCAATGCACCCCACAAAGCCATGATCACGCCACCATGGCGGTGCTCAGGGTGTACACAGCTGCGACCCAACTCCACCATGCGTTCGCGGTAGGTGCGCAAGCGCGTCAAGTCGAATTCCAAATCTGAATAGGTACTGCCAATACGTTTAGCTTGGGCAGGTGTTAATACGCGATAAGTGCCGATGGCTTGGTTAGTTGTTTGGTCACGAACAATCAAGTGCTCGCAATAGTCATCAAATAGGTCAATGTCGTGTTCAGGAATGGTTTCTTTGAGACGTGCACCCATCTCAGTGACAAATACGTCGTAACGCAAACGCTGTGCTTCACGCACTTCATCTTGGTGCTTCGCCCACTCAACGATCAGACTGGGACGTGTGGATGGGGTTTGATTTGGGAGATTATTTTTTTGAGTTTCAGTATCGTGTCGATGAAGCGACCCCCGAGGCATATCAATCAATGACAAAGGCATCGTGGGGTTTGGCAGTTCTTTCATGTGTCATCCTTATTTGGAGGCTTGAGAATTTGTTGGAGAACAAACGAATTCTTTCGCTCGCAGATGACGCGTTAAAGTCTAAATCGTGAAAATTTGATGACAGCGCGTTTACTATGCGCTGTCTAAAAAATTAGAGAGCTTGGTAACGATGCCCTATTTCGCGATACCAACTAGCCCATTGCGCCAATCCATCTTTGATGTCAGTAGTCGCTTGATAGCCTGTGACGTGTCGCAAACTTGTCATATCAGCGGATGTATTGGGTACGTCACCTGCTTGCATAGGTAAATAATTTAAAACTGCTTTGACGCCCAATGCACTTTCTAGCGTGTGAATAAAGTCCATCAACGGCACGGGAGTTTGATGGCCAATGTTGTGAATGCGATATGGCGCATGGCTGATATCTGGCAAAGGCTGTTGTTTAGAGAACGTGTCTGAAGCCTCAGCTACGCAATCGAGAGCGCGCACAGTACCTTGCGCAATATCGTCCACAAAGGTGAAGTCGCGCGTCATCTCTCCGTGGTTAAACACTTTGATAGGTTCGCCCTTCAAAATAGCGCGCGTGAACAACCACGGCGCCATGTCAGGACGCCCCCATGGGCCATAGACCGTGAAGTAACGCAAGCCTGTGACTGCCAAGCCATACACATGGCTATAAGTATGCGCCATCAGTTCATTGGCTTTTTTACTGGCCGCATACAAACTCAAAGGATGGTCGACTGGATCAGACGGTGAATAAGGCATTTTGGTGTTGGAGCCATAGACGCTAGATGAACTGGCAAATACCAAATGCTCTACCGCATTCTGTCTACAAGCTTCCAACACATTGCCAAACGCCATGATGTTGTTTTGTAAACAAGTTTGAGGATGGCTCAAGGAATAACGCACACCAGGTTGTGCTGCCAAATGAATGACGCGTTGTGGTTTAAAGTCATCAAATAATTCTTGCGTCTTAGCTGCGTCTGATAAATCTAGGTGGGCAAACTTAAAGTTGCTGGCTTTTTGTAATTCGGCCAAGCGGTCTTGCTTGAGTACAGGGTCGTAATAGGTGTTGAGGCTATCCACACCGAGCACTTCGTCACCACGCGCGAGAAGTTTTTGGGTGGTGTGCATGCCGATAAAGCCGGCGGCACCCGTGAGCATGATTTTCATGGGGCTTCTTTCTTTTGAAAGTGCAGACCAAAACAAGTAGCAATGACGCAAGCTGAAAAATACACTGTCCAAAACGAAAAAACAATGTCACTCAAAAAATGGTTGCCCTGCAAGATGCGTCCCAAACCAACAAAGGAACCCAAAACCAAACCCACTAAAAGCCAATAACGGCGCTTCAATACCCAAGCCAAGCTGAGCCAATAAAAACCCATAGCAGCGTGGCCACTGACAAACGAGCAATTGGTGTCGCACTCTTGGGCGGGTTGCATGGGAGGGGAGTACAGGCGCTCGCCACCAAAGCTTTGCACTTCAAATGGTCTAGCCCGCCCCCAGTGCTCTTTCCATACGCCATTGACTATGAGGCCAGGACCTACGAAGAGGACTACCAAAAGAAATATGGCCATTCGTCTGTGCAATAGGTTCACTAAAAATTTTTTTGTAGCACCACTGGCAAAAGACCAAGCCAGATAAACCAACAAAGCACCAATCACCCAAAAATGCATCTGCGCAAAGAGTACATAAGAAAACAAAACGATGGGGTGCTTGTCAAAGGTAAAGCCAAGTTCTGGTGTGAAGAATTGTTGGCTCACCCACACATCTGCGTTAGGCATGGCTACAAAGAAAGCGACACATCCCGCAAAGCACAAGAGGTCTAGCCTAAAGAGGTGTTCCATCGTGGGCAGGGGTAATTCGCTGAACTTCAATGCACGCTTTCTGGGAGGAAGTGGCTGTATTTAAGGGCTATCGCACTAATTTCGTAAAATCTTTAAGTGCGGCTAATCAAAATTTTACTTGCTCTGACCACCAGCTGTGTCTTTTTGGCCTGGTGGTTCACCCATGGGATGCCAGCAAGCCTTGCACAAGATTTTTTAGCACTGCCTTGGACGGTTTTAGCCTTGGCCATCTTGGGTTTGGTTCTCACCTATTTATTACGTGGTTGGCGTGTGTGCCGCGAGTTCAAGCAATTTCCTAAAATGCGTTTTGGTGCTGCATTGCAGGTAGTGCTTTGGCATAACGCATCGGTCAACGTGATGCCATTTCGTTCTGGTGAAGCGGCGTTTCCTTGGTTACTCAACCGTCGGTTTGATATTTCACTCACGCGTGCAACCGCTTCCCTTTTGTGGTTACGCATACAAGATGCTTGTGTAGTGTTGATGTTAGGCGTTTGGGTGCTTGCTGATATCGAACTGCTTTTGCGTGTTTTGCTAAGCATCGCATTGGTAGTTGCCGCTTTGTTATTCGCTAAATGGAGTCGAGTCACCTCACCAACGCCTTTGACCCAATGGCCATGGAAATACGTGAATGGATTTAGACAAGCTTTGGCTGAATCTAATGCGCACTCACCTGAGGGTTGGTGGGTCACATTGGCCAATTGGTTGATCAAACTCAGTGTGCAAGCGATGCTGTTTGCAACCTTACTTCAGGTTGGGTTTCAAACCGGTTTGGCAGGAACGTTTGGCGCTGAACTGGCTGCTGTTACTCCCCTTCAAGGCGTCGCAGGTATTGGTAGCTATGAAGCCGCCAGTGCCGCCGCCATGTTGCCATGGGGTGTGGAATGGTCGGTAGGATTGCGTACTGCACTGGTGGTGCATCTGGTTGTGCTTGTTTGTGCTTTGAGTTGTGCTGCGATAGCTGGACTTGTTTCTGCTTTAACACCCGCAACACAAACTGATGCAAGTACATAAATGAATTGATGAACTACCTGACTACATGAACCCTTCTACTTCTATGTCTACAACTTCTACATTGCCTGACCATTCGCTCTCTATCGTCGTGCCGATGCACAACGAAATGGAGAATGTGGCGCCTTTGGTCACACGCGTTGAAGAGTGCTTAGGCAACTACCCATGGCCTTGGGAATTGATCTTGGTGGACGACGGCAGCACCGACGGCACGCGCGAAGCGATTGAGCAAGCTTCCAAGCAAAGCCAAGGGTTTGTGCGTTTGGTAGAACTCGCGCGCAACTTTAAACAAACCGCCGCCATGCAAGCGGGCATAGACGCTGCCCGGGCAGATGTCATCGTGACCATGGACGGCGATTTGCAAAACGACCCCGTCGATATCCCGCGCATGGTGGCCAGACTATTGAACGAAGAACTCGATTTAGTGGCAGGTTGGCGCAAAGATCGTAAAGACAATATGGTGATGCGCAAGATTCCTTCGCAAATTGCGAATGCATTGATCGCGCGTATGACGGGTATCGCACTTAAAGACAACGGATGTAGCCTCAAAGTGTTTCGCGCCAGCACCTTAAAGCGTGTGCGTTTGTATGGCGAGATGCACCGTTTTATTCCGGCTTGGTTGTCTACCGTGACATCGAGCAAGCGGATTGCACAAGAAGTGGTGACGCACCATCCGCGTATCCATGGCGTATCGAAATACGGTATTTCGCGCACTTTTCGTGTTTTGCTGGATTTGTTTTTTGTCTATTTCTTTATGCGCTATCGCGCAAGGCCCGGGCACTTTTTCGGTGGCATTGGTTTGAGCCTATTGGGTGCAGGTGCTTTGATCTTGAGTTACCTCTCATTCATCAAGTTTTATCTAGGCGAAGACATTGGTACACGGCCTTTGTTGTTTGGAGGTTTCTTCTTGGTGATTGCTGGCGTGCAAATGTTGACGACTGGCATATTGGCCGAAGTACTGGTGCGTGTGTTGTTTGAATCGGGCAACAGCAAGTCCTACCTGGCGCGTGAAACGCCCATGCCTGCCGCGAATGTAGGTTGGCATTTGCCCCGCTAACTGGATGCAAGCTACGCGCCCCGCCATTGCTCTGACTGTTTGCTGCCTGATAGCGCTTGCGATTTGGCGCTTTTTTGTAGCAAGCGGATTGCCGTTTTCCATTGACGAAGCGTATTACGTGGCGTGGTCCAAAACGCCTGATTGGGGGTACTGGACGAAACCACCTTTTATTGCATGGGCAATTGGTGCTGCGCGGTGGGTTTGTGGTGAGTCAACATCTTGTGTGCGCAGCGTTGCGTTGGTGAGCTTCCCCATGACCAGCGCCATAGTGGGTGTGTTGACATGGCGCATTGCTAGGAATGTATGGGCTGCGGCTTGTGCAGCTGTTTTGTTTGCCACCTTGCCTTTGGGTATGTTTTACGGCATCGCTGCGACGACAGATGCCTTGCTTTTGTTGTGCTGGGCCGCTGCGATGTGGAGTTTGTTAGAAGCGCTGCATGGCAAACGCTGGGCCTGGATCGTTTTAGGCATTTGCGTAGGGCTTGGGATGCTGGCCAAATACTCCATGGCGGTGATTGGCCTGTCTATCGTGCTCACGCTTTTACATCCGCAATGGCGCGCCCAATTTAAAAAGCCCTGGGCATACCTCAGTGCCTTGGTCGCTTTGATCGTCTTCGCTCCCAATATTGCTTGGAATTTAGCGAACCAGATGCCAACGTTTTCCCACACGGCAGGCATCTCGCATGGGGGCAATAGCTACGGACTCAATTGGCAGTCTTTATTAGAGTTTGAGGCGGCGCAATTGGTTGTTGGCGGGCCCTTGTTAGTCATCGGATTTGCGATGTGGTTGGTGCGCAAAGAGTGGCGCGCCAATGCAAACGCATGGTTGTTGTTGTGTTTTGCGTTGCCCATGCTGTTAGTGATTTCTGCACAAGCATTGCTCGCGCGTGCCCATGCGAATTGGGCATCTCCTGCTTATGTGGCTTTAACATTAGCCAGTGTTGTGTTTTTGTGGAATAGAAAAGGGTTTTTGGGTAAACCCGCTTTAGCGCTTACCTTGGTGATGAACTTGGTTCTTGGTGCTGTTCTCTACCATTTCGAAACTTTAGTAGCAAAGCCACTGGGTATCACACCTTCTGCGCATACTGACCCCTATTGGTCATTGCGCAATTGGCCAGATGCCATTGACGCAGTCAAAAGCACGCTGACAGAGGCCATGCCACATGAAGAATGGCGAATTG